>Ga0335397_10004997_pt1 | contig 17420 bp, 18 predicted proteins | sample MAT04_FD_205740 | JGI IMG/M metagenome (GOLD analysis project Ga0335397, IMG submission 205740) | Freshwater microbial communities from Lake Fryxell liftoff mats and glacier meltwater in Antarctica - MAT-04 (spades assembly) (version 2) ... | reverse complement strand
CAGCCCATCTTGGTTGCCATCGCCATGCAGCTGCTTTCCTACTACATTTCAGTGGCTCGCGGTTTTGATGTTGATCGACCGCGTAATTTGGCAAAATCTGTTACTGTCGAATAGCCAGCGCTAAAGAATGTGCAGGATACCCTGCAAAACATTAGCCGTATCACGCCAATGCGACACTTCAATACTGTCGATGCCCATAGCTTTAACTGGGTAGTCATTGCCGCCTTCGACTAGAGAGTCTCCTAGGAACAATATATCGTCTTTGCCTATAGACAACATGCTCATGAGTTTTGTCATCCCGTAGGCTTTATCAATGCCAGGCTTAGTGATGTCGATTGAGGTTGCGCCCCCACTACGTACTTCAAATTCTGGAATCAGCTCAGCCACATAGTCACGCAGGGCTTTCTTCTTTTTACCGTCTGGATCCCAGGCTTCCTTTTTATCGACCCCTTCTTTGCCTAGTTGTGCAACAATTTCTTGGCCCAGAGCCGAGAATGTTATCTGGCTGCCTCTGTCTTCGACAAGTTCTCCGTAAGGCTGTTTCTCGCGATATCCTAACTCATCAACACCCTTGTTTAGCGCAGTGATAATTTTAGACTTCTCTGTTTCAGTGAAATCTTCTGCATAGACACAGTTCCAGTCAGTTTTTAAAACGTCATACATGTAATAACGAGTACCGCAGGTGGGCATTAGATGTAGTCGCTCAAGTTTATTGGGTGACGCTTTGAGGTTCGATAATAGCTGCACGTTAAATTGCTCAAACTTACCGCCAGAAATCACACAGACCTGAAAATTATCCAACAACTGATTTAATAATTCTGCCATTTTGTCAGGAAGGGGTGATTTGCTCTCAGCTAAAGTACCGTCGAGATCAAATGCAATAACTTTTTTCATAAATCCTCCTACTTCTGGAATCGTTTGCTAATGTCACCGACTTTTTGGGACAAATCTTTGCGAGCAACCACAAGTCCTTTGGGCGTATTTACGACAATGATGTTGTCTAGGCCAATGACTGCTATCGGCTTGTCTTCGTAATTTTGAATGAAGGCGTTAGCGACTTCTTCGATTTCGACCTTACCATGGACGTGATTGCCGGCTTCGTCACCTTCGCTGGCCTTGTGCAAATCAGCAAAAGATCCCAAATCCATCCAGTCGAATGAGGCCGGAACCACTAGTAGATTGTCTGCCTTTTCGATAAGTGCGTAATCGATAGCGATGGACTCAAAGCTCAGATAAGTGTCATTGTAGGTTTCTGGGCTAGCCGACGACAATTGTTCGTAGTGTTCCGTAAGATCGGGCGCAAACTGGCGCATAGCTGCTAGGAATGTCTCTACGGAGCCTACAAAGTAACCACCATTCCATAAGTAATTACCGCTGTCCAAGTAATTACGAGCCGTGTCGTGATCTGGTTTTTCTTTGAAAGATTTAACGTTAAATACATATGGCTCATCGCTGAGTAACTCACCTTTTTCGATATAACCAAATCCAGTAGCCGGGTGATCGGCTTCGATACCAACTAGTACAATTCTTTTCTGCTCAGTAGATACCTTCTCGGCTTCATGAAAACTATGAGCAAAACCAGTGACATCACGAATGTAATGATCGGCATGGATGAATGCGATCGACTCGTTAGCGTCATGATTCTTAGCGATATGGCTCAAAGCAGCAACAATGCAATTAGCCGTGCCCCGGCGGCCAGGCTCAACCACAAACGATGTTTCTGGGAGTTCTGATAATTGCTCTTTAACGTGCTGGATGTGACTTACCTCGGATACTACATAGACATTGTCGGATATGCTGTGGGCCCGGTCATACGTACGTTGCAAAAGCGAGCGGTCGTCACCATTAATTTTTAGAAGATGTTTAGGGTAGTCTGGCGTGGAAAGCGGCCATAGTCGAGTACCCGAACCACCGGCGATAATTACTACAATCACTATGTTTCATCTCCGTTTATCTTGAATAACTACCTGTAGTATATAATGAACCCACGTATTTTGGAGGGAAAATGTCAGAATTATTTATCGAGTCAGGCGCTAAAAAAGAAGCAGTTTTTGCAAATGTAGGTGAATATCTAAGTAGATTCTCTCTTGAGGCCACGACGATTGATAGCCAAAGACCTTGGGGCGGGTTTTTTGTTATTAATGAAGGACAGACTGAGCAGTTTATCACTAAATACTTTCCTGAACTGTCGACCGAAACTATTGCCCGAGGCGGTAAACTGAGTCCTAAAATTTTAATAGTCGAGCCAAGTAAGCGCTTGTCTTGGCAGTACCATGATCGGCGCGAAGAATTATGGCGCGTCATAGATGGACCGGTCGGTATCATAACTAGCGCCGACGATAACCAAGAACCTGTTCGCTCAATACAATCAGGCGAAACAGTGCAGTTTGGTACCCATGTTCGTCACCGTTTAGTCGGGCTGGACAAGTGGGGTGTTGTGGCCGAAATCTGGCAACACACTGATCCGCAAAATCCATCTGACGAATCCGATATTGTCCGAGTAGAAGACGACTTTGGGCGCTAATAGCCTGCTTGCAACCACCCTTAGACTGATATAATAAAATCATGAACGTACTTGTCACTGGTGGCGCTGGTTATATTGGCACCCACATACTTATAGAATTGTTACATCAAAACCATACGCCGATTGTGGTTGATAACTTCTGTAACAGTAAGCCTGAGGCTCTTAAGCGTGTTGGAAAAATCACCAATAAACCCGTAACCTCTTACCAGATAGACTGCGCCGACAAGGTCGCTTTAAGCAAAGTATTTGAAGAGAATAAAATTGATGCAGTTATTCATTTAGCGGGATTAAAGGCTGTCGGCGAATCGGTCCAAAAACCGCTACTTTATTATCGTAATAATATCGACACCACTCTAAGTGTTTGTGAAGTGATGCAAGAACATGGGGTTACGCAACTAATATTTAGCTCGTCGGCCACAGTTTACGGCGCACCGGAAGAATTGCCGCTTAAAGAAACAAGTCGTGTAGGTGTGGGCATTACTAATCCTTATGGACAAACTAAATTCATGCTCGAACAAGTGCTAATTGACCTAGCCGCTAGCGATCCATCGTGGCAGATTACACTTTTACGCTATTTTAACCCGGTTGGAGCTGACGCAAGCGGTCTCATAGGCGAAGATCCAAGTGACATACCGAACAATATTTTGCCTTATATTTCACAAGTCGCTGTTGGCAAATTAGATGAACTAAAAGTTTTTGGTGACGATTATGACACTTCTGATGGTACTGGAGTCCGCGACTACATTCATGTGGCTGATCTAGCTAGGGGTCATATTGCAGCCTTAGCGCGTCCACCACAATCACGAAAAACTGCAATTTATAATTTAAGTACAGGGGTTGGCACATCTGTACTAGAATTGCTTCAGGCTTTCGAATTAGCATGTAACAAAAAATTACCACATAAAGTCGTGGACCGACGACCTGGTGATATTGCTGCCTGCTACGCAGATGCCACCAAAGCCGACCAAGAACTAGGCTGGAAAGCCGAAAAGACTATAGCCGAAGCCTGTGCTGATGCATGGCGGTGGCAGTCTGCCAACCCAAACGGCCTCTAAATAGTTGTCACTCAAAGTGCCTTGAGCACTTGTTGACTATATCTTTTAATGATACAATTTAACTACGAATTAAATATACAAAAATATAAAAGTACTACAAAAATAAATATATGATTTCTACTGTTAAAAGGTCAAAAAACAATAAAAAGCTAACTATTATTGCTGTTGTTATCATTCTGCTTATTGCTGCTCTTGTTGTATTTGCGCTTGAATATACTAATAAGACCCACTTCTTCCATACCGAGCAACCCGCACCTACAGCCAGCCAAAATACTAAAGGTGAGGTGCAGACTAACTCAGATAAATCATCAAACTCGGGAAGTACCACGGACACTCCGGTAACGAGCCCTCAGCCAAACAACCAAAAGACAGGTAGTGGCAACTCTAGTTCGACTACGCTTGTCACCCCCACCGGTGATTTTGTGAGTGCCCATAATATTGCACTTAACACTCCAGTAACATCCGTATGTAACACCACTAGCGGTGCAACCTGCACTATAACTTTCATGAAAGACGGGGTAACACGCTCCCTGGACAAGCAGACCACAGACAGCGGCGGTACATCATATTGGTTTAACTGGACACCGAAAAGTATTGGTTTGTCGGCAGGTACATGGAAGGTCCAGGCAAACGCCAGCTTAAATGGGCAAACTAAAAGCGCGCAGGACGCAATTAATATGGTAATAAGTTCATGAAAAAAATAATTTACGCTGCTGTAAGCAGTTTATTGTTCGTATTTCTTATAAGTATAGTATCGCTTCAAAGTGTTTCGGCAGCTACCTTTAATCGTAATCGTATAATCGATGATGGCGTGTTCGATAATGTTAACAGCATGTCTGCAACGCAAATTGACAGCTTTCTAAATGGTTTCTCTGGGAGCTGTATTAGCTCAAATAGCGGCTTTCGGGCAATTGACCCAACAGGCTACAATCCGTCTCAAGGCTATCTTTATGGAGGATATGTAACTGCTGGTCAAGTTATTTACAGCTCAGCACAGGCATACAACATCAATCCACAAGCTCTACTTACGACTCTGGAGAAAGAACAAAGTTTAGTTACTGGGCGTAATAATTTTGCAGGCTACTGTAACAACGGCGATCAACACAAATATGCTTCGGCGGTTGGATACGGCTGTCCGGATAGCGGGACAACTCACAGCTATACTGGCCTGAACCTTTATCAGCGTAATGGCGTAACTGTTGGCAGCACTGGCACAACTTGCGTTAACACAAGTATAAAAGCCGGTTTTTCGCAGCAAGTTATTCGCGCTGCTTGGCTACTCAAGTTTGGCGAGCAACGATCTAAAGGCAACGTTGGTTGGGCAGTTATCAAAGGTAGCTGGGACAACTCCGACGACCCTCAGACCTGTTATGGCGGTCCAATGACTCAGGGTACATTTGCCCGCTGCCCAAGTGGTGGTGCCACTTATTATGATGGTTACACCACAATTGATGGAGCTGCAGTCCACATGGATAGTGGCGCTACAGCTGCACTTTATTGGTATACGCCGCACTTTAGCGGCAATCAAAACTTCTTCAACCTATTTACTGCCTGGTTTGGCAGTACCCTCACTCCTTCCTACAATTGGCAGCTTACGCAACAATACGCCTACACCGACAATTCAAAAACGACTCAAGTAGACCTCACAACGCTAACACCAGGCCAGCGCGTGTACATTGGATTTGCAGCCGTAAATACTGGCAATACTACTTGGACAAATACTGGCAACAATCCTATACGAGTCGGTACTTCCAACGCTAGAGACAGAAACAGCTCATTCTGTGATCCTTCGTGGTATGGCTGTAACCGACCTTCCTCACTTACGGCTCCTGCCAGCGTAGCACCAGGCGAGACAGGTACTTTCGAGTTCTGGTACAAAGCTCCTAGTTATTCTGGAACTTACAACGAACACTTTAGCCTTTTGGCCGAAGGAGCAGCCTGGATGAACGATCCTGGCATGAATTTTTACACTAAGGTGATGCCAGTTCCAGGGTCAACTACAAATATCTTAACATCAAATGCTAGTCTCGGGTTTAACCAGTTGCTAACATCAAACGATGGTCGATTCAGGCTAGTCATGCAGGGTGATGGGAACCTGGTAGTTTACGCCCCAAATCGTGCTTTATGGTCTAGCCGGACCGACCGCACCCCGTCACAATATACTGTCATGCAGAGTGATGGTAACTTGGTAATATATGATACGGGTGGTCGTGCAACCTGGAATACTCGCACTGCTGGCAAGGGTGTCTCAAGGTTAGTTATGCAGGACGACGGTAATCTGGTTATTTACGATGGTAGCGGTCGCGCAACCTGGAATACGCGCACTGCTGGCCAACTTTAGACTGTTGTGAAAAGAGTGCTGCATCCTAAATAACTTTAATAAATGATGTTAGCACTGTAAAATTGATAAGATGCTTATTTTATCTACACGAGGGACTAATGGATAAAAACGCCAAAATATATATTGCCGGTCATAAAGGCTTGGTGGGAAGCGCAATTCAACGATTCTTGGAATCGCAGGGCTACACTAATGTTATTGGTCGCACTTCGAGTGAGCTTGATCTTACCGACCAAGAAGCCGTTGAAGACTTTTTTGAAACCGAAAAGCCAGAATATGTATTTCTGGCCGCTGCAAAAGTTGGTGGCATCATGGCCAACAACATCTACCGTGCCGAATTTATCTACAGCAACCTAGAAATTCAAAACAATATTATAGATGCCTGCTACAAACACAAGGTCACAAAACTACTCTTCTTGGGTAGTAGCTGTATTTACCCTAAAGATGCCCCGCAGCCAATTACAGAGGATAGCCTGCTTACAGGACCTCTAGAGTATACCAACGAGCCCTATGCCGTCGCCAAAATCGCCGGCATAAAGATGATAGAAAGCTACAACATCCAATACGGCACAAACTTCTTAGCAGTCCAGCCGACCAACCTTTATGGTTACAACGATAATTTTGACTTGGAAAAATCACATGTCATGCCAGCACTTATCCGCAAGAACTTTCTTTGCAAAATGCTAGAGGATGGTGACTTTACGGCAATAGCTAAAAACCTTGAAATTAACTTCGAATCAGAAGACCAGATACTACAACTACTCGGCAAATATGGAATTGTACGAGAAGGCGCAACGGTAACCCTCAATGTTTGGGGCAGCGGCAAGCCGTACCGTGAGTTCTTGCACGTAGACGACATGGCAGAAGCCTGTGTATTCATTATGAACAACGTCAACTTTACAGACTTAGCAAAAGGCGATGATGTTCGTAACACCCAGATCAATATTGGCACTGGCGAAGACCTAACCATTAACGAACTAGCTCATATGATAAAAGAAATAGTCGGCTTTAAAGGCAAGATTGCATTTGACCCCTCGAAGCCAGACGGAACCATGCGTAAGCTTTTGAGCGTCGATAAATTACACAAGCTTGGCTGGAAGCACAAAGTACAACTAGATGATGGCTTGAAACAAACTATTCAGTGGTACCAGGAGAATTCTATCTGATGCAAGAAACTGTTATTAAGCCTCAGCGTAAACTTACCATAAATGTTGCAGAACTATTTAGGTATCGTGAGTTATTGTTTTATTTTGCCTGGCGCGACCTTAAAGTCCGCTACAAACAAACCTTTATTGGTGCCGCTTGGGCAATTCTGCAACCCCTAATTAGTACTGTCGTATTTACAGTATTCTTTAACAAAATTGTCGGCATCCAATCAGGCGGGAATGTACCATATGCAGTCTTCGCCTTCTTAGGTTTAATGTACTGGAATCTGTTCTCCTCTTCTCTTATGAAAGCCAGCAACTCTATACTTGATAACCAAGGTGTTATCACTAAAATATACTTCCCTCGCCTTATCCCACCATTGTCTTCAGGAGTTTTAGGCTTAGTTGATTTTTGTATTTCCGTTGGATTTTTTGGACTCATACTGCTACTTTATGGTATTTCGCCAGGCATATTTGGGATACTCCTACTAATACCTATGGCATTCGTGACGCTACTAGCTTCTTTGGGTGCCGGTATGTTTTTCGCAGCATTAAATGTTAAGTATAGAGACATAAGACAAGCCTTACCATTCATGATACAGACTCTTTTATTCCTAACACCCGTCATATACCCAGTTACACTTGTACCTGAAAAAGTACAGTGGATACTATACCTAAATCCTGTTTGTGGAGTTATTACTTTACTCCGAAGTACCATATTGGGCCTCGGTAGCGTAAGGCCACTTTACCTTCTCATATCATTTAGTAGTGCTGTCCTGACCTTTATTATTGGCATTTACTTTTTCAGATCAAAAGAGAGAGGATTTGCGGACATCATATGAGCCAATCAGTTATCGACGTATCCGGTCTTTCGAAGAAATATCGAATTGACCATTATGGCAAAAATCGACAGAACACTATTTGGGATGTTCTACGCAATGCCGTACGTAAACCATCAGGGTTTTTAACTGGCAACAGGGCGGAGCATGAAGTATTTTGGGCTTTAAAAGATATTGATTTTCAGGTCAATCAAGGCGATGTGTTAGGTATTATTGGGCGTAATGGTTCTGGTAAATCAACGTTATTAAAAATCTTGTCACAGATCGTACAGCCCACTACCGGAACGATTAAAATGCATGGTAAGGTAGCGAGTTTACTAGAGGTAGGTACAGGTTTTCACCCAGAGTTAACCGGCCGTGAAAATATTTATTTTAACGGCTCTATTTTGGGTATGAGTCGTCGTGAAATAAATAGCAAGCTAGCGGATATAATTGAGTTTTCTGAGATAGAAAAATTTTTGGATACTCCAGTAAAGTTCTATTCCTCTGGAATGTATGTAAGACTAGCGTTTGCAGTTGCGGCTCACTTAGAGCCTGATATTCTTATAGTTGACGAAGTATTAGCGGTTGGCGATGCGGCATTCCAGAAGAAATCTCTTGGAAAAATGAAGGATGTCGCCAAAGAAGGACGAACAGTATTGTTCGTTAGCCACAGTATGCAATCTGTTAGTCAATTATGCAGTAAAGGCATATATCTTAAGAGCGGCGAGATAAAATTTCAGGGTGAAATAGATGACGCCATAGCACACTACACTGCTCAACATAGCAACACTCGCGGTTTTATTAGCAAATTTAAAGAACAAGACCCCGAGCAGCCCATCCTTATTGAACGATGTGAGATTATTAACCCTAAAGGTGAAGTGAGCGGCGAAGCCAAAGTATATAAGCCTTGGGGTGTTCGTATGAATGTCGATTGTACGCAAGCAGTACAGGAAGTTGTATTCGCAGTAGGTATACGCGATATGTTTGGGGCAATGGTTAGGACAGTTTGGGGCGAACCAATCAATCTAGAAAAAGGTACATATGAGACAATAGTTAACTTTAATGATGTTTACATTGAGCCTGGTAAGTACGAGTTAATGTTTGGCATAACTGGCTCTGGTAAAAGAGTGCAGTACATAGAAGACAGCGGATTACAAGTATCGATAGTGGACTCTTCACTAATCTTAAAAACAACGACACTAGCACAAACATCTGGCTCTGGTAAAGTGTTAAATCAAATACCTATTAAAGTCAACAAAATTGGAGGTTAATAATCTACTATGTTTTTCCACGAAAAAATTAAATCAATTAAACGAGGCGACAACGTACTTGAAGTTGGGCCGGGTGGCACCCCACACTCGAAAGCTAACGTATTCCTAGATCTAGACCCTAAACTTTTTAGCTCTAAGGAAGAAGCTGAGTGGCAGCGCGGCAAAGCCGAGCCACTAAAAACCGATAAACCAATCGTATACTATGACGGTAAAAAATTTCCTTTCAAAGATAATGAATTCGACTATGTAATTGCGACACATGTCCTGGAACACGTTGATGATGTTGATGAATTTCTATCAGAGGTTTTTCGCGTCGGGAAAATGGGTTACATAGAATACCCAACAATTTACTATGATTTTATTTATGACATCCCAGTGCATGTTAATTTCCTGAAGAAAAATGATGACACTATATTTTGGATGAAAAAATCAGCAAGTGGTATCCAAAAATTTCAGCCCGTGCAGCGTATATTTCAGGATTCCTCTGCACTTGGCTACACAGACATGATCGATGACCTCATCGATATTATGATGGAAGGTTTTGAATGGCGTAAACCTCTGAAAAATAAAAAAACGAGCGATATCAATGATTTAGTCTGGGATAAGCATAGTCTTAAGCCCAAAACTGTGCCCATACATACACTTCGCGAGCACTTAAGCACAACAGCTCATTTTTATGCGAACAGGCTAAGCCCTAAGAGTAGGGGTAAATGATATATGTACACGCATAAAATTATTGCAAAGAAAATCAGAAAACGCATCAACAAAAAAGTCGAGCGATTACATGAGCGACTCCGCGCCGAGCAAGAACATGAGGTTAAGCGATGGTACGATGATGGTGGTGAAGTTAATCTTAAGCACGACTTTAAACTTACTAAGAAATCGGTTGTTTTTGACGTTGGCGGTTATATTGGTGAATGGGCAGAAGAAATATCAAAACGATACGGTAGTAAATTATACGTTTTTGAACCAGTCACTAAATATGCTGCCACAATCAGCTCTCGTCTCAAGAAAAGCCCAAATGTAAAAGTCTACAGAGCTGGTCTGGGTGGTGAGAATCGAACTGACGCAATTAGCATTGATGAACTGGCGTCCTCTGTCTTCATCGAAACGAACAATAAAGAAAAAATTGAGATTACTGATATTGTCGATTTTTGTAAAGATAATAAAATCCGTAAGATCGATCTTATAAAAATGAATATTGAGGGTGGTGAGTATGAGCTACTAGAGCGCATGATTACCTCGGGGCTTATCCATAAAACTACAACTCTGCTTATACAATTCCACAATTTTGTACCAAATGGTGAGCTGAGAATGGAAAATATTCAAAAGAAACTCAGCAAGACTCATCGTCAACGATTCCAGTACCTTTTCGTGTGGGAAAGGTGGGATCTAAAATAGCATGTCCTCTAGGCTACCTATGATTAGTGTAATTATGTCGGTCTATAATGCCGAGCAGTATTTACGCCCATCCATAGAGAGCATACTTAATCAAACCTTCAAAGATTTTGAGTTTATCATCATAGATGATGGTTCGAGCGATACAAGCAAAAAGGTTATTGAATCGTATAAAGATCCTCGCATAAAATTAATTAGTCGTCCTAACAAAGGTCTAACGAAATCATTAAATGAGGGTCTGTCTGTAGCAAGAGGCAAATATATAGCTCGGCAAGATGCTGATGACATATCGGTTAAAAATCGTTTCGAGAAACAAGTGAAATTATTAGAATCAAATAAAACTATCGGTATGGTGGGCAGCAACTATACCGTCATGGACGAAACTGGGAAGAAGCTTGTAACTACTAATGTCTTTACTCACCCTGATGATTTAAAAATTTGCCAAGTGGTCTGTAATCAATTCGGCCATGGATCAGTCATGATACGTGGGCAACTGATAGAAGAAGTGGGTGGTTACGATGAAAGTGTTGGATATGTCGAAGACTATGATCTATGGGTAAGGCTGAGCCGTATGTCCGGAATTTCCAATATTGAGGAGCCCCTGTACTTGTGGCGTAAACGTGCCGAAAGCATTACGCACAGTAACCACGAGCTACAAATACAGCAAGCTTTCTCGGTGCGCGATAAAGCTTTTAAGCACTTTATGAAACATCGACGCCAATATCGTATTTTTGGATATCATAAAAGTGGCGACCATTACAAGTCACGACGAGCAACTGTATTCAGAAATCTGGGCTACCTTTACAGAAGAGAGAATCATCCATTTAGAGCAGGCACTATGATGCTACGAGCAATAATATTTGAGCCTCGCAATAAGCGCAACTATAAGTATCTGGTGCTCTGCTTTTACAAGCCATTATTTAAACGATGGACTTTTGATTTTCTATGAATAAAGTTGATTTGGTTGACATAATAATTCCCGCCTATAACAGTATGCCTTTGCTGGAGGCAACAATTGAAAGCGTTTTAGCTCAAACTCACACGGAATTCAATATTTATGTCGTAGACGATGACTCGCCCGATGAAGGCAAAACAAAAAAATACATTGAGTCAATTAATGATCCACGAGTACACTATGTACACAAAAATAATGGCGGTCCATCATCGGCTAGAAATGTCGGTATTCAAATATCTCAGTCACCATATATTGCTTTTTTGGATGCGGATGATTTATGGCATCCCCAAAAGCTCCAAAAACAACTTGAATTATTGAATGAACATCCGAATGCAGGATTAGTATATGGGCTATGTAATGTCATTGATGAGAATGAACACGTTTTCAGAAAAGTTAGTCATGATAAAAGTGGTAAACTGTTTCACCATTTAATGCGCGGTAATCTCATATCTGGTAGTGCAAGCATGGCATTAGTTAAACGTAGCGCACTGGACCACGTTGGAACTTTTCGTGAAGACTTTATGATCGGTGAGGACTGGGAGCTGTGGGCAAGAATTGCACGTGATTATGAAATTGTTTGTGTGCCAGAATATCTAGCAGACATCCGTGCACTACCTAGTGGACGCCAGACTAATCACCTAAGAATGGCTGATGGTTTCGTGTACATACTCCCTATCATGCTAAAAGAGTTTAAGCCAAACTTAATTGATAGAGCCAGGCTTGGCGGTTATTGTTTAGGGGAAGCCACTCTACACTATTTTCACATCGGAGAAATCAAACGAGCCCGATCAACGATTTGGCGCAACACGGGCTATAATCCCTTCTATTTCCTGCGCATGAAACCGCCAGTATGGATAGCATGCATCCGTATAATGCTCTCTAATGAACTTCTTCGAAAAATAAGACGTAAGACTTCAAATAAATACAGGCAACGTGAAGCCAAAGCAAGGCTAAGTAAATGATTATCGTTAAACTTATGGGCGGTCTTGGTAACCAGATGTTTGAGTATGCTGCAGCTCGTTCTTTGGCGAACATGAAGCATGTTGACCTTAAACTAGATCTGGGTTGGTTTGATATAAAGCAGGTCGATACCTTACGCCCCTATGAGCTAAAAGACCTTAACACTACAAAGCATAGTATTTCAGCAACTGATTTCAAATTACTTGATGACAATAAAGTATCACGATTAAAATTAAGGCTATCGAAGAATTCTAATAGTCTCATAAATTATACAGAGCAATATTTTCAGTTCAATAGGAGAGTGCTCAGCTTACCGGATTATAGCTACTTGGACGGCTACTTTCAGTCAGAAAAATACTTCCATAACATACGTGACTTGCTATTGAGCGAGTTCACTCCAAGCTATAAATTATCAAAGAAGGTTCAGCAAGATCTTTCTTGGATCAATAAGACCAAGAACTCTGTCTCGATCCATATACGTAGAGGTGACTACGTTAACAACGTTAACGCCGCAAGTTTCCATGGTACAAGCCCGCTGGATTATTACTATAAAGCTCTAAGGGAAATTCAGGCAAAGATTAAGGGTAATCTGACCGTCTTTGTATTCTCCGATGACCAGACATGGTGTAAAAATAATTTAAAGCTTGACTACGAAACCCATTTCATCAATAGCGCAACCAGAAGCTTCGATGACATGTGGCTCATGAGTCACTGCAATCATAACGTTATCGCTAACAGCTCTTACAGCTGGTGGGGCGCATGGTTGAATAAAAATCCTGAAAAAGTAGTTATAGCACCGAAAGACTGGTTTACAGACAAATCAATAGACACAAAGGATCTCATACCATCAACATGGCAAAGAATTTAGGCATAAAAATGCCAAAGGTAACCTTCTTGATGCCCGTGCACAATGTGGCAGAGTATCTACCTGAAACTATTGAGAGCATTCTGTGCCAGACATTTACTGACTTTGGACTATTAATTATTAACGATGGCTCAACTGACGAAAGTTTAGGAGTTATACAGTTCTACGCAAAAGAGGACGAAAGAATAAAAATTATCAATCGCGAGAATTACGGTCTGGCGGCTACGCTCAATGAAGGTATTAATTTGACTAATGGGCGATATATCGCACCCCGAAAGACTACAAAAACAAGTCGAATATCTTGAAGCTAACCCTGAGGTTGACGTATCGGCAACCCACATCAAAATTTTTGGTACTGAAACAAATAGAACATTGGATATTTTTCCTCAGGAGAAGGGAGCTGACTTCCCCCAAGAAATCCTCGATTGCCTTGCAAGGGCAAACTGCATAGCTCACCCTACAGTCGTCATCAAGAAAGAGATCTTGCAAAAATATAGATATCACATGATGGCAAAATAAAATAAAAGACTACGACCTATGGTTACGGCTGGCTGCCGATGGCAAAAGAATCGAAAAGCTAAATGAGACGCTTCTTGATTATTGGTTCAGTACTGATTCAATAACAGCGAGTGATTATTCGTGTTCTCGACCTTATGGTGCAAAGATAAAATTTCTACTTTGGTAATTATCTACGTTTCATTTTAAATATTTTGAGCGAGCAGTTCTGAGGTCGGTTATAATTGAGACAAGACCATTTTTGCGTACTAAACTAGATTTTATTTACATGATTTTTAAGAAATTTATTCTGGTAAATAGGATTGGGAGTGGAATTGTTTGACTCACCAAAGATCGGCAATATATGTCACAAAGAATTAAAAAATTCACTTTCATTAAAAGAGTTAGATAAAACCCGCGGAGCCAACAAGAAAACATAACGACGGTTTTACTTTTGGCCGATCTATAAGTGTAAATAATGGTAGAATAAGAGTAATGTTAAAGAATCAAATTTCAAAAATTCGGGCATCTTATTATGCTCTGTTCGATAAGCTACTGTCGATAGAAAGAAAGGTTGAATCTCTGCAAATAGCTGTTGGCAATATAGAGTCCAGGCAGCTGGCAGAGATAGGCTCGTTTACATTAAAAGATAACGAATTTCAGGTATTTTCTCAGTGGGGTGAAGATGGAATATTAGATTTTCTTACACATGTAGTACCTATTAAAAATAAGATTTTTGTAGAGTTTGGCGTTGAAGACTATCTTGAATCAAATACACGTTATTTACTGGAAAAGAAGAATTGGAATGGGCTAGTCCTTGATGGGAGCTCAGAAAATATTAGTAAGATAAAGCGGAGTCATTATTACTGGAAATACAATATTAAGGCAGTTCAGGCATTTATTGACAAAGGAAATATCAATCAACTCCTAGAGGATAACGGTATATCCGGAGACATAGGTCTGCTTTCTGTGGATATTGACGGAAACGACTTTTGGGTATGGCAGGTGGTCGAGACTGTCCAGCCAGCTATTGTGTCCGTCGAATATAATAGTAGGCTGGGTTACGAAAAAAAACTTACAATCCCCTACAGCCCCACCTTCTCAAGAATGGAAGCCCATGAATCATGGCTGTTTTACGGAGCTTCGATCGCTGCACTGTGTAAGCTTGCAGATATGAAGGGGTATGATTTCGTAGGGTGCAATAGCGCGGGAGTAAATGCATTCTTTGTTCGTAAAGACCTTCGGCCAAAGAAACTTGCAGCTCTTACGCCGAAAGAAGGATTCGTAAGAGGCGAATTCAGAGAAAGCAGGACAGCCACAGGTGAGTTGGCGCTTCTCTCAGCAAAAGATGAAGATACAATTATTTCAAACTTAGGATTCGTAGATCCATATGCAAAAAAGAAAAACTAACATCCTCCTTATAAGAAATTCCTGGGGATTCGGTGGTGCCGAGAACTATCCGCTAAATTTATCTACTAGCCTCCAGAAGTACGGATATCGCCCATTGGTCATAACGCGTGTCCCCGAGTTGATTGCGAAATGCCAAAATAGGCACATAGATTATAAAAAAGGTCTTTGGAATAGACGACAAAATTGGACACGCACTTACTACCTAGTTGGGCCTATTGTTACCTTGTGGTATATATACATTATTTTCCGATATAAAATTAATATTGTTCACCCTCAAGGCCGCGATGACTTTATTTTTGCCACACAAGCAGCTTGGCTGTGCAGGAAGCCTATAGTTTGGACTGATCATGGTGACTTAAAGTATATAATGAAAAAAGAAACACCCAAGCGCCTCAGAAGACTTATTCTTAAAAACGCAAACAGAACTAGCGCAGTGATAGCGGTCAGTAACTCAGAGCACGCTGAAATATTGGCAGCTTGTCCCGAGTTCCCCAAGCTACAGACTATTTACAACGGCGTCTTTATACCTACCGACATCAACCCGATAAAGCGGAGTAAAGATAGTTTGGTTATTGTCTCGACCTCACGCCTCATAGATTCAAAAGGAATAAGGGAACTTCTAGAAGGTTTTTCTAAGATTCAAGTAGACTTGAGGAAAAATGCAGTGCTTTGGCTTGTCGGTACCGGCAATGATGAAATAGAATATGAAAAAATTGTGAAAAAACTTGGGATTAAAGATTTAGTAATTTTTTGGGGATTTCAAGAAAACGTTGCTGACTTTCTAGAATCGGCAGATATATTTATTCATCCAAGCTACCATGAAGCATTTTCATTGTCGATTATCGAGGCCTGCATGGCTGGACTGCCGGTGGTTGCGACAAATGCTGGTGGTAATGGCGAAATTGTTGATGATTCGAACGGAATACTTGTTCGCCCACGAGACCCTGGAGCGATCACACAAGCACTTAACCACCTATTAATGGATCGTTCTAAAAGAATTCTTCTAGGTAATAATAGCGGCCAGAAAGCACGGTCATCTTTTAATTTTGATAAAATAGTAAGGGACCAGGTTATTAAAATATACGAGGCGGCTCAAAAATGAAAATAGGCATAGAAGGCATACCATTCTTCGGTAATAGAAGTGGCGTCGGTCAGTATGCTAAAAGGCTCACCGAAACTATGGCTAGTCTAGAGAAGTCACCGCAGATACAGATTATCCGCCCGCTTATGCCTCACCGTAAGCTTCAAGAAACGCCCATAAAGCCCAGTAAGAACCTGTCTTATAGAGTCGTCCGCTGGATGCCTCCTATCCTCTACTATCAATTATTTAAACGTACAGGCTGGGCGCCGCCCTACGATTTAGTGGCGCTACGCAAATATGATGCCATGCTGTTTTTTAATTTTGTGGCCTTCCCGGTTCGCAAAAAAACTCCATCCTATATATTCATTTATGATCTTTCCTATATTCATCACAAAGAGTTTACTTCGCCAAAAAACCAAGCCTGGCTAGAAAAGTTCGTGCCAAGATCTATCAAACAAGCACGCAAGATTATTACTATTTCGGAAAATTCCAAACAAGAAATAATAGATTACTATAACGTGAGTCCTGGTGACATTGATATTGTTTACCCGGCCGTAGACCATAAAGAATACCAACCTCAAACAAAACAAAAAGTGTCGGCCGTAAAAGCCAAGTTTGGCATTAACAAACCTTACATATTATCTGTCTGCACATTAGAGCCACGCAAAAATTTAATAGGTGTGCTGAATGCATTTGATAAATTGCCGGAGGAGCTCAAGCGAAAATATGCCTTAGTACTGGCGGGTGGCAAAGGCTGGCTAGACGGTGAGTTAGAAAAAAAATACGGTGAGTTAGAAAAAAAATACACCATCATAAAGACTGGCTATGTTGACGACAGTGACCTGCCACCACTTTATAGTGGTGCCGACCTATTTGTTTACCCAGCATTTTACGAAGGTTTTGGTATGCCACCACTAGAAGCTATGGCTTGTGGCACGCCAGTAATAACTGCAAACAACTCATCTTTGCCAGAAGTTGTAGGCAACGCAGCAATTACAATTGAGGCGTCTGATACAATAGCCTTAGCAAAACAGGCCGAGAGAGTGCTTACAGACCCCAAGCTAAGCCAAGAGCTTAGCAAAAAAGGCTTAGTGCAGGCTAA
>Ga0335397_10004996_pt1 | contig 17420 bp, 13 predicted proteins | sample MAT04_FD_205740 | JGI IMG/M metagenome (GOLD analysis project Ga0335397, IMG submission 205740) | Freshwater microbial communities from Lake Fryxell liftoff mats and glacier meltwater in Antarctica - MAT-04 (spades assembly) (version 2) ... | reverse complement strand
CGCTCCCGAGGACCTCGGGGGCGGCCGTGCTGCGTTCCGCGCCGTGGCGGGTGCGGCCGTGCGCCCGGATGCCGTGCGCTCAGTTCGGTCCGATCGGATTCGGTCCGATCGGGTTCGGTCCGATCGGATTCGGTCCGATCGCAGGGCGCTGCGCCCCGCGGGCCCCCGCGGGGCGCAGCGCCGCGCCCGAGGCGCGGAGGCGGCACCCTGTGCCGCCTGTGCCTCCTGGTGCCGTCTGTGCGCGGGCGGGCTGGGCTAGGGGATGCGGCGCGCGACGTGGAAGCCGAACGGCGTCTCGAAGACCTTCGTGTGCTCGCCCACCTTGAGCCCGGCGATGGCCAGGTCGAAGGCCGGGACGAACTTGCCCGGCTCCGCCACGCCGAGGCTGCCCGAGCGCTCGCCCGCGCCCGGCTCCTCGCTGTACTCCCCGACGATCTTTTGCCAGGCCGACGCGTTGGCCTCGAACTTGGCGAGGGCCTCCTCGGCCCGGGCCTTCGCCTGCTCCTTCGTGCGCGTCACCGTGGGGTCGGACGCGGCGCCGCCCTTGTAGAGGACGACGAGGTGCTCGACGCGCATGCGGAAGAACGCGCGGCGCGCGACCAACGCATAGCCGACGGGCGTCTCCACGGGTTCGCTCACGCCGCCGACCGCAAGGGTGAACGCCTGCTCCTCGAGCGCCTTGAACTCCGCGCGGATGCCGCCGCGCTGCAGGACCTGGCTCTGGAAGCCGGGGGCCGCGGGGGCGGCGCCGAGCACCGCGGGCAGGTCGTCCATCGCGGTCCCGGCGCGCAGCTGCTCCATCGCCTTCGTCGCGTCGGCGAGGGCGAGGTCCTTCGCGCGCGTCACGGACGGGTCGCGCCCGACCTCCTTCCACGGGAAGAAGACGATCACGGCGGTCGCCCGCGTCTGTTGGAGCACAGCCGTGGCCTGGTCGGCGCCGAGGCGCTGCAACACGTGGAAGCCGAACGGCGTCTCGACCATGCCGGACACCTCGCCGGGCTGCAGCTTCTCCACCGCGGCCTGGAACGCCGGGGTCATGGATCCGCGCTCGAAGAACCCGAGGAAGCCTCCCTGGCTGGCCGCGAACTTGTCGTCGCTGTACGTCGTCGAGAGCTTCGCGAAGTCGGCGTCGGGGGCGGCGGCCTCGGCCGCCACCTTCGCGCCGAGCGCGCGCGCCTCTTCCTTCGTCCGGGTCACGGTGGGCTGCGCGCGTTCGGCGCCCTTGTAGGCGACGAGGATGTGGCGGGCGGCCCACTCCGTCGTCTCCGCGGCGCCCTCGGCGCGCACGGGCGGCGCGACCACGGTGGCGACCACGGTGGCGAAGACGGCGGCGACCGCGACGGCCGCGAGGAGGGGGAGGGGGAAGAGGCGAGACGTCGAGCGCATCAGGAGGCTCCGGCAGGACGAACGACGGACGGTATCGCGGGGCTCGCGCGACGCCCCCTTCCGAAGGACCCGGCGCCTCCGGGCCCCCGGGGGGACGTCGCGGGGCGTCAGAGCGGGGCGGGGCGCCCGAGGCGCGCCACGAGGAACGCTCGCATCCGCGCGCGGACGAGCGGCAGGGCGACGATCGAGCCGTAGTGCCCCCAGGGGAGCACGACGGTCTCGGGGTTCCCGAGCGCCTCGCGCAGGCGTTCCCCGGTCCACGTCGGCACCGAGCGGTCGTGGTCGGCGACGACGAGCAGCACCCGCTCCGGCGGGACGAACGCCGCGAGCGCGACGGGGTCGGTGACGACGACGCGCCGCAACTCCTCGCGCAGGGCTTCGACGTCGAGGCCCGTCCGCGCGCGCCCCTCCCGCACGAGGCGGCGCAGCGGCGCCTCCTCGGACGTCATGATCACGTCGGCGAGCGGGCCGCCGGCCAACGCGAGCACATGGGCTCGGTAGCGGGGGTCGGCGCCGGCCACCATCGCGTTCTGGATGCCGCCAGCGCTGATCCCGAACGACCCGAGCCTCGCCGGGTCGACGTCGGCGTGCGTCAGCAGCCAGTCGAGCGCCTGCACCTGGCCCGAGACGTCCGCGGCGAGGCGGTCCTCGACCTGCGTCACCGGGCGTCTCGGGTCGACGGTGAGGTCGTGGCGGCGCACGAGCAGCACGTGGTAGCCGTCGAGCGCGAGGTCGAGCGCGAGGTCGCTCACGAGGAGCGCTTCGCCCCCGAGGATCGGGGACATCACGACGGCGGGGCGGGGGGCGTCGGCCGGCACGGGTCGCCACCAGCGCATCGAGATCGCCGCGCGGGCCTCGGGCGGCGCACCGGGCGGGAAGCGGGCGGGCAACGTCACGTCGAGCGTCTCGAGGCGCGGTCGCCGCGCCACGACCGTCGTCGTCGCGACCGGCACCGGGCCGGGCCTCGCGTACCTCGCGACGACGTCGGGCGGCGGGTGCCGTCCGGGCTGCGGCGGCCCGCCGGGCCTGGTGCGCACGCACGCGGCGAGCGCCAGGACCGGCCCGCCGAGCAGCGCGCCGAAGAGGAGAGCGATCGGGACGGAGACGCGACGCACGGGCCGATGCTACGGCGTGCGGAAGGGGGGCGCGGCCCGACCTCCCGCGTGCGGGCGTCGGGAGGCCCGCCGCGGGCGCGGGCGACCGCGACGCGCGGATGGCGCCGAGGGGAGCGGGAGGGCAGAATCGCCCGCGTCCTCGGCGTCGGTCCCTCGGAGTCGGTCCCTCGGAGTCGGTCCCTCGGAGTCGGTCCCTCGGCGTCGGTCCCTCGGCGTCGGTCCCTCGGAGTCGGCATGGAACGCGCGGTCCCGGTCCTCGGTCTGGCGGTCCTCGTCGGGATCTGCTGGCTGCTCTCGGACGCCAAGAGAGCGATCGACTGGCGCATCCCGGCGTGGGGGATCGCGCTGCAACTGCTCTTCGGGGTCGTCGCGCTCCGGACGGCGTGGGGGCGGGCGGCGTTCGAGGCCGCGGGCGCGGGCGTCACGACCCTCCTCGGCTTCAGCCGGCAGGGCGCGGAACTCGTGTTCGGCGCGCCCCTCCTCGGGGGCCCGCTCGGCACGGGCGGCGACGGCGCGCCGGTGTCCCTCGGCTGGGTGTTCGCGTTCCAGGTCCTGCCCTCCATCCTCTTCTTCTCGGCGCTGACGAGCGTCCTCTACCACCTGCGCGTGCTCGAGGCGGTCGTGCGGGGCATCGCCTGGCTGCTGCGCCGCGTGATGCGCGTCTCGGGGGCCGAGGCCTTCAGCACGGCGGCGAACGTCTTCGTCGGCCAGACCGAGGCGCCCCTCCTCGTCCGGCCGTTCCTGTCGAAGATGACCCGGAGCGAGCTCTTCTGCGTGATGACGGGCGGCTTCGCCACCGTCGCGGGCGGCGTGCTCGCCGCCTACATCGGGATGTTCCAGGCGCAGAACCCGGCGTTTGCGACGAAGCTCGCGGGGCACCTGATCGCCGCGAGCCTGATGTCGGCGCCGGCGGCGCTCGTCTGCGCGAAGCTCATGCGCCCGGAGACCGAGGAACCCGTGACGGGCGGCGACGCGCGGATCGTGCTGGCGCGGCCCGCGCGCAACGTGGTGGACGCCGCCGTCGGCGGCACCCGCGACGGCCTCCTCCTCGCCGTGAACGTCGGGGCGATGCTGATCGCGTTCACCGCGCTGATCGCGCTGCTGAACGCCGGGCTCGCCGGCGTCGGCGGGTGGTTCGGCGCACCCGGCTGGTCCCTCGAAGGCGGGCTCGGCGTGTTGTTCACGCCCCTCGCGTGGCTCCTGGGCGCGCCGTGGGACGAGGCGGCGCGCGTCGGCGAGTTCGTCGGGGTGAAGACCGTCCTCAACGAGTACATCGCCTACCAGCGCCTCGCGCCCGTCACCGACCTGTCGGAGCGCGCCATGGTGGTGGCGACGTACGCGCTCTGCGGGTTCTCCAACTTCGCGAGCATCGCGATCCAGGTGGGCGGCATCGGCGCGCTCGTCCCCGCGCGCCGTGCGACGCTGGCACAAGAGGGGTTCCCCGCCATGGTGGCCGGGAGCCTCGCCTGTTTCATGACCGCGTGTGTGGCGGCGCTGCTCCTATGACGAACGTCCCGCTCCTCGACCCGCGGGGCCCCGGGCGCCCGCCGCGCGCCATGGCCTGGATCGTGGTGGCGTTCCTCGCGGCCACGCTGCTCTCGGTCCACGCGCGGCCGCTCACGAAGGCCGCCGAGGCCCGCGCGTGGGTCGTCGCGCGGACCATGGCCACGACGGGGGACCTGCTCGTGCCGGCGTACCAGGGCGAGGCGCGGCTGAAGAAGCCGCCGCTGCAGTCGTGGGTCCAGGCCGGGGTGATGCGGGCGCTCGACTTGCCGTCGCTCTGGGTGGCCGGGCTCGCGACGGCGCTGGTGGGGCTGCTCTTCGCGCTCGGGCCGTGGCTTCTCGGGCGGGCGCTCGGCGCCGAAGCGGCGGGCCTCGTCGGCGGGTTGCTGCTCGCCGGCTCCCGGGCGACGCTGACGTGGGGCGGCAGCCCCGAGCACGACGTGCCGTTCGCGGCGTGGACGGGCCTCTCGTTCGCGCTGCTGGCGAAGGCCGTCGGCCCCGACGGCCGGCGGGGGCACGTGGCCGCGTCGGGGCTCGCCTGTGGGCTCGCGCTGCTCACGAAGAGCCCGCTCGCGCCCGCGTTCGTCGCGGGCACGGCGCTGGCGCTCCAGGTCCGCGCGCGCCGATGCGCGCCGGTCCCCGTCGTCGCGTGGTGGGGGCTGTTCCTCGCGGGGCTCCTCCTGCCGATCGCCGCGTGGGTCGTCGCGCTCGCGGCCCGGCTGGGCTCCGTCGGCGCCCTCTTCGACGAGGCGTGGCGTCAGGCCTCCGGGTCGGGCGGCGCGCACACGAAGCCGTTCCTCGCGGGGCTCGTGTACCCGCTGGGCACGCTCGTGAAGGCGACGCTCCCGTGGGCGCCGGTCGTGTTCGGCCTCGTCGCGGCGCTGGCCGTGCGAGGTCGTCGCGACCCCGTGGCCCGGGCCGCGCTCGCGGCCACGCCGCGCTTCGCGCTCGTCGCGCTGGCCGTGGGCGTGGGGGTGCTCACGCTCACGCCCGCCAAGCAGGAGCACTACGTCCTCCCCGCGCTCGTCCCGGCGGCCCTCCTCGCGGGACACGTCCTCGTCGCGGCGGCGGGCGCGCTGCGGCGCGGGCCCCGCCTCGTCGGCGCGCTCGTGTTCGGTGCCGCGGTCGCATACGCCGCGAGTCGCGTCGTCGCGGCCCGCGGCGACCTCGGCGACGCCGACCTCGAGGCGGCGCTCCGTTTCGGGCCGGGCCTCGCGTTCGCCGGGATCTTGCTCGTCGTCGCCACGCCGCGGTTGTCGGCCGTCGCGACCGCGGCCGCGGCCGCCGCGGTCGTGCTCGGCGTCGGGAACGTCGCCGACGTCGCGCGCGAGCGCGCACGCGAGGACCTGCGCGACGCGGTCCTCGCGGCCAGCCTCGAGCCCGGCGGCACGGACTTGCTCGCGCTCGCGACGCCGGGCCCGCCGCGCCTGCCGGCGTCCCGGACTCTCGTCGGGTTCGAGGCGGGAGCGGGGGAGGCGTTCGACACGCTCGTGGCGTGGCAGGACAGCCCGTTCGTGCGCGTGCGCACGCTCGAGGCGCTCCGCGACGCGATCGCCGACGACCCGCGTTGCCTCGTCGTCGTGCGCGCGCCGAACGCGCCCGAGATCGCGCCGTTGCGGCCGCGCCTGCGGCCACTGGGCGTGTTGGCCCCCCGACGGCCCGGCTCGGACCGCGACCGGTACCTCCTCTTCGACGTCCGCTGAACGGCGCTGCAGGAATCGAAGATTCCGTCACAGGCCGTCAACGTCCGTCACCATGGCGCACCCTGGCGAAGCGCGGGCCCGCAGGAGCCGCACGATTTCTTCCCCAGGGCGGGCGGGCTTTCGGAGGGCTGGGCCCGCCGGAGACCGCGCGAAGGCGACGTCGTCGCGACTCTTCCCAAGGCCTGAACGGCGGCGCCGGCCCGCGCTGTCGGGGCAGACGGAGATCCCTTCGGGCGCCCTTGGGGGGCCCGGCGTGGCGCGTGCGGCGATCGGCTCCTAGACCTAGGAGCGCTTGCGCTTGACGGGTCAACCCACCGGCGTCGTCATCAGGATCTCGGGCAGACGACCCTCGCCGAGGGCCGCCAGCGCGAGGTCGAGGTAGGCGATGCGCTTCTCCTCGGCTTCGGTCATGGGGGCGTCGCTGTCGATCGTCCCCGCGTAGCGCAGGAAATTCTTGCCGTCGAGCACGAAGACGTGGGGCGTCCGCTTGCCGCCGAAGACGTCCGTCACCTTCTGCTCGGCGTCGACGAGCACGCGGAGCGGCAGTTCCTTCGTCTCGACGTAGCCCTTGAGGTCGTCGGCGCTGTCGGTCGCGTTGGAGCCGAGCGCGTAGACGCGCGCGCCGCGGCGAGCGACCGTGGCGAACAGCCGCTCCTCGTAGAGTTTGCTCGTGGGGCACTTCGGCGACCAGCAGACGAAGACGATCGGGGCGGCGGCGGCGCCTTCGACCCACGCCACGACGTCGCCCACGGTCTTCCACGCGGCGACCGACGCCTCGTCGGCCACGAGGCCATGAACGCGGCCCGCGGCGTTGCCGAGCGCGACCACCTTGGACGGCACGAGGCCGTCGCCGCCCTGGAGGTCGGGAATCGTCGTGAGCGCGGCGTCGGCGGCGAGGTCGGCCTTCGCGCCGAGGGTGCGCGCGGCGGCGTTCACCGCGGCGAGCGCGTCCGCGGCCGTGATCGTCCGGGCCGTCGCGAGGGCGAACGGCTTGCCGTCGAGGTCCGCCGCCGTGAAGTCCGGGGCCTTTTCGCCGACGGCGAGGGGACGGACGGCGGGGGCGGCGACCGGCGGGGCGGCAACCGGCGGGGCGTCGGCCGCGCGGGCGGACGGCGCGGCGATCGCCGCCGGGACGAGCGCGAGGGCGGTGACGAGGGCGGATCGGGACAGGCGCGACATGGGACGACCTCCGGTCCGGGCGGGCGCACGGCCCCCGGGCTCGGGGATCCTATCCTGGGGCCCGGGCGGGGTCAGACGTGGGGATCGTCGGGTCGTGCGGCTTTCAGCGCGGCCTTGAAGGCCGCCCCCACGGCCGCGAGGGCGAACGTCGCGTGGTGGCGCGTCTCGGTGATCCCCATGGGCAGGGCCCGCGGGTCGGCGGCGGTCGCGACGGCCCGCTCGGCGGCGCGCCGGAAGACCTCGACGACCTCCTCGAGACGGGCCCGGGCGGCGGCGACGGCGGCGGGGTCGGGGGGCGGCCCCGGGTCACGTGCGGGCATGGGTCACCAGGGGAGCGGCACGTCGGCCGCGTAGAAGCGCGTGAGGACGCGGACCAGGGCGGCGCCGTCGTGCCGGCCGCAGAGCTCGCGCACCGAGTGCATCGAGAGCATGGGGTTGCCGACGTCCACGGTGCGGAGGCCCGCGCCCGCGGCCACGATCGGGCCGATCGTGCTCCCGCACGCGAGGTCGGCCCGTGTGACGAACTCCTGCGCGGGGACGCCCTCGGCGCGGCAGAGCGCGCGGAAGTACGCGCCCGTCTCGGCGTCGGTGCCGTAGCGCCGGCTCGCGTTCGTCTTCACCACGGGCCCACCGTTGAGGCGCGGTGCGTGGACGCCGTCGTGTTTCTCGGGATGGTTCGGGTGGACGGCGTGCGCCATGTCGGCGGACACGAGCATCGACCGCGCGAGCGCGCGCGGGAGTGCGTCGGCGCCGCCCGCGGACGCGACGAGGCGGGCGAGCAGCCCGGCGGTCCAGGCGCTCGACGCGCCCTCCGCCGTCATGCTGCCCACCTCCTCGTGGTCGAACAGGAACGCCACCGCCGTCGCGTCGCCGGCGGGCGCGGCGACGAGAGCCGCCAACGCCGCGTGGCACGACGCCAGGTTGTCGAGGCGCGCCGAGGCGAGGAACTCGCCGTCACGGCCGACGTATGCGGCCTTCGCCGTGTCGTGGAGGCCGACGTCGAATCCACGCAGGTCCTCGGGCTGGCACTCCGCGGCCTTCGCGAGGGCGTCGAGCGCCACGCGCGACGCGTCCTCGCCCGGCGCGAGGAGCCCGAGCGACGGCGAGAGGTGGCGGTGCTTGTCGAGCTTCAGCCCCTCCTCGTTGACGCCGCGGGCCAGGTGGATCGCCAGCGACGAGATGCGGCAGAGCGGCTCGTCCACGCGGACCAGCGCCGTCGCGAGCGTGCCCCCACGCTCGAACGCGACGCGGCCCGCGAGCCCGAGGTCGCGGTCGAGCCACGTCGCGAGGATCGGGCTGCCGTAGATCTCGACGTCGAAGAGGACGTGGCCCACCGACGCGAGGCCCGGTCGGGGCTTGAGGCGCAGGTTGGGCGAGTCCGTGTGCGCGCCGACGAGGCGGAAGCCGGCGTCGGCGGGGGCCTTCCGGCCCATGCGGAACGCCGCGACCGTCGAGCCGTTGTGGAGGACGACGTACCCCTGGCCCGGCTTCAGGGTCCACGGGTCGCCGTCGTAGAGCACCTGGTAGCCCGCGGCGAGGGCGGCGGCGATCGCGGTGGCCGCGGCGTGGTACGGGGACGGGCTGGCGTCGAGGAACGCCGGCAGGGTCGGGAACGCCGGCAGGGTCGACAACGCCGGCGACGCCGAGGCGTCGGGCTTCGCGTCGGCCTTCCGGTCGGGGTGTTTCGGGGGCTTCATCGGGGCGGGGGTCCAGGGGGGCGCCAGGGGGCCCGGGAGGCGACGTCGGCGACGGCGGGACTCAGTTCGTTACGAGCGCGAACCGGTCCACATCGACGATGCCGAGGTCGGTGATCTTCAGGTGGGGGATGACGGGGAGGGGCAGGAACGCGAGCTGGAGGAACGGCTCGCGCAGGGGGCAGCCGAGCGCGCGGACGGCCGTGCGCAGGTCGCGGAGTCGGTCGCGCACCTCGCCGAACGGCCGGTCGGAGAGAAGGCCCGCGAGGGGCAGGGGCAACTCGGCCACGACCTCGGTCCCGGCCACCGCGACGAAGCCGCCGCCCAGCGCGCGCAGCCGGTTCACCGCCAGGGCCATCTCCGCGTCGGACGCGCCGACGACGATCACGTTGTGGCTGTCGTGGCCGACGCTGCTCGCGAGGGCGCCGCGCCGGAGCCCGAACCCGCGGACGAAGCCGCGCCCGACGTTGTGGTTCTTCCCGTGCCGCGCGAGCACCGCGATGCGGTGCACGCCCTGCGCGGGGTCGGGGAACCGCTCGCCGTCGCGCCAGGGGAGCGTGAGCGAGAGCGCGTCGGTGACGATGCTGCCCTCGATCACGCCGATCACGGGGCCCGTGGGCCCCGCGGCCGGCGTGCGGAAGACGTCGGCGGTCACGGCGTCGAGGCGCAGCGAGCCGCGACCGACGTCCGGGACGCGGCGCGTGCGCGCGAAGGTCGCGTCGTCGACCGGCGCGCCGCGGGCGATCACCCGGGCGACCTGGCAGGTCTCGACGTCGTCGAGGAGGACGAGGTCGGCGCGGTAGCCCGGGGCCACGAGCCCGCGGTCGCGGAGGTTGAAGCCGCGGGCGGCCGACCACGTCGCCGCGCGGTACGCGGCGCCGACGGGCACGCCGACGGCGATGGCCGAGCGGATCAGGTGGTCGAGGTGGCCCTCCTCGGCGATGTCGAGGGGATTGCGGTCGTCGGTGCAGAAGGCCAGGAACGGCGACGTGACGTCGGTGAGGAGCGGGGCGAGGCGGCGCACGTCCTTGCTGACGCTGCCGTCGCGCAGGAAGACCTGGAGGCCCTTGCGCAGTTTCTCGCGGGCCTCCTCGAGGCGGGTGCTCTCGTGGCAGTTGCGGATCCCGCACGCCGCGTAGGCGTTGAGCTCCTTGCCCGTGACGAACGGGGCGTGGCCGTCGATGTGCCCGTCGGAGAACGCGGCGAGCTTCTCGAGGACGTCGGGGTCCTTGCGGAGCACGCCCGGGAAGTTCATGAGCTCCGCGAGCCCGAGCACGCGCGGGTGCCCGCGCAAGGGCAGGAGGTCGGCGGCGGACAGGCGCGCGCCGCTGGTCTCGAGGTGGGTGGCGGGCACGCACGACGAGAGCTGGACGAAGAGGTCCATGGCGAGGCCGCCGGCGGCGTCGAGGAAGTAGCGGAGCCCCTCGAGGCCGAGGACGTTGGCGATCTCGTGGGGGTCGCAGATGGCGGTGGTCGTGCCGTGGGGGAGCACACACGCGTCGAACTCGGCGGGCGTGACCATGGTGCTCTCGACGTGGACGTGCGCGTCGACGAACCCCGGCACGACCACCTTGCCGCGGGCGTCGACGACGCGGCGGCCCTCGTACGACGCGTACGTCCCGACGATGGTGTCGCCGGTGATGGCGACGTCACCCTCCCCGAGCTCGCCGGTGACGAGGTCGAGGATCCGCCCGCCCTTCACGACGAGGTCGGCGGGCTCCCTCGACAGCGCCTGGTCGATCCGGCGGGCGAGGGTCGCGGCGTCGAGCTTCATCCCTCGATTCTCCCCGGAACCCCGGGGCGGCGCGACCCTGCCCCCGAGCGCCCCGCCCGCTTGCGATTCGGGGCCCGCCGCCGGTCCGGCGCGTGGTCGCGCCCTCCCTCGTTGCCCCCCCGAAGTCGAACCCCCCGAAGTCGAACCCTCCGGAGCCGAACCCTCCGGAACTGAACCGTCCGGAGCTGAACCGTCCGGAGTTGAGCCCTCAGGAGTTGAACAAGAAGTGGCAGACGTCGCCGTCGCGCATGACGTAGGCCTTGCCTTCGGTGCGGAGCCGGCCGGCGTCGCGGATGGACTTCTCGGATTTGAACTGCTCGAGGTCGGCGATGCTGTAGACCTCGACGCGGATGAAGCCCTTCTCGAAGTCGGTGTGGATGACGCCCGCCGCCTGCGGCGCCGTCGCGCCGACGGGGATCGTCCACGCGCGGATCTCCTTCGGCCCCGCCGTGTAATACGACTGCAGGCCCAGGAGGTGGTAGGCCGCGCGGGCCAGCGCCGCGAGCGCGGGCTCCTTCATGCCGAGGCTCTCGAGCATCTCCTGCCGGTCGGCGTCGGAGAGCTCGCCCAGCTCGCTCTCGATCTTCGCGCAGACCGGCACGACCTCCATCCCTTCGGCGGCGGCGCGCTCCCGCACGCGCATCGCGAGCGGCCCGGTGCCGAGCACGTCGGTCTCGTCGACGTTCGCGACGTAGAGGACGCGCTTGACCGTCAGGAGCCCCAGGGTCCGCCGCACGCGGCGCTCCTCGGGGTCGAGGCCTTCGAGCGTCCGCGCGGGGTCGCCCTTGGCGAGCACGGGCAGCAGCTTCCCGAGGACCGCGGCCCGCAGGCTCGCGTCCTTGTCGCCGCCCCGCGCCGACCGCTCCGCCTTCGGCAGCGCCGTCTCGACCATCTGCAGGTCGGCCAGCGTCAGCTCGGTCTCGATGGTCTCGATGTCGCGGATCGGGTCCACGGTCTGCTCGACGTGGATCACTTGTTCGCCGCCCGGGGGCGACTCGAAGCACCGGACCACGTGGAGGATCGCGTCCACCTCGCGGATGTGCGACAGGAACTTGTTCCCGAGGCCCTCGCCCTCCGACGCGCCGCGGACGATGCCGGCGATGTCCACGAGCCGCAACTGCGCCGGCACCAACTTCTCCGTGGGCATGAACCGGCGGATCAGCTCGAGCCGCGCGTCGGGGATGCTGATGACGCCCACGTTGGGCTCGATCGTGGCGAACGGGTAGTTCGCGGCGAGCGCGCCGGCGTGGGTGAGCGCGTTGAAGAGCGTGCTCTTCCCGACGTTGGGCAGACCGACGATTCCGGCTTCCATGGGGACCTCGTGCGCGCGCGGTGCGACCGGGCGGGCCCGGGATGCTAGGTCCGGAGGGGGGGGATGTCCCGCTCCGCCGGAGGGCGCGGCGGCCCGCGTCGGCGGGGGCACCCCGCAGCGCGGCTCCGGGGGCGAGACCCGTCGTGCGGCTCCGGGGGCGAGACCCGTCGTGCGGCTCCGGGGGCGAGGAGCCCGATCCGGGCGCTGACCTGACCTGACCTGACCTGACCTGACCTGACCTGACTTGCCGGGGCTCGGCGAGACGAGGGTCGCGCGACGGCGGGCCGGTCCGCCTCCCGGCGGGCCCCGCGCCCGCGGGGGTGTCCTGCGGGCGGCCGCAGGATCCCCGGGACGTCCGACGCGATCGGGATCGCGATCAAAATGCCGAAGCCGGGACTCGAACCCGGAAGGCCGTGTTAGGGCCACTAGGTCCTGAGCCTAGCGCGTCTGCCAATTCCGCCACTTCGGCACGAACTTCAGGACTAGCGGCCAAGAAGGTACCGGGGGCGGGGACGGGGTCAAGGGCGTGCCCCGGGGCTCCCGTACACTCCGGCGCTCGGGAGGCCCCGTGTCGCGACGTCTCGTCCGCCGGATCGGTTACGTCTTGGCCGCCTTCCTGGTCCTCGCCGTGGGGGTCTGGGCGGTCGTCGTCCGTCCTCGCCGGCCGGCGATCGCCTTCCTCGACCGCCTCGCGGGCCCGCTGCCGAGCTGGGACGAGATGGCCCGAGCGGGGGCCCGACGGTCGGCGGGGACGCGCCCGACGACGGTGGACGTCGCCGGGCCCGCCGCCGACGCGCCGCGCATCGTGGCGGTCGCGGGCGTCACGCCGGAGGGCGTGTTCGACCCGCGCGTGTTGCGGGTGGTCGTCGCCCTGCGCGACGCGGGATTCGCGGTCACGGCACCCGACCTCGTGGGGCTCACGCACCCGGGCGAGGACGAGGCCCTCGTCGACGACGTGGTCGCGGCGTGGCGCCGGGCCCTCGGCGGCGACGACGCGGCGGCGCCGGGGCGCGTCGCGCTGCTTGGCGTCAGCTTCGGCGCGGGCGTCGTGTTGCAGGCGCTCGCGCGTGGCGCGGCGGGCGACCCGGACCCGTCCACCGTGAGCGCGGTCTTGCTCGTGGGCCCCCCCGACGACGCCGAGGCGCTCGCCACGGCGTGGTTCCGCCGTCCGGTCGCGCCGCCCGAGGCGACCGGCGCGGCCGACGCACGGAGCGACGCCGGGCTGTTCGCACGGCACGGCCTCGCGCGGGCCGCCGCCGCGCGACGGCTCCCGCCGGACGACCTCGCCCTCGTCCGCGCGTGGCTCGACGCGGTGGGCGAGGCGCCCTCCGCGGCGACGCCCGCACCGGCGGGCCTCGCGTCGCCCGAGGCGCGCCGGCTCGTCGCGGCGGTCCTCGCGGAGGCGGCGATCGGCGCGGACGACCTCGCGTGGGTGCTCGCCGCCGCCGCGCCCTTCCTGCGTGCGTCCTCCCCCGCGGCGGTCGCGTCGTTCGCGCGCGTGCGCGCGCCGGTCTTCCTGATCCACGGCGTCGGCGACGCGCTGATCCCGGTGGAGGCGTCGCGCGCCCTCGCCGCGCGGTTGACCTCCGCGCGGGAGGTCGAGGTGCTCGAGAGCCGCCTGCTCTCCCACGTGGACGTCGGCTCGCCCGGCGTCGCGGAGACGTGGCGGCACGTCACCTTCGTGCAGCGGTTCTTCGACGCGGCGAGCGAACGGTGAGGCGCGGCGCGCGCGTCCGCGCGGTCGGCTTCGGCCTCGCCGTCCTCGGCCTCGCCGTCCTCGGCCTCGCCGTCCTCGGAGGCGTCGCGGTCACCCTCGCGGCGTGCGCGGGTCCGCCGGCCGACTCCCCCGCGGGGCGGGCGGAGGCGCTGGCGAACCGATTGGATGGGAACCCGCAGGGGCGGCGGCTCTCGTGCGAGTCCCGCAGCGCGGCGGACCTGCTGGCGGCCCACGGCCTGCCCGGCACCGAGGCCGACGTCTTCGCGCGTCTGCCGCGGTCGGACAACCCCGACCTGGGGTTCGTCGGCGATGTCGACGGGCCGGCCGGGCGCCTGCCGCCGCAGGGCTATGGCGTGCATGCGGCGCCGATCGCGGCGGCGCTGCGGTCGTTCGGGCTCGACGCGACCGCCGTGCGCGATCGCGACCTCGCGTGGTTGCGTTCGGAGACCGACGCCGGGCGGCCGGTGATCGCGTGGGTGACGGGGTCGTGTTCGCCGTCGCGGGCCGTGGACCTCGTGGACGCGCGGGGCCTGCCCTTTCGTGCGGTGCCAGGGGAGCACACGGTGCTCGTCGTGGGCGTGCGGGGGACGTCCGTGCTCGTCCTCGACCCGGCCGACGGTCGGCGCACGACGTTCGAGGCCGACGAGTTCGACGCTGCGTGGGCCCTCCTCGGCCGCCGCGCCGTGCACGCCGACCCGCCCGCGCCGCGCTGAACCGTCGCCGATCCGGGTTCCGACGAGCGTGCGCGGGTGGTACGGTGCGCGGATGCCGGACGACGCTCCCGCACCGCGCCGACGCTCCCGCTGGGCGCCGTTCGTCGTCGGCGCGGCGGCGGGCCTCGCGTCGGCGTTCCTGGTGCTCGGGTGGAGGGCCGACGACGAACCGGTCGTCGCGCGGCCGCTGGCGTCCGTCGCGGAGTCGGACGCGTGGACCGTGGAGGGCGAGCGGCGCGGCAAGCCGCTGGAGGCCTTCCCCGATCCGCCCGGCGAGGGCGAGGTCGTCTCGGCGCGCTACTGGGTCTCGTTGCCCGCCTACGACATGGAGATCCGCCGGCGCGGGCCGCGGGTGACGCTCGGGATCCGCGGCACCGACATCCAGGTGGCCGGCGGCGCGTGGACCGCCTTTGCGGAGGGCCGAATCACCGGCGACCCGCGGTCGTTCCGCCGCGCGGTGGCGACGATCGTCTGGTCCTGCGTCGGGCTCCGCTACCGCGGGTCCACCGACGGTGTCGCGCGGTTGACGTTCTCCGATGACGGCAAGGACGTCGTGGTGGCCTACCTGCAGGGGTACGAGGCGCTGCATGCGCCCATCGCCGACACGTATGTGAAGGCCTACGGCCGGCTCGCGGTGGGCACGAAGCCGCCCTACGGGGTCGTCCGCGGCCAGATCCCCTGGACCGGGCGGCTGGCGAAACTCCCGCCCGACGCCGAGGTCGTGGTGACGGGGCGGGTCGTCACGACGGAGGGCGACGCCGTCCCCGACGCGCTCGTGCAGTTGAAGGGCGTGGACCACACGCGGACCCACGCGGACGCCGACGGTGGCTTCACGCTCCGGCTCCGGGGCGCGGACGCGCCGTGGACGCAGTCGGTGTGCGCGGGCGCGGCGGGCCATCGCAACGGCGAGACCGTGTTGTTCACCGGCGACTCGACCCGCGACGTCGTGATCGAACTGGCGCCGCTCCCGCCGGGCGATCACGTCGCGTACCCGTGGGTGCACCCGGCGCCCGACCGCGACCCCGACGACGTCGCGGCCTGCGGCACGTGCCACTCGTGGCAGTACACGGAGTGGCTCGGCAGCCGCCACGCGCGCTCCGCCGACCACGGCCACGTGCTGTTCGAGCGCGAGCGGATGCGCAAGCGCGCGCCCGAGGCGCCCGACGACTGCGCGGCGTGCCACCAGCCCGCGTGGGCCGCGACGAGCGGGAGCGGCGTCTACCAGCCCCGGGGCGTGCTGGCGAGCAACCACTGCGACTTCTGCCACAAGATCTCGCACGTGGACGACCTGCGACGCCCCGGTGTGTTCGGTGCGCTCGTGCTCGCGCGGCCCGACCCGACGCGCACCGACCGCCCGGGGCGGATCCACCAGGTCTTCGGACCCGCGCCCGACGTCTCCTACGCCTACATGGGGGCGTCGTACAACCCGGGGCTCTCGACCTCGCACCTGTGCGCGGGCTGCCACCAGGGCGGCGGCCTGCCCGGGCGCCCGAAGCTCGACACGTTCGAGGAGTGGCGGGTCTGGGCCGCGACGCGCGAGGACGAGCGCTTCCGGTCGTGCCAGGACTGCCACATGCCGGGCGGCGTCGCCGACGCCGAGGGCCGCCCCGTTGACCTGTTCGCGTGGGAATCCATGCACCGGGCGCCGGGCTCGGTGCACAGCCACGCGTTCCCCGGGACGACCCCCAGCCTCGGGGCGACCGCGCTGGGTCTCGAGGTCGCGAAGACGTTCGACGCGGCCGCGGGCCGTTGGCGGGTCGCGGTCGTCGTGACGAACCGTGGCGCGGGCCACGCGGTCCCGACCGGCACGTGGACCAAACACGTCGCGGTCGGCGTGTGGGCCCGGCAGGGCGCCGCGTGGCTCGCGGCGGACGGCGGGGAGCGCGCCGACCTCGTGCCCGCCGATGCCGCGGCGACCGGGCCGTTGCGCGTCGGGGACTGGCGGAACCCGCCCGGGCGCGTGTTCGGCTGGCGCCGGAAGGGCGGCGACGCCACGCCGCCCGACTTCTACGACCCGCCCGCCGCGGACGCGCTCGAGGACCGTCGCCTGCATCCCGAGCAGCGCGTACGGATCGAGGCGGTGTTCGTGCCCGCCGGCGAGGGTCCCGGCGTCGCGCCGGAGGTGGAGGTGCGGGTGGTCCACCGTCGCGGCGCGATCGGCGCCGGGGTCCACGAGACGCCGTGGGAACGCAAGCCGTACGATCCCGCCCCCGAGGTCGAGTGGCTGAGGATCGTCCGATGAGCCCGCGCCCGCGCCGTCGGTGGGGGTGGCTCGCGTCCGCGCTCCTCGGCGCCGGTTGCGGTCCCGCCGGCCTCGGCGGGTCCGACGCCATCGGCCCCGCGCCGAAGACGCCGGCCCCGACCATCCCGCCGCGCACGGACGGTCGCACGCTCGACCTGTGGGCGGCACGCCTCGACGACCCCGAACCCGCCGCCCGCCGCGACGCCCTCGAAGCCCTCGGCCAGCACGCGTCCGCCGCGAGCGAGTACCTCGACGCGATCGCGCCCCGCCTCGCCGATCCCGACGCCGGCGTGCGGTGGGCCGCGGCCGAACTCGTCGGGCGGATCGGTGCGCCCGCGGGCGCCCACGCCGCGGCGCTCGACCGACTCCTCGACGACCCCGTGCCCGGCGTGCGACGGGTCGCGGCGCGGGCGGCCGCGCACGTGCCCGCCACGGCGCTGGCGCTCGCGCGTCGGCTCGGGAGCGACGATGCCGGAGGGCGTGCGCCGGCGAAGGCGGCGCTGCTCGCGCTCGGCGTCGGGGCCGACGACGCCGCCGGCGTTGCGACGACGGTCGGCGCCTGGCTGATCCCGGACGACCCGGCGCGGGCCGAGGACGTCGCGGACGTGCTGGCGGCGCTCGGGCCCGCGGGCGTCGGGCCGCTCCGGGCGGCGCTCGCGCACGAGGACGCGTTCATCGCCGTGCTCGCGGCGGGCGCGTTGGCCCGGCTCGGCGAGGCGGCCGGCCCGGCCGTCGAGGCGTTGGCTGAGGCGGTACGCACCCGGCGCGGTGACGCGCGCACCGCCGCGCTCGACGCGCTCGTGGCGGTGGGGGCGTCGGCGCGGTCCGCGCTGGTGACGCTGTCCGCGTCGCCCGACGCGGCCGTGGCCGCCGCCGCGACCGAGGCCCTCGCGCGCCGGCGCTGACGCGGGGCGCCGGAACGCCGGTCGTGCAACGCGAGGCCCGGGCCTCGGGCCGTTCCCCGCGACGTCGCGTCGCCCCGCCCTCGGGCAACGGACCGGGTGCGGGCCGCGTCCCTGCGGACGGGGCCCCGGCTCCCCGAGCGAGAGACCCGAGCGAGAGACCCGAGCGAGAGACCCGAG
>Ga0335397_10004989_pt1 | contig 17427 bp, 15 predicted proteins | sample MAT04_FD_205740 | JGI IMG/M metagenome (GOLD analysis project Ga0335397, IMG submission 205740) | Freshwater microbial communities from Lake Fryxell liftoff mats and glacier meltwater in Antarctica - MAT-04 (spades assembly) (version 2) ... | reverse complement strand
TCTGTTTGCGGCTGTTCGCTCCATTGTCAATACTGGCAAGCGGCAAGGTCTGTCTGCTTTTGAATCGATTCTTACTGCTTTAAACCCACTGGAATCCCTGCTCTCTCCTGGTTGAGCAATTACGAATGTTGTTTGATTTGCCATGGTTGGAGTTAGGCTAATGGTGCGTTGGCGATCGCCGCTTAGTCGGCAGGGGCAGTTCGTTCGCTAGATTCCGCTAAGGGATAGTGCTCTGCTTCGCAGATACCGCAAGGGTCGCCCCTCATTTTCCCTACAATATCAAATCGCTCAGCAACCCCGCCCCTACGGTTTTTTTGTCTAGGCAAACGCGCTCTGCTCCGCAGATACCGCAAGGGTCGCCCCCATAGAAAAAACAAAATTGCTAACATGAGTTTGAGAATTAGATTCTCTGCCCCAAGGTTCAGTCGTCGTCCACTTAGGAGTCTCGCAAAAATAACCTATCCAAATTTTTTCGTGAAATCAGCCTATTGCGAGGTTTTTGCACTTTAAAGAGTATGAGTTATAAAAGCGAGACTCCTTAGGGCAGAGTTTTAACTATCCACTGTTGCGATTTAACCCTTCGCTGATCTTCCCCAAGTCACTATGCTATTAATCCCGCAAATCGACCTTAAAACCGGGAAAATTCTGACTGAAACGAGCACTGAAGGGATGACGCAGCCTCGGCAGAAAGAGATCAGCAATTCCTATTTAGAACACTGGTTAACGCATCATGAGATGGGACGACCTCAGTTTTGGGTGGGCAAGTTCCACAGCGCCCAGGAATCCTATAATGCAGCAGACCAACAGCGGTTAGAAGCAGAAGGAAAATACCTCATCTTTGCTAACGGAAAGAACGGTTATTTTGCCGATGCTGAAACTGCTAGTCGTTTTGCCGATGCTGAAAAATCTGGTTATTTTACCGATGCTGAAACCGCTAAAGTCTTAACAGAAGGAGACGCAGAGCGAAAGATTCAACCGCTTTTTAGCAATGATCAGAATGCCCCGCATTATAGTGTTGCTTACGGTTCGTTGGTTGCTTCACCCGGAATGACTTCAGCCGCTGTGGGCAACGCGAAGATTCTGGTAGTTGACGATGAACAGCGCAGTCACGGCAATACCCCCCTGATTGACAGGCAAGGTCGTACAATTTCGCCAACTCAGGTAGAAAAACTCTACGACAAGATGGGCGACGGCACGATGTTGATTTCGTCAATTTTAATGGCGCAGTTGATCCAACCCCAGGAGCAAGAGGCGGTTGCCCAGTCCGTTTTCGAGCAAGCCGGGATTGCAACGGATATCAGTTCTCTGACCCAGGATAGTGCTGCTGTCAGCGATGTGCTACCCGAAATCGATCGCCAACTCCAGCAATTAGGCGATCGCACCGTCAGTCAATTTCGCGCCGCTACACCTGACTTCCCTGGAATGATGAAAGGAACGATGAGTACAAGCGCTTGGTGCGATCTCCTGGGCGTTGATGCGATTATCTCCAAGAGCGACATCAAAGGCGATGATGGCATCCTGTCAAAACCTGGACTCAAAGAAGTTTCTAACTTCTGGGTCAACCGTAAGTCAGACGGTCGATACAGTGAGCAAAAAGTGGGACCTCAGCTCAAAGGCTGCATTCCTGAAGCGACCTTGCATGAATTCAATCCCCGCCTCAAAGCCCAAGGCGAAGCTCTCGCCGCCGTCGCCGCCGACCCGCAAAAATTGTTGCAGTATTATGTGGTGCAAAAAGACAAACATCAGGTGCAATCGGATGAAGAAGATGCCTGGGATGAACCCAAATCGGATGAAACCTCTGCCGAAAAGCCTCCCGATTGGTTGCATACGATTGGTAAAGCGGATCACTTCAACGTGCTGACTGGGTTCAACAAAATCAACTACGAGCTAGATCGATTTTTGAGAGGGAACCGTTTAGATTTAGCCGTGCATGGGATTGATGTCCCCACCGCAATGGCACAACACCACAGTCAGATTGAACCTTGGGAAGTGTGCAATAAAGATTTGCCCCACGGTGCGTTAGTCGCCTACTACCGATCGCCCCTGCCCAACGTCAGCGCTGTGGCGATCGCCATCAACAACACCGAGATTCTTAAAACTGAAGACCCAGAAGCCTACCGCAAATCAGGCGTAGCCTATCTCTCCCCGTGGACAGCCAAAAATATCGCCATCACTGATTTTGACGGGGATGCTAACGGCTACTTTGTCGGGCATTTACCGCAGGTTTCTGATCTGCCTGAACAAATCCGGCAACAGTTAGCTGCAACTGGTGAACAATCCCCAGCAGACCGCTATGAAGCGGGGCGATCGCACTTCGCAAACTTGATCGCGCAGATGCGGACGAATCCTGATCAATCCCTAATCCGACCCGGAGAATATCCGCTGGCGGTACAAGAATTCATCGACCGGAATAACCCCGACCTCAAGCCGCCTGACATTGCCAAACAACCGAAAGAGAAACATCCCTGGCATGAAGGAGAGTCGCGCAGTGCGGCAACTTGGCGGGCATGGCAAAAGACCGCAGATAGCCCCATCGGCAAAGTCGCCAATGTGGGCATAATTCTGCAATCGCTGGCGTGGGAAACCCAGTATTGTCCAGAGCAGAAAAAAGAATCTTTGCTGCAAGAGATTTCGTCAAGCTACGAAAAGCTTTTGAAAGGCGGCAAGCTTAATAATAATGCTCACTTTCGAGACATCCAGGAGGAGTTGAAGGCGATCGCCCAAGCACAGAAAAAGTTACCCAAAATTACTGACCCTCAAGAACGTCAAACCTACATTCAATTTCAACTTGACAACACTCATAAACTGCTCTCCGGTATTGCCAACGGAGCTAACGCCGAGAACTTACAAACGGCTGTAGATAGCGCCAAAAGTCACAAGGGAATTGATGAAGAGATTCATAAGCTGGCTCATGCGTTAGCCTACAAACCGCATCATCTACGACAACATCAAAAAGATGGGAGAGTTTATCTGCATGATAAGACCCTGCCCACCAATACCGCAGAGCCGATTGGCTGGGGCGTGGAACAAGCCAACCAACTGTATCAAAAATCCAAATTACCAGAACTAGACAACAAAGCCTTTCGAGATCTGATCCCAAAATCCTGCACTCCAGCCCAAGAAGCCGCAGCGGTCAAACTGGCGCAACAATACAACGACCAAATTAAAGCTGCGGTGAGCGCCAGGGAACGGCTGCAACAAAAACGCCCTGAAGATGAGCAACCGACCTTACCAATCAGGAGTTCAACCTCGGAACGCGAGATTACGCTGCAAAGACTATGCAGTGCGGACACTGAAAGCCGCTCCCCCATTTGGCGGGCTGAAGGCATCCAAGCAGATTGGAAAATTCAGTTAGAGCTAAACGAGAAGATCAACGACTGGAATCCAGAGAAATTAACCGCTACGTTAGTTTACAGGGATGAGCACGGCATTGAACAGCAGCAAAGAATTGGCTATGTCTCAAAAGACTCCGTGGAGCAACATCAGTTAGAGAAACTGGTGACCCAACAAAAATCACTGACGATATCAGCTCCGAGTGTGAAGCTGAACTCAGCTTATTCTCTACAAAATGACGTGGAGGAAATGTTGTCTAAACCCGCCAAGGATCTGCAAGAGACGATCGCTCAAATCCCAGATGAAGAACGAATGGCTTATGCTTCAGTTCTGTGGCATCGTTCTGAGGGCATGGGTATTGTGTTACGTGCCTTTACACCTGAACTTTGTCAGCAGCTTCAGCAATTGCCTGAGATGGAACTCAGAGGCATTCAACGCTCTATCAACGAAGTGGGATCAATCCCAGATGGGGAATATACCGTTCGCTTTAGTCAAAAAAGCTTTAGTGAGCAACAGAATCCCTCTCCATCCGTAGCGATCGTCATGGCGGATGGTAGTGAAAAACAATTTGGGGCAATCTCAAATACTTCAATACGAATGCCTCAAGGTAGCCTCGCAAAAGTTTTCATTGAAACTGAGCCATCGGGGACAATTGCCAAGGTGCAGGTGATCGAGAAACTGGAATCTGTGGCGATTGCCCCAGAGTCAGAACGTCATGCCTTGACCAGTCAGGAAGCGAGAGATTGGTACGCGATCGCCAGAGGCAATAATGACCTGCCCTTGGCTGAGCGCATCAGCGTTTTAGGGAGTGCCTTGCAGCATTGCTACAATCAAGAGCAGGGGGGCGAGGGGCAGCTCAAACCGCCGGGTCACTATAGCCATCCTACTGTGACGATTTCACGGGAAGAACGGCAGCAGATGGAGGGCGACCCTTGCGGTATCTCCTTAGAAGGGCGCGGTCATGCCCTTTCCGTTGGAGAAGCACGGGAATGGTATGGCATCGCAAAACTGAAGGGTGATCAACCTCTCATCGATCGCATTGAGGCATTAGGAACCGCGCTAAAACAGCACTATAACCAAGAACAAGAAGGTGGAGGACAGCTCAAACCACCCGCGAATTACAGTCATTCATCTGTAACAATTTCACGAGAAGAACGACAGCAGATGGAGGACGATCGCCCTGTTTTACAAGAAGCGATAAGCCGCAAGCCGCAAGCTCCGAAACGAGAAGCGATCGCCCTGTGAATTGAGGACGATTGAGCAACACTCAACGCACCTCATAAGTGGGTTTAGCCCTCTTGGAATGAGGTTTCCGAAGGATTAAACCTTGCTGTCTGGGTGGGTCAGATTGCGTCGGTGGCTCTGCTACGCCTGACTGCAAAGGCTTGGATAACCGTGACGCTGCCGTCGCATCTGAGCGGGCAGATGGGGTGGCAACTAAAGTGAAAACGCGCCAGCCTTCGATGACGTTGTAAAGATCTTCTGCGACACACTCCATCCCTTGCACTTGCAGCTCGGCAAGATGGGCATCGCGCTGTTGTCGAGCGGTTATCTCGTCGTCAAAATCAATCTCGCGGTAAACAGTTTGGATCATGTCACACCTCTGGGTTGGGCAGGTTCAAAGGGCGGTTGGGATAGGTGAACAGGGACGAATACCTGTTTTTCGATAAACCTTGGATATTATGCAGTATTGCTCTCCTCAATCACGAGGGATTGTGACAAAATCTGAACCGCAATTCAGCGAAAGTCAAAGAATCCTAAGACTGCCCCTCGTCTCGGCTTTATTTTTCCGCAACTAATTCTTTGAACTGCTTGCCCACAGAGAATCCTGGAACGGTGGTGGCAGCAATCTGAAGGGTTTCTCCCGTTCGCGGGTTACGACCTTCTCTAGCGGAGCGTTGGCGAGGTTCAAAGGAACCGAAGCCGACCAGCGTCACCTTATCGCCTGCTGCGACAGCTTCCATAATCGTGTCAAGTAGTGTTGTTAAAAGGATATCGGCATCCTTTTTGGTCACTTCTGCTTTACCCGCAATTGCATCCACCAATTCGCCTTTATTCATCATTAATCCTTGAGCCTTGTTCAATTGACGTTTTGGATTGTACTGTATTTTTCAAAATAATCTCTCGTTAGCGCGGTTGTTAACGGTTTTTATTAACGGTTTTTAATAACACTGTGACTAAATGCTTTCGCACGGCAGTGGGTGACTGAAACGGCATCTGCCTTTCGGTATAAAGCGTTTTGCATTGGGGAGCTAGGGCGAAGAGTTTCTCAGTAAACATCCCAATAGCCCTCACCGAATTGTTCAGGCTATGGTAGAGCCTATTTCTTCTAGTAACAGGGCTAGCGCCCTACGGTATTTGAGCAAATTTGTAGCTTAACGCTCTGAACCAATCGTCAGGTTAAAACCTGACGGTTCGTGAAATGTGACTGCCCCCGTTAGATAGTTCTCGATTCCCTTAAATCGAAAAAACGACACATTCTAAGGATTTTCACAATGCAAGACTTTTTAACCCTCGCAATTGAAGCGATCGCCACTGTTTCCGCTGTCTATTTTGTGGCTGGATTTGTCGCTATAGCGGATCGCCCCGTACCCGTACCCACTGCCACTCAGACGGGGACGGATGAAGTAGAGGCTACCGTTGAGGTATGCCCCACAGTCGAGGAGACGCTAACGAACCTTAGCGAAGCCAACAAAACGATCGACTACTGGACACAATTACAGGACACATCAGAACTGAAAATTGTTGAACTCAACCATGAGGCGACCCTTGCGGTATCTGCGGAGCAGCACGCAACCACAACTGAGTTAACAATTTCTCTGCTTCCAGTCGAAGAACTCCAAACACCCTCGTTTCAAGATGCGATCGTGCGCTTCAAGCGACCGCTCACCCAGTTAACGATTCGGCAACTGAAGAAACGGGCGAAAACAGCCTGCATTACCCGTTACTCCCGGATGCGGAAGCCTCAACTGATTGCAGCATTACAGGCGCTCTAAGCCTTCGCCGTAGATTCCTATTCATTTACCGTAAACCTCTATGATTTTCACCGTTGCTGATTCAACCCCAACTGAGTGGGCACAATGTTGCACAACTCAACTCTCTGCTAGTGCTGCTCCTGTGGAACTACTTTCTGTCATCGCAGGAGTCGATCTGGAAACAGCTCAATGTTTAGCCAATGCGCTCGCCTGTCCCTCCAACTTAGTGGAGGCTGAGCAAGTCTGGTCAAGACTTCGCCATATCACGGATGCCCAACTCCAGCAGGTCAAAGGCATCACCCCGAAACGTGCGGCTCGGATATTAGCGGCACTGGAATTCGGGAAACGGGTTTATACTGCGCCCCTATGGAGTCTCGCTTTTATAACTCATACTCTTTAAAGTGCAAAAACCTCGCAATAGGCTGATTTCACGAAAAAATTTGGATAGGTTATTTTTGCGAGACTCCTATCCTTGCCCATAGTGGACGATCCACGCGTTGCGGCTAGCTTGCTCAAGTACGACTTGGCATATTCTGAGGTTGAGCGCGTTGCCGTCATTGTTCTCAACATTAAACATAAGGCGATCGCCAAAGAAGTCATTGCAGTCGGCAGTCAAATAGAATGCATTGCCAGCCCCAGTGAAATCTTTCGGACAGTTCTTAAACACAATGGTTTGCGCTGCATTGTGGCGCACAATCATCCGAGTGGGAGCGTGGAGCCATCTCCTCAAGATTTGGCGTTAACGCGATCGCTCTTGGTGGCAGGTCGGGCATTAGACATTCCCCTGATCGATCATTTGATTCTCAGTGGAGAGGACTGGTATAGCTTTCGACAACAGACTCATCTTTGGGAGGAGTTTCCCCAGGAAGATTAAAAACCCTGCCTCTTTTCAGGTGAGCTTAAGGGGCGGCGGAATATCGCCATTCACATAGAACCATTGCTTACCCTCCTGGACGAAGCGCGATCGCTGGCTCCATATCTACAAGGATGTTTTGTCCGAACTCTAGACCATTCAATTAAACACAACAACAAAAAGCGCGCTGCTTCGCAGATACCGCAAGGGTCGCCATATCCCAAGATAGCGACCGCTTTTCAATCTAAAAGGAGAGTAGATATGCTTGCACTTCAAGAATACTTTTGCGACCCATCGGCGGTAACGCACCTACCTGCCTCGCTAATTAGCCGAATATCCGGCTACCGAGAATTTGAAACTTTCGATCGCCTCAATTCATGGCTGATCGATTTTGATGGGAAAAGAGATTTCACCTTGATGGAGGGGAAGAAAGTAGGGGCGCACGACGACGGCGGCAAGTTTTGGCAACCGATGCTGATCCTGGAAAATCCCTGTGGAGCCTGGACATTTAGAGGCTCTAGGCAGAAGGTTGAAAAACTTGATACCCAGCATCCAGGAATGCTGGTAATTCTAGATATAAGCCGATCTCATCAGGTTGGCGGGAAGTCGAGGAGTTCCTGGAAAACGCTGTGCTGGAATCCTTCAGCTACGGTGTCAAATCATTCTGACTACACACTCGAAGAAGTCAGAGAAGCCGCTAAGTCGGAATTCAAAGGATTAATCGGAGCGATCGCCAACAACAATGCGTGAAGCTCACTTAGACGACAGAGGCGGACAAGCGCATATTATTCTGCCAGCAGCTTGCCCACTGCTGGCTTTTTTATGGAGATTAAACATGACAGCAGCAGAACTTCTCAAGAAGGCGATTGCAGCGCAAGAATCCAGGGAGGAGTATGTCGGCTTCTGCCGGATCTGTGGCGCTTAGCACGACGAGATCGAGCCAGATGTAGACGACGGCGAGTGCGAAGAGTGCGGCGAGCTAAAGGTTACAGGAGTCGAGCAAATTACCATCATGTATGCATTTTAGGTAAATCAATGTACCGATTCTCTGGAATTTTTAGAGACTTTTCGTTCCTTGTCGGGTTCGACGGCAACCCCGATCGCTTTGCCGTCAAGATGAATCTGCCGACACCGACACCCCTAGAGGATGACAGTAACCAGGATGACGCAATAGAGGTCAAGTCCCCATTTAAGCGCAGACGGGTCAAGCGCAGACGACCGACCGACCACACAGACCCAGAGTAAACCTTAGCGAACAGCGATCGCTGTTTTTTTGGGAATTAAACTTATGGCAAATTCTGAAGAAACCCTAGCCGAGCTGATCGGCTGCGAAATTATCAACGCTGGATTCACAGACGACGGATTCAGCAACATTCCTGTGCTAGTCGTTCGGGGAGCAACCCATCGAGTCAGCACCCTACTCGTCATGGCTGACGCAGAAGGAAACGGGAAGGGCTGGATACACATCTACGAGCTTACAATGGACGAAGATCCCCCCACCGCAAATCCCTCCAAGTCAAGCCTGTCCGACTTAAAAGGCAGCAAAGTTGTTGATGCGGGACTCAGAGACGAGGATGACCTCACAGGCATTCCGACGATCGCTGTCGAGACATCCACAGGCGAGATCAAGATGCTAATGGTCATGTCCGACCCGGAAGGGAATGGGGCTGGCTGGCTTGATGTTCGGAGAATTCATCTGGTTCAGGACGCAATTCACCCATACAAGAAGTCTGTAGCAGCTCCGTCCTCGGAACATTATCAATACCTGGACGTTTCACAAATCAAGAACGCTTCTCAACTGAGGAAAATGCTCCAACCTGGAATGGTTCTGGAACAAATTCGATTCCATCCCAATTCAGAGTTTAATCATCTCTGTATTCAGAAGGTGACAGCAAAAGAGGTTCGCTTCAGCAAGATTGGCTCCGATCAGCAAGGAACCATAAGCTTTAGTCCAGCCAGTAAATGGCTTTTCGAGTCAGACTCAATTTCCGTTTGGAACAACATGGGGCACCTATCCGTTCAGTGCTACGCGCTGAGGATTGCCGCCAGAGGAGATCTGGATGATGCCGACTGGGTAGCACTCCTCGATCAAGTACGCCAAGAGAAATCTTTGCTGGTACATACGCCAGCAGATTAACGCAGCAGTTGTTACTAAAGGAGAATCATGGCGTTCAAGCTCTATCAATCCGTCCCAGGCCTTTGCGAACTCATCGCGATCGCCCTCAAGAAGGCAGGCATCGACCATTACCTGGGCATTCCGCCCACCGTCCTTGAACCCAGCTTCTTAAAAGAAGAGCTGCAAAACCATCCCCTCGATCGCCAGATCTGGGGGATATTTTCTAAGGAAGAGGATGTCGATCGCGGACTAGAAATTGTCAAGGGGGTCGCCCCGTTGTCTCACGCAGGGGAGAACAAATCGTTCTTCGTTTTTATCACAGAAGACTTACTCGGAGAAATCAAAGATGTCTAACACACGTAACACAATCAAAGCTATCGTTTCCCCTGGGGCAATTAATGCTGCGAGTCGTCTTTTCAACGCCTCTCTAGCGGATGCAATCAACGAACTGTTTCAAAATTCTCGCAGAGCTGGAGCGACAAAAGTTAAAATTGCGATCAACTGCGGCAAGCTCTGGTATCGGGATGATGGCTGTGGGCTGGAAGACCCCCAAATTCTCCTCTCGCTCGGAGGCAGCGGCTGGGATGCCGATACCCAGAGCCGCGAAGATCCGGCTGGAATGGGTTTTTTCTCTCTTTCAAAGAGAGAGTTTGTGTTTGTAAAATCTCGCGATTGGTCGGTACATCTCAGCCCCGAATCATTCAGCGGGGAGGAGGCAGCGCAGGTCAACTTAAATAAGTCAGAGGGGTTTCACGTCGACTTCACCCTGACGGAAGCAGAAGAAGCCGTAGTCCTTGACGGAAAAGCAGAAGCCGTTAGAACCGTGGAGCGATGCGCTCGTTACTATCCCCTTCCAGTGTTCTGCAATGGAGTGGAATTACCCCGTGAATCGTTTTTGAATAATTGTGTTCAAACCCTGGAATGGCAAGGCGTAACGCTGGGTGTAAGGTCCATGCGACACCATCGCCAGGAAGGAGAAAGAAATATCAACTTCCATGTACTAACCATAAGATACTATTTTGCGAATATTGTGTGCAATCACGAGTCGTGGAAAGTCCTGGTTGATGTTACCAGTTGCCATCAGCTCAAAATGACGCTACCGCGAAGAGAGGCGATCGTTGAAGATGAGTTTGCCCTGCAACTCAAGCAACAAGCTCTAAAACTCTTGCTCAGTCACCTGATGAGCCGGGATCATGACCTGGGGTACGAGTGGTTTGTGAAAGCTCAAGAGCTAGGGGTTGAGAACCTAAAGGAAGCACAAGCAGAGCTTTTTACATTTGCACCAGACTCTGCTGACCCTAGCATCTACCCAGACACAGAAATGGTTTCGGCAGAAGATGTCCCCGTTGTTTTGGTTGATGCTCAACACATGGATACCCATGAGCAGCAACTGCTGTGGCTAGCTTTAGGGCGATCGCCAAAACTTGAAGGACGAACCGTATTGGCGGCCAATCCTGCTTACAGGGGCTACGCCTGGTACAACCGACTGCCGATGATTTCGGTCGGTATTGAAATTACCAAGGACAATCGCACGTTCACACTGAGCGAGTTTGCCGACGAGTTTAACCTTGATTCTTTTCAGCCCAGCAGCATCCAAGCTGATTCGATCGTCATGGTGCTACACGACTTCTCTAATTCTGTGCAGCACATCATCCCGTTGCCCATACCGATCTGCTTCTATATTTCAAAGCGCTATTGGGGTTCTGCTCTCGAATCGGCAACAATTATTACCAGTTTGGCTGATTCAAGTCCGTCGATTAAAACAAGAGGCGAAATAGAATTATTCGACCTTTTGTGCGAGTCATTCTACAACCCAGAATACGAGGATTTCGACAACCGAGATGCCCTTGAAGTAGAAGCTAGCAGGCGTTTAGCAGAAGCCCTAGGTGGAGAAACAGCCGGAGCGATCGCGGCACTGGAGGCAATGGCATTGACCATCTCGGATGCTCGCCTGTCCGACAGTCTGAAGCTCAAACTCACTATATCCCCGCGCCTCGAAGGTGAGAACCTAGTTTCGGTCGTTGTAGAGGAGGGAGTTGTTCTCCCCCACTAATCTATCGGCTCACTTTGCTATCCCTTTATCGCCCCTGCCAGCGCAGGGGCTTTTCTGCCATGAAACACCTTGAATTAATCACAGCGATCGATGAGGTCTTTGATATCTAGAAATTTCACCCCACTAGGAGAGAATTATGTCTGTCACTGAAACCATTACAGAGGCTCTTGGACAGTACCATCTGGGCGATCGCTCAGGCTGTCTTCAGACCTTGCGAAACCTCAAGGAAAAGTACGCCGACCCGTTCAGCGTGGCAGAGCGATACAACAACACTGGAGCCATTCAGCCAGAGGCGATCGCCTGGTGCTCTTGGGTGCAACTCGCGATCGATAGGCTCCATAGGGATCTGGGTTCTGACATCGTTGCCCCGACGGGGGTTCCTGCCTGCTTGAATACGGCGTTGCAATTCTCGGACAAAGCAACTGCAGAGACGACAAGTTTTGGGGAGGACGAGGACGAGGACGAGAAGCTTGGATCTACCTTTGACCCACAATACCTGGATCAAGAGCTATTCAAAACATTGCAAGCCTTAGCCTGTGCCAACGAGACGGACATCCTGATTGATTCGTTGCAGCAAGTCTATGCTCGTCAAGCGCTTGAACATCCCACAATGAAGCGCTATTACACCAGGGTTGCAAACGCCCTAACTGATGCTTTTAATGTCGCTTACTAACGAGGGGCGATCGCTCTACAAACAATCCTACGGCACTAAAAACGGAAGATCATGCGAACAGATCTGTTAATCAAACAAAGCTCTTTAATCTCATCGGGCATATACCAAAGTGGAAGCACCTGGCAGAGCTACCCGATGAAGTTTGTAAGGTGCTTTGTGAAATGGCTATATCGCTGAAAGGCGGGGGATTCCCCGCGATCGCCGCCAAGGTCAACTTTGAAAAACTCTCTACCCTCAGCACAGAAAGAGTCTTAGCAGGGTTCGAGGAGTTCAAGAAGACCAGCCTACTAACAGTCAATAATCCAAGAGGAAATGTATAAATGACTTACCCATCTCGTGAAGAGCTTGAAGCTCAAGGCAAAGTGTCTTCTGAGCAACCTGGCGCTCGCGCTGAATTCGATCGCTATTTCCCTGGTTTGGAGAACAAGGAATAATTTCCACGCAATCCAGGCGCGCTCTTCGAGATACCCGCAAGGGGTCGCTGTCAGTCTCTACATTGAGACAAACAACCGTTGACTGGGAGGAGCGACTAACTGCCGTAAGCTAAGCAGGGAGTCATTCCTCCTGCCCCAGGATGGATTAAGTCCTGATTATTCACGCTATCCTAGAGCCTATGCAAAGCGATTCATTGTTTTACCAGCTCTTTCAGACTTCGCCCCAAGTCTTCTTCGAGCTAATCGGCACACAGCTACCCCAACAGGGTTTATATAGCCTCATCTCTCAAGAGGTCAAACAAACCCGCTTTCAAATCGATGGCGTTCTGCTGCCCCATCATCGTCGTGCCGATTTGCCCATCTATTTCCTAGAGGTGATGGGCTACAAACCCAAGCAAGGAAAACATTTCTACCAAGAACTTCTCACCGAAATTCATCTCTATCTCAACGATTACCAACCTCAAAACGATTGGCGGGCAGTGGTCATCTACACGCAACGCAGCTTTGACCCCGGCTTACCCATTCAGCTCAGCGAGTACACAACGGGCGACCCTAGCGGTATCTGCGGAGCAGCGCGCCTACAACGGCTTTACCTCGATCGCTTGCCGACAGAGTGGGAAGGGCGATCGTTGGAAGTCCGCGCCATTCAATTGATGGGAGCCAAGAAAAATATAGTCGCAGCTCAGGCAAAAAGCTTAATTGAACAAGCCCGCACCGAAAGTAACGATGACACAACTCTCAAAGCCGTTCTACAATTGATCAACACGATCATTATTTATAAATTCCCAGACAGAACTCGACAGGAAATTGAAGCCATGCTAGGACTGAGCGAACTCAAAGAAACTAGAGTCTATAAAGATGCCTATCAAGACGGAGAGCTGGAAGGAGAACTGAAAATTGCCCTGAAAATTGCGCTGCTTCAGTTGACGCGAAAATTTGGCGAGATGGCTCCAAGTCTGCAAGACAAAATCAAACAACTATCTACTTCACAGCTAGAGGACTTGGCAACGTCGCTCTTAGATTTTAACTCAACTGACGATCTGGAAAACTGGCTGAACCATCAGAACTAAGAATCGTTGCGAAAGCGCGCTGCTCCGCAGATACCGCGAGGCTCGCCCCAGACCTTCAGATGGTTGCCCTTTCATAGTTTCAAAGCGGATGTCCCAACTCTCAATAGAGTGAAGTGGGGCATCCGCGTTATTTTTTTGCTCCTATCCTGTTTCCGTTTAGATTCAAACGCCCTGCCCTCAAACTTGCAAATCTCAGGCTCGAGTTCTACCAATTTTTTCAAAGAAGCTTAGATAAGTATAAATACTTAAAAAATGAGTTGAGACAAGTTGAGACACTTTTAAGCCAGATTGAGCCAAATTACGACAAATTGAGCCAGGATAGTTAAATTTCCCGGTCAACAGAAAATCTTTTTCTCAATAGTGAGCTATTAATGAGAATATAGTGAGACACTTTTGAGACAAGTTGAGACACTTTGAGACACTTTTGAGCCAGATTAGGATAAAGGAAGAAGAACGATTCTTGCGCGTAAATGAGATAGATTTGTGCACACAGTACGCTCAATTGTGTTACTTTTTTGGAATGACTCTAATCTGTTTCAGTTACGATCTTTTTTGAACTGTACTAATCAAGTACTAATAGCAGTTGAGCTGGAACATGTTGTCTCTGAAAAATGTATCAGCGCAACGAGGTAAGGGGTATTACGGAAAAGAGGAGAGCGCTAACGCCAGATCATCAGGCGCGACTTGGTTTGGTAAGGAGTCTCGCAAAAATAACCTATCCAAATTTTTTCGTGAAATCAGCCTATTGCGAGGTTTTTGCACTTTAAAGAGTATGAGTTATAAAAGCGAGACTCCTAAGGGAGCCGATCGCCTTGACCTGAACCCTGAGATGGAGCAAGCAGATTTTGAAAAGATTCTAGAGGGGACGGGGCGATCGGGTGAGCCACTGAGCGCTCGTAAAATTAATCTAGAAACTCGCAGGGCAGCGACAGACTTTACATTCTCTGCACCGAAAAGTGTGAGCATCGCGGCTCTGATTCAAGGCGATATACGAGTGATCGAGGCGCACGACCAAGCGGTTAAGTCAGTGTTGACAGTCATTGAAGAGAAATATGCCCGAACTCGTATCCGCACGGACGAAGGGCAAATCAAAGTCGGTACGGATAATTTAGTGGTCGGCATTTTTCGCCATGAGACAAGTCGAGAGCAAGATCCGCAGCTCCACTCCCATGCTTTAGTGATGAACTGTACGCAGCTCGGCAACGGTCGCTGGCAAAGCCTGAGCAATGATCTGATTGTTAATCACTCCAAATTCTTAGGGCAGGTTTACCAAAATGAATTGGCGCACCAGCTCAGGGAAGAGGGGTACGAAATAAAGCAACGCGCAAACGGGCAATTTGAGTTAGAGGGCTATGACGAGCTAACAGGCAGATTCTCAACTCGGTGGCAGCAAATTGAACAGCATCTGGAACCCCTAGAATTCCCCACCTTGAAGCAGCGGGAACATGCCGCATTGACCACGCGACCCGCCAAGGTTCAAGTACCCTCTGAAGTTTTGAGTCTGCAATGGGCAGAAACCTTAGTCAAAATCGACCAGCTGCTACCCCCAACCCCGAAGCCGAGCGACCGCACAGACTTAAGCCAGACGTTAGCAAAAGCGGCGATCGCCTATTTTGAGGAACGGGGCAATGGGTTGAGAAGGGGAGCGGCTGAGAAATATGTCGTAGAGAACTTCACGGGGCAAACGAGTTTGGCTAGCTTTCGCAATGCCTTGAAGGAGGAAGCCGTTATCGTGGACGAGCTGACAGGGTTAATGAGTCAACCTGCCGTGACGCAGGAGCTAGAAAGCATTGAGGTGATGGAGTCTGGGAAAGAAGAGACAAAAGATTCATTGCAAGAGCTAAACGAGACGCGCTCTTCGAGATACCCGCAAGGGGTCGCCTCAAACTTCGCAAGGCACGAGCAATTGATGTCCTGGCATCGAGCCGAGGCAGATCGGAAAGCCAAGAGTCTCAAAGGTGATGTTCCAACCGTTGAAGCCGCAAAATTGTTGGTAGAGGATGTCAGCATGGAGCCAGAACTCATCGCCACGCTATTTAATCCGCCATCAGACCCAGAGCTTGAAGTCGAAACAATAGAGATTGCTGAGGCTTCGTTAGAAGACCTTGAGCCTTTCGGTCAAAGGAATGACGAGTCTAGTGTTGAAATTGAGGCGGCGGAACTAGGAGAGATCCTAGAGGTGGTGGTGGAGCCATTTTACCTGGAGCCGTTGGCTGAAGAGTGGGGACAGGATTTAGTCGATGAGGCGGTGGAAGCCTCCCTAGAAACCGAAGCGGAAACCGCTCCAAAAGACGAAGACCCCACCGAGGATACCGAGTTCATCGCAGAAGTGACGCGGGCAACAGTGCAGTATTTTAGAGACAAAGTGAAGCAGGGTGCAGTGATCGCAGTCGATGGCGATATGAATGTCGTCGAGAACTCTACTTATCGAGTGAAGTATCACCACAACGGGGAGAGCGGGGAACCGCAGAGGTTGATCGTTGAAGAAACCACAACAAACATCCCAATCTTTGAGACCGTTCGGGGAGTCGAAGGATGGGAAGCAGAGACAGTCAAACCTGAAGCTAAGGCATGGCTAGAAGCAGCAGATAGAGTGTTGGCGGCGGGGCAAAATCGGAAGCCACAAATGGAACTTTAACTTTCACTTAAAATCGTGGTTTAGTGTCCGATAGCTCCGATCGCATGGCAATCGACCGACTGCTATGGCTATGAAGACCTTGATTGAGTTTCATGGCGCGATATTCGGCTTTAAGTTCCTTGAGGATTTGCTCATTGGATTGCCCTGGTAGGCGATGACTTTCGTCCAGATCTACAAGCTCGGTTTCAGGCAGGTCTAAGATGATGTCGATCGCCCCTTTGAGGTTAGCGAAAAGCTTCGCCCGCCAAGCCCCATCATATCGATCAGGGCGATCGAGACAAGGCTGGAGCAGTTGCAGCAGTTTTTGCTTCTGGGTCATTTTATCCCCCAACAAAAATCTAATTGGCTAGGAATTCAGGAGCGTGCTCCTACGGAGATACCGCAAGGGTCGCCTCTTTCATCACCAATGATGCATCCTAGCATCTAGGTAGATTTTTGGCTTGATCAGCTAGACAGAAAGTTGCGATCGCTGCGACTTCTGCTTCTCATGTAAAAACCTATCCTCACCTTCTGATGACGATCTGAGATAACAGAACATGACAAACATAGTCGATCGCCAGTTCTCCTCCAAATATTTTAATTCTTGTTTTTGAGCACTTCTTGAGAATTGTGGCGGGTGTGCAATTTTGGTGGCGTAGCAGCAGTATTTTGAGGTTGCCTTTGTATTGTTAAAGCTATGAAAAAAAATTTCAAGAGCTAAGGGCTGAAGGGCTGAAGCGCTAAGAAGAGAGCCTCGGCAGCACGCAACATACCCGAAAACCGACAATGTATACTCAACTCGACTTAAAAATGGACTTTCTGGAAAGGCGCTACAAGCCCTACTCAGAAAAGCTTTAATCGTTTTTCCAAAAGTCTAATCTTCATCCGTGGGCAGTATAGCTACGATCATCGCGCGTACCGTCGTCGCGATAGGCAGAGCGGCAATCCCTCGGAATGACGAACCAGGAACCGCCCCGCAGCAGCTTTGTAGCCTCTGTACGCTCGGTATCGAGCCAAGGTGTGCCATCACTAGGAGCGCCTTGATAGCTGTCGTGCCAGTCATCTTCGCACCACTCCAACACATTGCCGTGCATATCGCACAAACCCCAATCATTGGCAGGAAAATTGCCCACATCTGTGGTTTCTCTTGGAGCTTGACTGGTCGGACTACCGTTATAACTAGCCTCGGTGGAATAGTTCGCTAGTTCAGGCGTAATCGTCTCGCCAAAGTGAAACGGAGTGGTCATCCCGGCTCGGCACGCATACTCCCACTGAGCTTCACTCGGCAAACAGTACTTCTTCT
>Ga0335397_10004985_pt1 | contig 17439 bp, 19 predicted proteins | sample MAT04_FD_205740 | JGI IMG/M metagenome (GOLD analysis project Ga0335397, IMG submission 205740) | Freshwater microbial communities from Lake Fryxell liftoff mats and glacier meltwater in Antarctica - MAT-04 (spades assembly) (version 2) ... | reverse complement strand
CGCCCAACCGGTAGACTCACCCTTCGTACCTTTCTTAGCGGGGACCAGTCATTGGTGTCCGGCCCGCACGGCCGTGACCAACGGGTCGCCTCCTCTGAGCCCATCTCGAGGAGAGCCATGTCCCCGTCCCCGTCCGCCCCTCCCAGTCCTTCGCGCCCGGACACGACTGCCGTCGTGTATTGCGAGGCCAACTTCGGCCGTATCGACGGCAAGACGGCGAACGGCCTCGTCCGCTACTCCGAGCGCTACGAGATCCTGTCGGTCATCGACAGCGAGAAGGCCGGACTCGACGCCGGCACCGTGCTCGGCGACGCACCCAACGGCATCCCCGTGAGCGTCGACCTCGACGCCTCCATCGCCCTCGCCGGCCGAGTGCCGGCGTACTTCATCTTCGGCATGGCGCCGTCGAGCGGCATGCTCTCGCCGGCCGAGCGCACCATCGTCCTCGACGCCGTCTCCCGCGGCATGTCGATCGTCAACGGCCTCCACGAGTTCCTGAACGACGATCCCGAGTTCGCCGCCGCCGCCATCCTGCACGGCGTCGAGATCCTCGACGTGCGCCGTCCACGGCCCAAGAAGGACCTGCGCATGTTCCGCGGCGTGATCGACGAGGTCACGTGCCCGCGCATCGCCGTGCTCGGCACCGACGGCGCCATCGGCAAGCGCACCACCGCCACCATCCTCACGCAGGCCCTGAACGACGCCGGCATCCGCGCCGTGCTCGTGGGCACGGGCCAGACCGGCCTGATCCAAGGGGCGCGCTACGGCGTCGCCCTCGATGCCATCCCCTGCCAGTTCTGCTCGGGCGAGCTCGAGTCGACCGTGGTCGAGGCGTTCGAGGGCGAGCACCCCGACGTCATCGTGGTGGAGGGCCAGGGCGCGTTGAGCCACCCCGCCTACCTGACCTCGAGCTTCATCCTGCGGGGGGCGCGGCCCGACGCCGTCATCCTCCAGCACGCCCCGGCCCGCACCATGCTGGGCGACTTCCCCACCGTGCCCATGCCCACCCCGGCCAGCGAGATCAACCTGATCGAGACGTTCGCCGACACCAGGGTCATCGGCCTCACCATCAACCACGAAGGCATGACCGACGCCGACGTCACCGCCGCCATCGCCCTCTATGAGGTCGAGCTCGGGATCCCGGCCACCGATGCCCTCACCCGGTCAACCGATCGCCTGGTCGACATGGTGGTGCAGGCCTTCCCCGAGCTCGAGCGGAAGCTCTCCACCAGCGCAGCGTGACGGCGCCGCGGTTGGAGATCCGCCTCGACCGCATCGAGCACAACGCTCGTGCCCTGGTCGAGCGTCTGGGAGCTCGCGGGATCGCCGTCACCGGTGTCACCAAGGCATCGCTCGGCTCGCCCGAGGTCGCTCGGGCGATGTTGGCTGCCGGGGCCTCGGGCCTCGGCGAGTCACGTCTCGACAACGTGGTGCGACTGCGTATCGCGGGCATCACCGCCCCCATCGTGCTCATACGCGCGCCGATGCCCAGCCAGGTCGCCGACGTCGTGCGCCACGCCGACTCCAGCCTCAACACCGAGCCCGTCGTGCTGGAGCTGTTGTCGGCGGCGGCAGTGGCGCAGCAGCGTCGCCACGGCATCGTGCTCATGGTCGAGCTCGGTGACCTGCGCGAGGGCATCCTGATCGACGATGTCGCCGACATCGCGAAGCTCGTCCTGTCGCGGCCCGGCCTCGAGCTGCGCGGCATCGGCACCAACCTGGCGTGCCAGAGCGGCGTCGTCCCCGATGACGTCAACATGGGGGTGCTGTCCGAGCTGGCCACCTCGCTCGAGGCCGACCTCGGGGTGTCGCTGGCGACGGTCTCGGGCGGCAACTCGGCCAACCTCGACTGGGCCCTCTCAGGTGCCGACGTCGGCCGCGTCGACGACCTCCGCCTGGGCGAGGCCATCCTGCTCGGCTGCGAGCCGCTTCGTCGCACCCCCATCGACGGCTTGGCCACCGATGCGTTCTCCCTGGTGGCCGAGGTCATCGAGGCCAAGGTCAAGCCGTCGCGCCCCTGGGGCACCATCGCCCAGACGGCGTTCGGCCCACGACCGGCAGCGCCCGACCACGGGGATGGGAACCGCGCCATCGTCGCCCTCGGTCGCCAGGACGTCGATCCCGATGGGCTCGGCGCCCCGGATGGCATCGTGATCCTGGGCGCCAGCAGCGACCACCTCGTGCTGGACACGGGTGCCACCCCGCTGACGGTCGGCGCCGAGGTCCGGTTCTCCCTCGACTACCGCGCGTTGCTGCGGGCCATGACGTCGGTGTTCGTGACCCGCCAGTTCGTCGCGTGAACCGTCAGGACCGGTAGGTCCAGTCGGGCTGCTTGGCGGCCTGCCGCTCGTCGTAGCGCACGTGCCCGTCGACGAGATCGACCAGCTTGGGCACCACGGTGGCGTGCTGTCGCCCGCAGGTGCCCTCGAGGTGGGCAGCGACGTCCTCGGGGAAGCTCCGCAGGATGCTCGACACGATGGCCTGCGCTTCGGCCGGCAAGAAGCACCGGCTGGCGTCGGTCACGATCGACAGACGCTTGGCGATGACACCGAGCCCCGACTCCGGACCTCCGGCAGCGAGGCGATCCAGCTCGTCGGTGATGGCGCCGGTCCCCAGCTTGCACGGCGGGCACTGCCCACAGGACTCCACGTACAAGAAGCGGGAGAACATCTGGGCGACGTCGAGCAGACAGCGGGTGTCGTCGTACACGATGAACCCCGCCGACCCCAGGCCCGAGCCAGCCGCCCGCATGGCCTCGTAGCTGAGCGGCGTGTCGAGTTGGTCGCTGGTGAGCACCGGGTTCGACGCCCCGGAGAACACCGCTCGCACGTCGTGACCCTCGGTCGGCCCTCCGCAGGCGGCGAGCACCTCGCCCAGCGACGTCCCCATCTCGACCTCTACCACGGCGGGACGTTGCACGTCGCCGGTCACGGTGCAGAGAACGGTACCCGGGGAGCCCGGCGTGCCCATGGACCGGAACCACGCTGGGCCCTTGGCGAAGATGTGGGCCACCGTGGCCATGGTCTCCACGTTGTTGACCAGGGTCGGGTTGGCGGCGACGCTCGCCGGCTGGCCCGCCTCGGCGTCGTGCGCCGCCCACCCCATCTGAGGTGCGGTGACGAACAGCCCGTGCAGGTAGGGCGGGAGCCACCGCGGCAAGGGCTCGTTCCCCTCGATCACCTCGAGCATCGCCTTCTCCTCGCCGAACAGGTACTCCTCGGGTCCGGCCACGATCCGAAGCTGCACCCCTTCGAGCAGATCCACCTCGGCGAAGGCCGAGATCGCCTCCTCCAGCCGCGCCTGCTCCTGCTCGAAGCTGGCCTTGATGGCGATGATCACCTCGGCGGCCCCGACGACGTCAGCGGCGATGAGCAGCCCCTCGATGACGTGGTACGGGTCGGCCCGCATCAGGGCACGGTCCTTGAACGTCCCGGGCTCGCCTTCGGCCGCGTTGCCCACGACGTAGCGCTCGCCGGGTCCGCCGTCGCGCACCGACGTCCACTTGTCGGCCGTCGGGAAGCCGGCCCCACCTCGTCCGCGCAGGCCAGCCTGGCGCAACAGATCCAGCGAGGCGGCAGGCCCGAGGGTTCGGGCTTGCTCGAGCCCCTCACCGCCACCTCGGGCGAAGTGCTCGTCGAGCGTGGCGATCGGCACGGCGGGGAGGAGGAACGGGGGCATGGGCCGACCCTACGACCCGTGGGCCACGGGACGGCCCGGGACCTTCAGAGTTGTGACCTTCGGCCCTCTCGCCGGAGCCGAGTCATCCGTACGGTAGGGGGTATGTGGAACGGGACGACACCATGAGCACGCGCATCGTCATCCTCGGCGGCGGCACCGGCGGCACGCTGACCGCCAACCGACTGCGCAAGGCGCTCCCCCACGACGCCGCCATCACGGTCGTGGACGAGAACGAGCAGCACGTCTACCAACCGGGGCTGTTGTTCGTGCCCTTCGGGCTCACGCACCCCGAGGACATCATCCGGGCGCGATCGCGTCAGCTCCACAAGGGCATCGACTTCCACCAGTCGGGCATCGACCGTGTCGACATCGACGCCGACCAGGTCCACCTGGCCGACGGCACGACCCTCGGCTACGACGTGCTCGTGGTGGCCACCGGCTCGCGCCTGGTGCCCGAGGAGACCGAGGGCCTGCTCGGCCCCGGGTGGATGGAGAAGGTCTTCACCTTCTACGACGTGCCCGGCTCGTCCGCCCTCGAGACCGCCCTGGCCGACTTCGACGGCGGTCGCCTCGTCATCAACGTCATCGACCTGCCCATCAAGTGCCCGGTGGCTCCGCTCGAGTTCTGCTTCTTGGCCGACTGGTACTTCACCGAGCGCGGCATCCGAGACCGGGTGCAGATCACCTACGTGACGCCGCTCGACGGCGCCTTCACCAAGCCCACCGCGTCAAGAGCGTTGGGTGGCATGCTCGATGAGCGGAACATCGAGCTCATCACCGAGTTCAACACCGGCGAGGTCGACGGCGCCGGTGGTCGGCTGATCAGCTACGACGAGCGCGAGGTCCCGTTCGACCTGGCCGTGGTCATCCCGGTGCACAGCGGCGCGGCCTACGTGGCCGCCTCCCCCGGCCTGGGCGACGAGCTCGACTTCGTGCTGACCGACGAGCACACACTGCAATCGAAGGTCCGCCCCAACATCTTCGCCATCGGTGATGGCACCAGCCTGCCCATCTCGAAGGCCGGGTCGGTGACGCACTTCGAAGGCGAGGTGCTCGTGGAGAACATCCAGCGGTTCGTCGCCGGCGAGGAGCTCGATGCCTCCTACGACGGCCACGCCAACTGCTTCATCGAGACGGGCTTCCACAAGGCCATGCTGATCGACTTCAACTACGACCAGGAGCCCGTCGGCGGCCACTTCCCCGCCGCCGTCGGCATGCCTCTGCTCAAGGAATCACGACTCAACCACCTCGGGAAGCTGATGTTCCAGTGGTTCTACTGGCACGCCCTGCTGCCCGGCCGGGACATCCCCGGCATCGGCTCCGACATGCCGGATGCCGGCAAGCGAAAGGAATCGACATGACCACCGCCACCATCGCCGGCGTCGACGTCGCCGTGAACGACGAGGGCTTCTTCGAGGATCCCGATCAGTGGACCGAAGCCATGGCTGAAGAGTTGGCCCGAGCTGACGGCATCGATCCCCTCACCGACAAGCATTGGCAGGTCCTGCACTTCATGCGCGCCGAATACGCCGAGAAGGGCACGGGCCCGACCGTCCGCGCCCTGGGCAAGACGTCCGGCGTGTCGGTCAAGGAGCTGTACCAGTTGTTCCCCAAGGGCCCGGCGAAGATGGCCGCCAAGATCGCCGGCATCCCCAAGCCACGCGGCTGTATCTGAGGAGCTGAGCCAACCATGAGCGACGCCATCACCAAGGTCTCCATCGTCATCTCGAAGGGTTCGCTCGACGGGATCTACCCCGGGCTGATCATGGCCAACGGCGCCCGCGCCGAGGGTATCGAAGCCAACCTGTTCTTCACGTTCTTCGGGCTCGACGCCATCCATCGCAAGCGCATGGAGCACATCAAGGTAGCCACCGTCGGCAACCCGGGCATGCACATGGTCACGCTGGTGGGAGGCCTGCCGGGCATGTCGGCACTGGCCACCCACATGATGGAGAAGAAGATGTCCGATCTCGACATCCCGCCCATCCCCGAGTTCCTCGAGATGATCAGCGACACCGGGGCCGGGATGTTCGCCTGCAAGGCGTCGGTCGACATGTTCGACCTCACCGCCGAGGACTTCATCCCCCAGGTCGACGACATCATCACGGTCGGCGAGTTCTACGAGAACGCCGCCGGCGGCCAGATCATCTTCACGTAACAAGGCCGATGGGATGCGCTTCGGGTAGCGCGAAGCCCACCCTTCCACCCGGCGGCGTCTCGATCCAGATCGACCCCCCGTGGGCTTCGACCACCCCCCTGGCGATGGCGAGGCCGAGACCCGCTCCCCCCGTGTTGCGATTGCGGCTCGAGTCGGCCCGGGTGAAGTGCTCGAAGGCGTGGCCGACGAACGCGTCGTCGAAGCCGTCGCCCTCATCGATGACCCGGACGCTGCGCGCACGGTCGTCGACAACGACGCGCACCGTCGACGCGTCCGGCGCATGACGGATGGCGTTGTCGAGCAGGTTGCGGATCACCCGTCCGAGAGCCGCCGCGTTGCCTTGCACCCGGACGCCACCGCTGGCCTCGAGGACGAGTGCGATCCGGCGATCCTCGGCCACCGGCTCGAGGGCTTCGATGGCTTCGTCTGCGATCTCGGTCAGATCGACCGATGTGGCGGGCATCTCGAAGCGACCATTGTCGATCCGAACGAGCAGGAACAGATCCTCGACGAGCGAGGTGAGCGCCTCGATGTCGCGTTGCATCGACCGGTAGTAGCGCTGAGGATCCGGGGCGATGCCATCGGTCAACGCCTCGACCGCCGCCTGCAAGGCGGCGATGGGGGTTCGCAGATCGTGGCTGACGCTCGACAGCATGGCCGTGCGCTCGGCCTCGAACTGCTCCCGCTCGTGTTGGAGCGATCCGAGCCGTTCGGTCAACTGGTCGAGGGCGCGCGCTGCGTGACCCAACTCGTCGACTCGATCGATGTCGGCACGCGCCGTCAGATCACCGCCTTCGATCTCGCGCACCGTGGCTTCGAGGCGATGCACGTCACGACCGAGCGGCGCCGACGCCAGCAACGCCAGCCCGGTCGCCACCAACGACGACAGGGCAAGGATGGTCAACACCGATCCGAGCTCGGCACCATCCAGCACCATGAGCCAGGACAGTGCCAGCGAGAAGACAGCACCGAGCATCAGCGCCGTCAGCGTGATGGCAAGGACTTGCAGTCGCAACGAGCGCGATCGTCGGTTGACATCGTGCAGGGCGTACCCGGCGCCGAGAACGATCACCAGCAACACCGTCGATGCCGCCAGGGTGTGGAGCGGCTCGGCCAGGATGGCCGACGTCCACGACTCCGCTGCGAGCGCCGCAGGGCTCATGGCTCGAACCGATAGCCGACACCCCACACGGTGGTCAGCCATCGCGGATCGTCAGGGTCGAGCTCGATCTTCTGCCGGAGCCGCCCGACGTGGACCGTCACCGTGGCGGGGTCCTGGAAGTCGGGAGATGACTCCCACACGCTGGCCAGGAGCTGTCGACGCGAGAAGACCTGACGGGGCGAGCCGGCCAAGAACGCGAGGAGGTCGAACTCCTTCGGCGTCAAGGCCACCAGGTGGTCGTCGACGGTCACCTCGCGACAGCGCGTGTCGAGGTGGAGCCCATCGAAGGCGAGCCGAGCGCCGGCCTCGGCGGGCGCGGGCGCACTCGAGCGACGGAGCACCGTCCTGACTCGAGCCGCCAGCTCGCGTGGCGAAAACGGCTTCACGACGTAGTCGTCGGCTCCGAGCTCGAGACCGACGATCCGGTCGACCTCCTCAGCTCGAGCCGTGAGCAGGATCACAGGGATGTTGCCGACCGAGCGCAGATGACGCAGCACAGCGAGGCCGTCGACGCCCGGAAGCATGATGTCGAGTACGACGAGCTCCGGTCGGTGATCGGCGAGCCACGCCATGGCAGCATCGCCGTCCGCCGCCTCGTGGACGTCGAACCCGTCGAGCTGGAGGTACTTGGCCACGACCTCGCGGACCATCGGCTCGTCATCGACGACCAGCACGCCGCCGACGTTCGAGGTCAGGCTCATGGGCACCACGCTACGGGACAACGACGAGGACGAACAGGCAACGGCCACGGAGTTTCGCGTTCGTTTCGACTTCTGTACGACGCACGTCACAATGCCCCTCGATGCTGGGGTGATGTTCGACACTGCCGGCTCCGCGCCTGCGCCGACCTCTCGACCTACACGAGGGCACGCCCGCCTCGACGATGGTCTGATCCATCGCCTCCGGGAACTGCTTTCGTCCAATGGCGGCTTCACCCTCGACCCCGAGACCGCCGAGCCCGTGTCGCGCGGCGTTGCCGTGTGCGCCGATCCCTCGCTCTCGGTCCGGTTCCATCTCGACGACTGGAGCCATCACCGGGTTCGACAATGGCTCGAGCGTTGTCGCGTCGTGCTCGCCGACGACGAAGCCAGGGGTCGGTACCTCGGCGGGTGGCGACTACCCGGCACCGACATGGTCGAGCTCGACATCGTCTGCGTGTTCCCGACCGTCGGTCAGGCCCGACCGCTGGGCGAGTGCCATCGACAGGTCGCCATGTTCGACCTCGCCGACCACGCTGTCGTCCCGTTGGTCCTCATCTCGTGATCGCCGACACCCGCAGTCGCATCGAGGACGACGCTCGGCGCGGTGAGCGCGTGGCCGCCATCCTCGGCTTGGCGCTCGGGATGTCGTTCACGGTGTGCTTCGCCACTGGCGTGTACTCACACCTCGCGCAGCACCCCCCCGGGTGGTTCACCCTGTCGGCCCGTCCGGCAGGGCTCTACCGCGTCACGCAGGGACTGCACGTCGCCACCGGGATCGCCGCCATCCCGCTGCTCCTGGCCAAGTTGTGGTCGGTCTATCCCAAGCTCTTCCAACGGCCGCCCGTCCGGTCGATCCCTCACGCCCTCGAACGCCTGAGCTTGCTGCCGCTCGTCGGCGGCAGCCTGTTCCTGCTCTTCAGCGGGGTGGCCAACATCGAGCTCTGGTACCCGCTTCCGTTCTTCTTCCCGACGGCCCACTACTGGGTGGCGTGGCTCACCATCGGCGCCCTCGTGGTGCACATCGGCGCCAAGCTGCCCGCGGTCCGGCGTTCTCTCTCCCCCGCCGGCATCGATGACGATCCACCGGCCGTGCGCAACGATCGGCGTCGGTTCCTGCTCTCGGTGGGAGCGGCCAGCGGCATCCTGACCGTTCTCACGGTCGGTCAGACCGTGCGACCGCTTCGGCGCCTCGGCCTGTTGGCCCCGCGCGATCCCGACGTGGGCACCCAGGGCTTCCCGGTCAACAACGCGGCCATCGAGGCCGGGGTCGTGGATGCAGCAACGGACCCAGGTTGGCGGCTCCGCGTCGTCGGCGCGGTCGCGCAGCCCCTCGAACTGTCGTTGGCCGACCTGCAAGCCATGCCTCAGCACGAGTCGACGCTCCCGCTGTCCTGCGTCGAAGGCTGGAGTGTGAGCAAGCGCTGGGGTGGCGTCTCGCTCCGGGCGCTGCTCGCCTTGGCCGGCGCGCCGGAGGGAGCGTCCGTCCACGTCCGGTCGCTCGGGCGTGGGCTGTTCGATCAGTCGGACATCAACTCGGTGCAAGCCGCCGATCGGGACACCCTCCTCGCGCTGCGGGTGGGGGACGAGCCAATCGCCCTCGATCATGGGTTCCCCATTCGACTCATCGGGCCCAACCGTCCGGGAGTGATGCAGACGAAGTGGCTGTCCGAGCTGGAGGTGGTGGCATGAAACCGCCGGACCCACCGGCCAGCGAGAGCAACGGCTGGACCTTCTGGGTCGGCCTGCTCATCGGCGGCGTGATCATGGCCTTCGCCGTGCGCGGGATCCTGGCCGACTCCCGGGACACCAATCCGCCCGAACTGGCTCGCTGGGTTGTGGGCGCAGCCATCCTGCACGATGCGCTCCTCGCGCCGATCGCCACGGCCGCAGCGGTGCTCCTGGCCTGGCGGGCACCCGCCTGGTGGGGACGGCCGGTCGCCTTCGCCGCGGCCATGACGGCCATCCTGGTCACGTTCTCGATCCCGCTGGTGCGGGGCTTCGGCCGGCGTGCGGCCAACCCGTCGACGCTGCCGCACGACTATGGGTCGAACCTGGCCTTGATCCTCGCCGTGCTCTGGGCGACCACCCTGGGCGTCATCGGCTGGCGGGCCACAGCCCGGATGCGGCACGGCGCGCCGTCGACTCCGCCTGAGACGGCCGGGCCGACCGCCGCCGAACCAGGCGAGCAGCGCAGAACTGACGGGGGCCAAGTCGCCCGACGAGACCCGACGTGACCTCGGCCTTTCCGCTCCGCCGTTTTACACCCCCGGGGGTATAATCTGACCGGGTGCGTCGCGACCGGCGGCGCCGAGTGGAGGTAGGCCATGCAGCTCCCCGACGAGGTCGTCACCGATGTGCGCAAGCGCTTGCGTCGAGCCGCGGGTCAGGTCCAGGCCGTCGAGCGCATGCTCGAAGAGGGTCGCGAGTGCCGGGATGTCATCACGCAGCTCACCGCGGCCAACAAGGCGCTCGAGCAGGCCGGCTTCAAGCTCATCACCGCGGGCCTGACCTATTGCGTCGAGAACCCGACCGAAGCTGAGGCCACCGGCTACCCGTTGGCCGAGGTCGAGAAGATGTTCATGAAGCTCGCCTGACGGCTGCCGTGATGCGCTCGCTGCCCGACCCCCGACTTCGTGACGCGTTCACCGCCGTCGGTCGTCAGGGGTTCCTGCCGGAGGCGCAGCGACGGTTCGCAAGCGAAGACCATCCGCTCGACATCGGCTGGAGCCAGACCAACTCCCAGCCGACGACGGTGGCCAACATGCTCGAGCTGCTCGACGTCCACGAGGGCCAGCGCATCCTCGACGTCGGCGCCGGATCCGGCTGGACCACCGCCTTGCTGGGACACCTCGTCGGACCGACCGGGCGGGTGGTCGGTGTGGAGCTCGTGCCTGAGCTCGCCACCTGGGGTGCAGCCAACGTGGGCCACCACCCACTCCCCTGGGCCACCGTCGAGGCGAGCGAACCGGGCATGCTCGGCAAGCCGATCGAGGGCCCGTACGACCGCATCCTCGTGTCGGCTGGCGCCGGCGACCTCCCGGACGCTCTGGTCAAGCAGCTCGCCGACGACGGGCTGCTCGTCATCCCGGTACAGGGCGAGATGCTCCTCGTGCATCGCATGACCGACGGCTCCACCTCGGTCACCAGGCACGGTAGCTATGCCTTCGTTCCGCTGCTCGCCGAGCCTCGTTGAGGACGCTGGCGGCACGGAACCGATCTGCCGTCTCGCTCAGCTCCGCGTCGGCCAGAAGGGGACGAACCTCGGGGTGTGGGCGGCATACGTGGCATAGCCCGCATAGCGCTCGGCGAGGTGCTGCTCCTCCCAGCGGGCCTTGACCATGAACCAGGCGATCAGCGCCACCGATGCTCCCGTCACGGCCAGGCTGGCCGACTGGATCGACATGCCCACCACCAGCGCCATGATCCCGGCGTAGATGGGGTGGCGCACGAAGCGGAAGAGGCCCGACACCTTCAGCTCGCCGTGCGGGACCGGTGTCGGCAGCGGCGTCAGGGACCGACCGAGATTGACGATGCCCACCACCAGCACGCCGGCGCCGACGAGCTTCAGGGCCTGGGCCAGCTGGTTCAACCAGCTCGGCACCGACCAGGCGTCGCCCGCCGGCAGCACCGCGATCACGACCAGCAGCGCGAACTGCACGAGCACGAAAAGCCAGGCCAGCGCCGTGTCCCGCGGCGTGTCGGCGCTGAACAGCCCCATCAGTCGGCCACCGGCTCAGGCCGCCACGACGGCCGCGCACACGTCGATGAGGTTGTCGACGAACTCCTGGTCGCTGAGGTCGTTCCCGGTGCCGTCGTCGATGCGGCGGGCCCGCTCGGCCACGGTGCCGGTGAGCACCATGATCAAGGCCACCACTCGCTCGCGCCGCACGGCCACCGTGGCGTCGGGGCGAGCCTCGAGGTCGTCGAGGATCGCCGACAGGTGCTTCGTGGTCGCTGCGTCGGACTCGACGCGCCACGCCGCGAACCGACCCCGGAGCTGGGCCACGATGCGCACGTAGGAGCGACCGCCCTCGCCGTCGAGCAGGGCGACGTACGGGCGCACCAGGCAGGCCACCAGCGATCGCAGGTCGGGCTGCTCCCCCGCAACCGTCCGCAGCTGGCCCCGTGCCTCGTCCACGGGAGCACCGCGACGCGCCAGGATCTCCAAGAGGAGCTCCTGCCGCGTGCCGAAGTGGTAGGTCACCGCCGAGGTGTTGCGCTGCTCGGCCGCATCGACGATCTGGCGGGTGGTCACGCCCTGCACGCCCTCGCGGGCGAACAGCCGCTCGGCCTCGTCGAGCAGCCGTTCCCTCGTGCCGAGCGCCAGCGGAGCCGTGGTCAGACCCCCAGCGGGATGAGCGCGTTGGTGGGGAGCACGCCGACGTCGAGGCCCTCGGGCATCGGGCGGGCGAAGTCCGGGTACTTGCGCCTCGCCGTGGCTCGGGCCTTGGTCGTGCGGTGCACGGGATCGGTGTCGAAGGTGGGGATGACCTTCGAGCCGAACAACTCGATCATCTCGACCACCTCCTCGTGCTCGAATCCCTCGTTGGGGATGCCGAACACGAGCTGGTCGCAACCGACCTCCTGGTACTTCTCGATCTGGTCGAGCACGTCGTCGGGGGCGCCGCACAGCAGGTAGCCGGCCTCGATCAGATAGTCGAGGGCGGCCTCGTCGGGGATGGCCCGCGGGGCTCCCGGCCACTTCACCGCGCCCGGCTGCGGGGGCATCGTGTCGTGGTACAGGTTGACCATCGTGTTGAGGTAGCCGCGACCGGCCGACAGCGCGATCTCGCGAGCCCGCTCACGGCTGCCCACGCACACCACGGCGTTGGTCATCATCACGTTGTCGTTCATGAACTGGCCGAGGGGCTCGGTGCAGTTGGCGATGCCCTCCTTGTAGGCCTCGATGCGACCCTTCAGGTTGTAGATGGGCTCGAAGTTGAAGGCGATGGCGCCGATGCCGAGCTCCCCGGCCTTCGTGAACGTGCCCGGGTTGCCGCAGCCGACCCACAGGGGCGGGTGGCCGACGCCGTAGGGCTTGGGCAGGATGTTGTGGGGCTTCTCGACCGTGAAGAACTCGCCGTCGAACGTGTAGTCGCGCTGCTCCCACATGCGCAGGATCTCGGGGGCGGCCTCGTCCCACATGGCCTTGGTCTCTGAGGTGAGCAGGTCGAAGGTGGCCATCTCGTGGCTGCCGGCGCCTCGGCCCGTGCCCCACTCGTAGCGGCCGCCGGTGACGTGGTCGAGCATGGCTACGCGCTCGGCGTTGCGCACCGGGTGGTTGACCGGACGAGAGAGGTTCATGATGGCCGAGCCCATGTGGATGCGCTCGGTCTTGGCCGCGATGTAGCCGAACACGACCTCAGGCGCCGACATGTGCGAGTACTCGGTGAGGGCGTGGTGCTCGCCCAGCCAGGCGTACTTCCAGTTGTAGCCGTCGGCATGGATGGCGTACTGGATCTCCCGCATGAGCATCGTGTGCTCGGCGTCGGGGCTGTGAGCGGCAGGACCGGGCAGGTAGCCGTTCAGGAACAGGCCGAACTCCATGGGTGACTCCTCCGTAGAAACGAGAACACGTTCTAATGTAGGGCATTAGGACGTGGGCGTCAAGGGTCAGGGGCGGTCCGGGCCCGGCCCGTTCACCGGACTTCTGAGAAATGTTCGGTCAAAGTCGCAAGGAATTGCGAATTCCGACGTAGCCTGCCCGATGTGCCCAACGTGAGGTTTCTGACCAACCACGCTCGGGCGATGCTCTACTTCGCCCACCACCCCGATGCCCGACTCGTGGACCTGGCCGCCGCCCTCGAGGTCTCCGACCGCACCGCGTTCGGCATCGTGGCCGACCTCACCGACAACGGCTACCTGGTCAAGGAGCGCGACGGCAGGCGCAACCGCTACCAGATCCAGGACCACCTCACGGTGGAGGACTCCTTGAGCCGCGAGCTCACGGTCCGCCAGGTCCTCGACCTGCTGGTGACCGACGGGCCGCAGCCGCCCCGAACGGGTCAGCGTCCGTAGCGTCGCGAGGCGACGAGCACACCGCCGCCGACGATCAGGAGCACGAACGCCACTCGGGCCGCGCCGAGCGGGCTGGAGCCGGTCGTGGGGAGCTTGCCGCCGGTCGCTCCGGGGACGTCGCGACCGGGGCCGATGGGACGGGTCGACGACGTCGTGCCGCCACCCGGGACCGTCGACGACGTCGTGCCGCCACCCGGGACCGTCGACGACGTCGTGCCGCCACCCGGGACCGTCGACGACGTCGTGCCGCCACCCGGGACTGTCGACGACGTCGTGCCGCCGCCCGGGACCGTCGGTGGGACGACCACGGCCGACGTCGAGGTCGTCGAGCCACCCGTGGTCGTCGAGGTCGTCGAGCCACCCGTGGTCGTCGAGGTCGTCGAGCCACCCGTGGTCGTCGAGGTCGTGGTGATCTGGGTGGTGTCGCACACCGGGCGGGTGATGGTGTTCGTGTCCAGCGTGACCGCCCCGTTGCGGGCCAGGAGCTGACCCTCGATCGTGGCTCCGGTGGTGGCGGAGATCGAGGTCAGGGCCATGATGGTGCCGGCGAAGTCGGATGCGGTGCCGAGCGTGGCCGAGCTCCCCACCTGCCAGAAGACGTTGCAGGCCTGCGCCGATCCGATGAGCACGACGGAGCTGGCGGTGGCGGTGGTCAGCGTGCTGCTGGCCTGGAAGATGAACACCGCGTTGGGATCGCCGGCGCCGTCGAGCGTGAGCGCTCCGGTCAGGCCGAGCGTCGGACCGCGGTAGACGCCGGGCAGGAGCGTCTGCCCACCGAGGTCGGCGGTCACCGCGCCGGTCATCGAACGGCCGGCGGCATCGTTGTAGGCCGTGACGAGGTCGTCCTTGGCCGACGAGGCCAGTGCATCGGTGGCGTGGATGCTGCCGTCGTTCACGATGCCGGGCGGGAACCCGGTCACCGACGTGCCCGGGTGCAGTCCGACGTCTCCGGAGATCACCGACGGGCCAGTGTTGGTGACCGTCGATCCACCGAGCACGGCGAAGCTCGTGGCGGTACCGAGGCCGACGGCCGCTTCAGCGGCGGCGACGGGCGACGGTCCGCCGATGGCGACGAACACGAGGGCTCCGAGAGCGAGAGCGGCCGCGAGTCGGCGACCGGGATGGGCGAGACGCTGAGATGACATGACGAGACCCGTCTGCTCGCAGGGAGCCGATGCGCCGAATCCCGAGCCCAGCCGACGGCGGACTCGTCTCGTCGCACCCCAAGCATATACTCGCAAGATATTTCTAGCAAGAAGTTTCTTGCAGGGTGTTGCGGGCCCCGATCCGACCGTTCGACCTTATCCGCCTAGCGTGGCTCTGTGCGAGAGGCGCGAGTAGGACGCGCTACGGCGATGCCGGGGCGGGCTCCGAGACGGGCTCGGCGTCGACCGAGATGTGCGGGAGCACCCGGTCGAGCCACGACGGGATCCACCAGTTCCACTTCCCCGCCAACTCCATGGTGGCGGGCACGAGCATCATGCGGACGATCGACGCGTCGATGAACACGGCGACCGCCATGCCCAGTCCGAGCATCTTCACGGTGGGCGACGGGTTGGTCACGAAGCTCAAGAACACCGAGATCATGATGAGGGCGGCGGACGTGATCACCCGAGCCGTGTTGGCCAGACCCGACACCACGCTGGCGTGGCTGTCGCCGCTGCGTTGATAGTCCTCACGGATGCGGCTGAGCAGGAACACCTCGTAGTCCATGGACAGGCCGAACAGGATGGCGAACATCATCACGGGCACGAAGGCCACGATGGGCACGGCCTCCTGCAGGCCGATCAGGCCCTTGCCCCAGCCCCACTGGAACACGGCCACCACGAAGCCGTAGGCGGCGGCGATGGACAGCAGGTTCATGACCGCGGCCTTGGCCGGCACGAACAACGAGCGGAACACCATCATCAGCAGCACGAATGCACCGAGGATCACGCCGAGGATAAAGGGGAACAAGCGGGCCTCGATCAGGTCGGTGAGGTCGATGAACGATGCCGTCGCCCCACCGATGGACACGTCGTCGACGGGGATGGCGCCGCCGACGAGCGCCGTCGGGATGGTCGCGCTCCGAAGGGTGCGCACCAGGTCAGCCGTGTCCGGCGAGGTCGGGCCCGTGGTCGGCGTCACCGAGATGATGGCGGCGTTGCCCGCGCTGTCGGGGATCGGCGGCGTGGCCTTGGCCACGCCGGCCTCGGCGGCGATGGCCGCCGCGAGCTTGGCCAGGGTCGCCTCCTCGGGCGATCCGCCGGCCAGCGTGTCCGGCAAGGCGATGGCCACCAGCAACGGGCCGTTGGCACCGGGCCCGAACCCCTGCTCGAGCAGGTCGAAGGCCTGCCGTTGGGTCGTGTCGGTCGGGGCGCTGCTGTCGGAGGTGAAGCCGAGCTGGATCTTCAGCAGCGGCGCCGCCACCACGAGGAGCACGACCAGGCTGGCCAGGCAGAACACGACCGGTCGCGACGCCACCTGGCGGGCCCAGCGGGCGGCCAGACCGGTCGACGGATCGCGCTCGTCGTGCTTGCGGATCCGCCCGGCGTTCACGCCATGGCCGAGCAGGCCGAGCATGGCCGGCAGGAGCGTCATGGCGGCGGCGACGGTCACGGCCACGTAGAGCGCCGCGCTCAACCCGAGCGTCGTGACGTACGGGATCCGGATGAGCGCCAGCCCCGAGAGCGCCATGCACACGGTGATGGCGGCGAACAGCACGGCCGAGCCGGAGGTGGCCAGCGATCGGCCCACCGCCTGGTCGACCGGCATGCCGTTGGCCAAGTTCTGGCGATGGCGGCTGACGATGAACAACGAGTAGTCGATCCCCACGCCGAGGCTGATCATGGTCCCGAGCACCGGCGCCACCGAGCCGATGGTCACGTGCGCTTCGAGGATCTTCAACAACAGGTTGCTGCACGCCAGCGCGAACAGGGCGAGGGAGATAGGCACGGCCATGGACGCGAACGAGCCGAGCGAGACGAGGAGGATCACGACGGCGATGAGGATCCCGATCTCGTCCGCGTGGTCGGAGATGGCGCTGGTCGGCTGGTTGAACTGGTCCACCACAGCGCCGCCGTACTGCACGTCCAACCCGGCTTGCACCGAAGGCGTGGTTGCCTGACGGATCTTGTCGAGCGTGTCTGCGGGTAGCTCGGTCACCGGCTGACCGAAGGCGACGGTGGCGTAACCGATGCGACCGTCGGGCGAGATGTCTCCGGCGAACGTGGGGGTTGTCGGGTCGGTCACGCCGACGGCGCCGGGAACCTTCGCCAGGTTCGCCACCGTGGCCATGACGGCCTTGGTGGCATCCGGAGCGGTCAGGGTGGAGCCCGACGGAGCCACGAACACGACCTGCGCCGTGGCCTCGTTGGCCGCGGGGAACCGCTCGGCCAACAGGTCGAACGCCTGCTGGGATTGGGTGCCTGGGATGGTGAAGACGTCGCGCGTCTGCCCGTCGCTGCGGCCGGCGCCTACACCGAGGCCGACGGCGATGAGCACCCACAGCCCGATGACCACCCAGTGATGACGCGCCGCACCGCGCCCGAGTCGCTCCAGCATCGATCCGCTCCTCCGCGCGCCCACCGGGTCGACGGACGCCGCGCCACCTTACGGCCGACCAGAGGGGCCGTCGCGCCTGCCCGCGCACGTCTTCGTCGAAGTGGATCAGGGTGCGTGCTGGCGGCTCAGCGCGTGTCGCTCATCCACGGGCCTGTGCCCGCCAACTGCTGCCGCCGGCG
>Ga0335397_10004981_pt1 | contig 17445 bp, 13 predicted proteins | sample MAT04_FD_205740 | JGI IMG/M metagenome (GOLD analysis project Ga0335397, IMG submission 205740) | Freshwater microbial communities from Lake Fryxell liftoff mats and glacier meltwater in Antarctica - MAT-04 (spades assembly) (version 2) ... | reverse complement strand
ATGGCGCTCAGTGTATCAGCAATGACATATTTGGATACCTGTAGCCTGCGGTTCATCTCTAATTTGGTATGACAAATTTTAAATTGTCGATATAGATTTCGCCGGAGGCTGCGCCGGGCGATTTTCGACTCTCAAAATAAATTTGCACCGAAGTGGTTTGCACCAATGAAGCAATGATTTGCGTCAGGTCGATGTAAAATTTTGTCCATTCTGTCCTGGGATTCATTCCCAAAACAAAATAATTGAACATGACAGGATTAAGGCTGCGGATGCCAACCTCAAGGGGTTGGTCTCCTCTGTAGTCAACTTCCAGATACATCGTTCGGCCTCGGGGAAGATTCACAAGGTTCCATGTGGTGGTCACGAAGAAGTAATCGGCTTCATCATTAAATACAGCTTTTCCACTTCCAAATCCGCTTCGCACTTCATTTGAATTATTGGTGGTAACCAAAACAGCTATACTCTCTTCAGATGCAGCGAGAGAGCTCCCGGTACCCTCAAAATCCTCGTTGAAGAACGTCAATGAGCCAGTCGGGAAATAAGAAAAAGTGATTGAACTATCAGCACCCACAGGCGTGACCAAACCTGGAATCAGGTCGTATTCTACATTGATCGGGGCATAAAATGGATAAATAATTCTGCGTGAACTGATGCCGTTGTTTTTTATGCCCGCCGAAATATTGAGGCGGGTGGGGCCAGCTGCAAGGATAGGGATATTGGCAGGTAATTCAAAGGTTCCTACAAATTGCTCGTCGGCAAAAACGTGTACATCCGGTATGTCATGTGTATTCGCACCTTCGTCGGAGAGCGTGGTTAGGTCGGCTTCAGAAATATGAATAAATGAAGGCACATCTTCGTCCTTGTCGAGGATGTCGCATGCAGTAAACAGACAGATGCAAATGAGATAGTAGATTTTCTCCATAGAGGAAATTATCTGAATAAAGGGCGCAAATTTAATCAATTTGTGCGAAGCACAGCGCGTGCCGGCACCACAACCGTAAACAGAGCATTAACGGCTTGCTGGTGCTCAGATTGTTCAGGCCGGGAATTATATTTCCGGCAAGGTGGAAGTCAATTTGAGTTTGTCGACGATCTTGTAAGCGATTTCCAGCGCTTTGTATCCGTCTTCCACTGTTACGAGCGGTGTTGTATCATTGAGTATCGCTTCCGCAAAAGTGGTGAGCTCGTCTTTTATCGCATTGTTCTCTGTGATTTTCGGCTTTTCAAAAAAGATTTCTTTGGAACCTTTTCCTGCCCCGAGATCGATGCTCATGGAAAATGGATCGGGTTCTCCCACGAAGTCCCGCATTTGAACCACTTCCGATTCTTTTTTCAAAAAGTCGACAGCCACATATGCGTTGCGCTGAAAAAAGCGGGATTTCCGCATGTTTTTGAGCGAAAATCGGCTGGCGGTAAGATTGGCTACGCAGCCATTGTCAAATTCCAGGCGCGCATTGGCGATATCTGGTTCGTCGCTTACAATGGCCACTCCGCTGGCGCTGATCCTTCTCACATTGGCTTTCACCACGCTGAGCACGATGTCAATGTCATGAATCATGAGATCGAGCACCACAGACACGTCCGTGCCACGTGGGTTGAATTGGGCGAGCCGGTGCGCTTCAATAAACATGGGATTGTCGAGGTATTTTTTTGCGGAAGTAAAAGCCGGATTGAAACGCTCCACGTGCCCGACCTGCACTTTCACGCTTGCTTCCTGCGATAGTGCCATGAGTGATTTGGCCTCTTCGATGGTGTTGGTGATGGGTTTTTCGATGAAAACGTGTTTGGAATTTTTGAGCGCTTTTGACGCGCAGGCGTAGTGGCTCAGCGTCGGTGTTACGATATCGACCACATCCACGGCTGCAATGAGTTCATCCATGTCTGCAAAATGTTTTACACCGAGCATTTTTTCAGCCTCCATCGCTACTTCCTCATTCGGATCGTAAAAACCAACGAGTTCATAATATTTGATTTCCTTGATAAGCCGGATGTGGATTTTTCCGAGGTGCCCCGACCCAAGTACGCCAATTTTCAACATTTTATTTCGGTTTGTCACAAAAGTACGGCATCAACTTTTCAACTATCCGACAGGGATTCATTTTTATTAACAGCCCGGTCGTATTTCACGAAATCCTTACTTTTACTGGCATATGAATCGCATCGATACTTTCCAGCATCAGGGTTTGCGCAAGCAGCTCGTAGCCATATTAAAAAACAAAGGAATTACCAAACCGGAAGTACTTGACGCCGTGATGCGCATACCGCGCCATTATTTTATGGATTCGGCTTTTCTGAGTTTCGCCTACGCCGATCAGGCATTTCCCATCGGATCGGGACAGACCATTTCACAACCTTATACCGTGGCATTTCAAACCGAACTTCTCGACCTCAAACCCGGTATGAAAATATTGGAAATAGGCACTGGAAGCGGTTACCAAACGGCCGTGCTCACAACGATGGGCATGAAGGTTTTTAGCGTTGAACGTCAGCGAAATTTATACAAAACAGCCGTCAAAATTCTGGGCGATTTGCATTCCACAGCCAAGTGTTTTTATGGTGATGGATACAAGGGTTTGCCTGCTTTTGGTCCATTCGACCGCGTATTGGTCACCTGTGGTGCTCCGCATGTTCCACCCGATCTGCTTCCGCAAATGAAAACCGGCGGCATCATGGTTTTGCCCATAGGCGAAGGCGACAGTCAGGTGATGACCCGGTTGGTGAAACAGCCCGACGGAACGATGGTGACGACCACCCACGGAGATTTTCGATTTGTTCCCATGCTTCCCGACAAACAAGCCATGTAAAAATTCATGCTTGCAAAATATTTTACCCACTGAACTGTTTTACATTCACCAACCAATTTTATTCCCATGCGAAATTTATGGCTTTCTGCAATTTTGTTTACATTTTCTACCGCATTGCTTGCTCAACCGATGTCCAAAAAAGGAGAGCCATACCTGCCTGTAGCAGGCGATTGGGCAGTGGGTATTGACGCGGCGCCATTTCTCGAATATTTCGGCAATTTCTTTTCAGACGCGCCGAATGATGCACCATCTGCACAATTTCCCAACAACAGTTTTGCGATTGCCGTCAAAAAATTCAAGCGCGACGATTTTGCATACCGCGGTTCCGTGAGGCTTGGCATACAGGCAGACAGCTACCGCACTTTTAGTCCGGAATTCAGCACCGAGCCTACCAATACCACGGTGGAGGACAAATACAGCCGCACCATCACCAATACATATGTGTCTTTGGGAATTGAAAAACGGAAGGGGAATACGCGCATTCAGGGATTCTATGGCGTAGAGGGATTTTTGGGATTTGGCACGGAATCGCACAAATTTGAATATGGCAACAACATTACCCCGGAAAATACCAATCCTGTTCGCTCGGAATTTGAAATATTATTCCAAAATGATCCACGTGAAATAAACACGGTGACAGAAACCGGTGGGTTCATCACGGAATTTAACAAGGGCAATACTTTTAGCATTGGCGCGCGTGCATTCCTCGGCGCTGAGATTTTTATTTTCCCCAAATGGTCGGTTGGTTTTGAATATGGATTGGGGATGGGCTTCGCCTATACCGGAAATGCAGAAATCGTGGCTGAACAGTGGACTGTACCCACTGGTGGCAGTGCTGAGCAATTTGTAACCACCATTACCGACGAGGGTGGGGACTCCCGTTTTGGAATCGATACAGACAATTCGCGGGGATCCATTTTCATGTTCTTTTATTTCTAAATTCGCACGAACATTAAAAACGCGTTCGCGTGAAAATTCTCAGTAATTCCCAGATTAAAGCCGCCGACAACTACACCATTAAAAACGAGCCCATTAAATCAGTAGATTTGATGGAAAGAGCCGCTGGAAAGTGTTTTGATTGGATTTATGAAAATGCGCCCAGACTTTTCCCCGTCTCCATCACCGAAGAAAGTGCCTGGGTTTTCCACGTCGTATGCGGTATGGGAAACAATGGCGGCGACGGACTCGTCATTGCCCGTTTGCTTCAGCGAAATGGCTACAATGTCGAAATTTCGCTGGTTCGGTTTACCGAAGAAGGATCTGATGATTTCAATGTCAATTTTGGAAAATTGGGCGCTGCAAAAAAGTCGGTGCGCGATATCCGTTCAAAAACAGATATTCCTGCATTTGCGCCAGATTGTGTGGTGATCGATGCCATTTTTGGTTCGGGAATATCACGTGTGGTAGATGGCGTGGCTGCGGAAACGATTCAGGCCATCAACACTTCTGGAGCTACGGTGGTGAGCATTGATATGCCCAGCGGGATATTTTCGGCCGACAACAGCGGAAATGATCTTTCGAAAGTGGTTTGTGCCCACCACGTACTGACATTTGAAACGCCAAAACTTTCTTTTTTCCTTGCAGAATGTGCGCCCCTGGTAGGCAAAATACATGTGTTGGATATTGGTCTGCATCCGGATTTTATGCGCGATGTGGAAGTGGTGCACAATGTGGTAACACCTGATATGGTTGCCGCTTTTCACAAACCGCGTCAGCGCTTTTCCCACAAGGGTACTTTCGGCCACGCCCTGATCATCGCCGGCAGTCCAGGCAAGTGGGGCGCGGCGGTATTGGCTGTGAAAGCCTGTATGCGGGCAGGTGCCGGATTGGTTTCTGTACACATCGGCAAAGCCGGTGGTCAAATGGTCGGAAACCATCTGCCCGAAGCCATGGTGCTGGCGGATGAAAGCGACACCCATTTTTCAAATCTTCCCGATCTTTCACCATTTTCTGCCATTGGTGTGGGGCCTGGTATAGGCACTTCATCAGAAGTGGCTGCCACTTTGAAACTCCTGATTCAGGAATCGAAAGTGCCACTGGTGCTCGATGCGGATGCCCTCAACATCCTTTCGGAAAATAAAACCTGGCTGGCCTTTTTGCCGAAAGGCTCCATACTCACACCACATCCTGGAGAATTTGCACGGCTGGCGGGTGAGAAATTATCGCATTTTGCAGCGATCGAAAAACAACGGGAACTCAGCCAGAAGCACCAGATTTATATTCTGTTAAAAGGAGCGCACAGCAGTCTGAGTCTGCCCGACGGACAAGTATTGATCAACAGCACTGGAAATCCTGGCATGGCGAGTGCGGGCATGGGCGACACGCTCACAGGCATTATCACAGGGTTTCTCGCAGGTCCATGCACGTCGATGGAAGCAGCCGCGCTTGGCATGTACATCCATGGCAAAGCCGGTGACCTCGCCCTGAAATCGCAAAGTCATGAATCGCTGATCGCTTCTGACCTGATCGATCACCTCGGACTGGCGTTTAAATCATTGCATCAGATCTGATATGAAAAAATATTATTTCATTCTTTTTTCTTTCATTTTTATTCTTGCAGGTTGCGGAGACGATCCGACTGAATCTAAAGCTCCTGCAGGCGCGCGGCAACCAACACTGCGCATCAAGGTAAACCAGGAAAATCCGGTAATCTACGGTGATACCATCCTCGTAACAGTGGAGCCAACCGACGCCGATTTGGTGATTTCTTCGGTGGTATTATCTGCCGGCGACGGCTCAAAGATTTTCGCGCAAAGCGAAAATGGCATTTTCCGACTTTCCACCAGGACCACGGGTGGGGGTGAAGTGAAAATGAAAGTGGAAGCTTCGTTTGCCGATGGTCAAACGAGCACCCGTTACAAAGATTTGCGAATTATATCGGCAGAAGCTCCTTCGAGCTGGGAATTCAGTGTGGTAAACCGCTATCCCCACGACACCAAATCTTACACCCAGGGCTTACTCGTGCACAAAGGTTTTATTTACGAAGGCACTGGAAATTACGCCGAGTCGCGCTTGCGCAAAATAGAATTGGCGACCGGAAAAGTGCTGCAGGAAAAACACCTGAATGATGCCACCATTTTTGGAGAGGGCATTACCATTTATGACAATAAAATTTTTCAGCTCACCTATACCACTTCCCAGGGATATGTCTACGATCTGGAATCATTTGATTTGATTGATGAATTTATTTATAACACATTTACCGGTGAAGGGTGGGGGCTTACACACAACGATACCGCACTGATCGTATCTGATGGATCTGCGATTATTTATTTTTTCGATCCAAAAACCTATAAGGAGACGGGAAGAGTGAAAGTGTTTAACAATTTGGGCGAGGTATCACGTCTTAATGAACTCGAATTTCACAACGGAAAAATATATGCGAATATTTACACCACAACAGAAATCGTGGCGATCGATCCGCTTACCGGACTCGTTACCGATGTGTACAATGCCAAAGGCGTGGTGGAGCGTTCGGAAGTGACTTCCGGGATGGATGTGTTGAATGGAATTGCGATCAATCCGCTCAATGGAAACATGCTCATCACGGGAAAATACTGGAGCAAATTGTACGAGGTTACGCCCGTGCCCAAAGAAGATATTTGAAAAAAATATTTTACACTGATTTCGCCTTGATCCATATTTCAATCTCTTTTTTTTAGATTTATTGGCATATTTCTTGGTAGCTGAAACCAACTCTAAAAGACCCAGAAAACGATGAAATCATGCCTCATTCCCGCCTTCTTATTGCTGTGTGTAAACCTCTCCTTTGGACAGACTACACCAACAGGTAAATTACTGATCGACGATGTCACTGTCCTTACCGGCTTTGCAGCTGAAGCGGGCATTCCGGTTAATTTTTCAGACTTTCAGAGGCTTGCTCCCGAATCAGATTTGTTGCGCGGAGATTACAGCGAATTCCGACAGCGCAGTGGCTCGGCTAATCCATTCGGAGGAGCTTTTTCAGTGCTTTTGGGTTTGCGCTTTCGCGAAAGCAATGGCGAGAATTACCGATCAAATCCAAGGTTGCGACTTGGGGTCTCTTATGTTTCGTCGACCATGTTGTCACATTCTTATTTCCAATCCACCACCACGCCGTATGATACCCTTACATCGTCGGCCACCGGTGAAATGATTTTTGTGGATTCTGTGAATAATAAGAACCTGAATATGGATTATCAATATCAACAAATCAGGTTGGATGTCTCCCTGATATTCAGCACCAATCCGGCATCGCGGTGGTCGCTCTACGGCGGATTGGGGGTTTCTAGCGGATTGTCAGTAAATGCTTCCAGTGAAATAGCTTATTCTGAATATGACCAAACCAGCCGCAACGATTATTTCCGTGATAATACTTATTTTTCGGATGACGAATATATCCAGGAATCTTTTCAAAATGAAACCAATTTTTCTACCATGGTCTATGTGCCGCTGGGCGTGGATTTCCGTCTGGGAAAAAACAGGCCTTTCTGGAAACAATTGCATCTGGTTTACGAGTTAAGACCAATGGTGCAATTCACCAATATTCCGGAATTGGGCAATTATTCGAATGTGGGAATCAATTCCATGTTTGGCCTGCGGGTGAAATGGAATGAGATATAAGTGCACTTCAGCCACCGATCTTTTTTAGCCAACCGCTCAAAAATATTAGCTTTGTCTAAATTTTTTAGAAATGAAATTAAAGAGTCAAATTCCATTATTATCAGCTATTCTATTTTTAGCAGCGTGCGCTACAGAAGCGCCGCAGTCAACAGAAACAGTAGTAGATACCATTCCGAAAGTTTCTGAAGTGGTTGAAAAAAGCCAATTGGAAACCGAGCACGAATTATTTCGGGCAGGTTATGCAGACAGTGTGAATCAGGGGATGATGACGGACAATACTTTTAAGGGAAGTTCGCGTCGAATGGCCACAGAAACAGTTGGAGGCACTACAGTATCGATCAACTATGGTTCACCTGGAAAACGCGGGCGGGTGATCTGGAATGGACTCGTATCATACGATCAGGTCTGGGTTACGGGGGCGCATTGGGCCACAGCTGTGACCTTCGATAAGGATGTAAAAATAGAGGGAACGGAAATAAAAGCGGGTACGTATGGATTTTTCACCATTCCGGGCAAAGCCGAATGGACACTCATCCTCAATAAAACCTACGATCAACACCTGGCAGATAGTTATGCCGAAGGTGACGATATCGTAAGATTTAAAGTAAAACCTGAAAATCAGAAAAAAATCACCGAACGACTGACATATTCAGTGGAGTCGACCGGTGATAAAAATGGTAAAATAACCATGGCTTGGGACGAGGTGAAAGTTTCTTTGCCATTTGAGGTGATTTAATTCCAGTTTTTATAGTCAAATCTTTATAACAATTTTTAATGCCGGTAATTGCCAGCTTAATTTTTTTGGCATGACTGATTTTTCTTTTGGGGTTTTGTTTGATATGGATGGGGTGATTGTTGATAGCAATCCAGCCCATAAAATTGCCATCAATTTATTTTGCAAAAACCACAACAAGGTGGTGGATGATGTCTTTATGCAGAGCAAAATATATGGTCGCACCAACCAGGAGTGGATACCTGAGTTATTTGAGATGCCCCTTTCGGAATCGCAAATTCTCATCTATGCCAATGAAAAGGAACAATTGTTTCGCGATATTTTTAAATCAGATTTATTGCCTGTCGCCGGGGTAATTGAATTTATTGATCATTTAAATAGCAATCAAATTAAAATTGCTGTCGCAACTTCCGCTCCCGGAGAAAATGCCGAATTTATTCTCACTGGTTTGAAAATTAAAAACCGTTTTGATGCCGTTCTCGATGCATCACATGTAAAAAAGGGAAAACCCAATCCTGACGTCTACATCAAAGCCGCGGCTGCAATTGGCCTTGCACCCAAACAATGCATCGTCTTGGAAGATTCTCTGGCGGGTGTGCAGGCCGGAAAATCGGCGGGTTGCAAAGTAATCGGCATCACCACCACACACAGCCGGGAAGAACTCGATGCCTGCGATCTCGTAGTGGATGACTTTGTTGGTTTGGGAATGAATGAGTTGCGCAGTATTTTTTAAAATATACAAAAAAGGAAGGATGTATATTTCTCACATTATCAGGCGTTCCGATAGGGGATTGCCTCGTTAACTTGTTATATATTTGAAATAGTTTTCATCCGGCATACGCTAACCCGGAGTAAGACCTGGACTGAATGGAAGAATATAACTTGTCAGAAATGGGAAAAGGGAAATATGTACCTTGTCAAGCCATGGCAAAAATACTTTTTCTGGTTTCATTCTTTTCGGCATTTTGCGCTATCGGCTATGGTCAGGAAGTTTCCATTTTGAATTACGGCATCAACGCCAACGGGCAAGTACAATTGGAAGTCAACTCTACTCCGGCCAACTATTACATTCTAAAAGTCAGACACCATCTTGCTGCCCCGTTTGAGCTGGTTACTTCAATGACTCTTGGTGAAGCTGGAACCACCGTGATTACGGAAGCACTTTCAGCTTATCCCGTGGCCCATTATCAGGTGCTCGCGTATCCCATCGCCTCACCAGTAGATACGGATGGCGATGGGATAGACGATATCACGGAATTCAACAATATGCCAATTCAGAGCCCTTTGAATGCTGCTGAACCTGTAAATAGCAGCGATGGTTTTTTAAGTGTCGAATCGTTCCAGACCTTCAATGAACTTTCCGTCACGCACAATGTGGTGCAATGGTCGGAATTTCTCAATGGAAAAAAATTCGTGAAATATATCATTGGTGATTTTCATACTTCCCAACCGAAAATATATTTCATCAATACTGAAGTACATGAACTTCATTCAGATTTCGCCAACGCTATAGGGATTGATGGCATCGGTGACCAGGTAAAAAAAGGTCAGATCATTTATCATCCCGCGAGTATTTCAAGCAATGGTACGTTGGGAACTTTTGCCTTCAATTACAGCAATGGGCATGGCGATGATTTTGAAGTGGTGCAAAGAACGCAAGAATTGCTCGCGGCAAATATGCCCATGTTGAATAACAACCTGTCTTATTACATTACTGCAAATAATACGGACGAGTACGAAGCTGACGAACTGCTTTATATGACTTCAAGAATTCCTGTGCTTTTTGAAGCCGATATTTTTGCAGAGATTGATTATTGGGGGTTAAATCAGGCGGAGGGTTTTGGATTGTTGCGACACATGACTACTGAAGAAATCCCAGGTCCGCGCGATATTGTGCTTTATGAATCCTTGCCCAATGCCCTCCCGCGTGTAGGTGGCATCATCTCGTCTGTAATTCAAACGCCATTGTCGCATGTAAATCTGCGCGCCATTCAGGACGGTATTCCAAATGCCTTTATCCGCGATCCGCTTTCCATCGATTCTATAGTTCATTTATTGGATCAGTACATCTATTACAAAGTCGAACAAAGCGATTACACGATTCGTGAGGCAACAGTCGAAGAAGTGAATGCATGGTATGAAAGTATCAGGCCGGCTGAAGAACAGTTGCCTCCGCTCAATTTAAGTCATACGTTGATTTTGCCGCTCGATCAAATTACCTTTTCGATGTACGACGGGTTTGGGGCCAAGTGCGCCAATGTGGCGACAATGCGCACTTTTGGTTTTCCGGAAGGAACTATACCGGATGGGTTTGGTGTTCCCTTTTATTTCTATCAGGAGTTTATGAAACACAACGGTTTTTTTGCTGAGGTGGAAACCATGATAAACAATCCTGAATTCCAATCTGATCGTGATGTTCGAAACAATAAGCTTGGGATTTTCCGGGAGCAGGTCAGGCAGGCGGAGCTACCAGGATGGATGATTGAAGAACTGGCCGCGATGCAAACATCTTTCCCGGAAGGTATATCTATCCGATGCCGCTCAAGTACCAATAACGAAGATCTGCCTGGCTTCAGTGGAGCGGGATTGTATGATTCCAAAACACAACACCCGGATGAAGGCCATATTGCCAAATCTGTGAAACAAGTTTACGCCAGTCTTTGGAATCTGAGGGCTTTTGAGGAGCGCGAATTTTACAGAATAAATCATTTCATGACCTCAATGGGTGTATTGTGCCATCCCAATTTTTCACTCGAAAAAGTGAATGGTGTGGCCGTCAGCACCGATCCCTGGTACAACACAGAGAATACGTATTATCTGAATTCCCAATTGGGCGAAGATTTGATCACAAATCCGGAAGGTACTTCCGTTTCCGAAGAAATTCTCATCGACGGCATATTTGGAGACCAAGGTGATTTTACCGTGATCCAGCGCTCCAATTTGATTGTTTCCGATGAATTGCTGATGAGTGAACCTTACCTTTTTCAAATGCGGGAATTTCTGGCAGTGATTCACGAGCGGTTTGCTGAGGAATACAAGGCTGAAGATAATCCCACTTTCGCTATGGATGTTGAGTACAAAATCACCGCCGACGACCAGTTGATCATCAAACAAGCACGTCCATGGGTATCGTATATTCCAAAAGAAAAGCCTTTGACGGCGAAAGTTGAAAAGAATAAAATTGCATTGTTTCCCAATCCGGCAACTGAATCCATTACAGTTATGTGCCTCGACTGCAGCCTCGAATTCATTCGAATTACTGATATTCTGGGCAGGCGAATGGAAGAAATAAAAATCGATGTGATGATCGATACTCAAACTGAAATCTCATTGGGAAATCTGCCTGCTGGTCTTTATATCCTGAGCGGCTTTCGGGAAAATAACGAATTGTATCATTCAGCGAAATTCGTTAAGAATTAAACCTGATAAGGGGGAGCGTTGTGTCGCGAAGCCTGGGAATCGCACAATTTCAAAACTTCTTATGGTCCACTTTCGGATCAGTATACAAGCCTCACCCCATGTGGGTATTTTTGATATATACCCCAAAGTGGTCTTTTCTACCGACCCTTCGCGCTCTACTTTTGAATCGTAACAAAAAGTTATAGATCAGTAAAAAACAACGGGCCATGAATAATCGAACGAAACACAATCCATCAAAGAATTTTAACTGGAATTTGCCATTTTACGGAACTGCTTTTGCATTGGTGATTTTCATGGTATCTGGCTGTTTTTCTGGTATTTCAGCGCAAGAAGACGCCCTGGCAGATGGTGCGAAAGGAAATTTACTTTTCCTCGAATATGCTGAAACACTTACGCCAGCAATTACATTGAAGGCTTCAAATACCAAAGCTGTATTTAACGGTGACAGGGAATTTTCTAATATAAATCAGTTTATTACTGCCCATCTTGAATTTCCTGAAGAAGCCATTGGAACTGGAATCTACGGAAAGGTAAATGTCCGTTTCGAGATTTTGAAAAATGGAGAAATAGGAGAAATCACCATTCTTGAATCGCCAGGGAAGATGTTTGATAAGGCTGTCTCCAATTTGCTGGCCCAAATGCCTGCCTTTATTCCGGCTTATGAAAACGGTGAGTCTGTAAATTCAATACAACAACTTCAATTGAATTTTCGGTTACAGTAAGCTTTCATGTGAAATTCAAATTTTTTGAAGTTCATTGATGAATATTATTGCAGTGCTCTGAATATTTGTAGCGGAAGTTTGGAATCAGTAAATGCCGATTGCGTTTTATGAATGAAAACACAGCCAGACCAATGCGTCGGCTGTGTTTTTCGCTTTGCACAATGTGTATATTTGACTTTTTAACCAATCAATCATGGTCATCGATTTTCCCGCTTTCCAATAAACCACCATGTACATACAATCCAAGCTACATTTTTCCAATTGGGGTTTCGCGCGATCTGTTGGATTATGGCTCATTTGTATGTTTTTTCATGCCGCGCTTTCCGGTCAGGACTACAGAAGCGATACTTGGCAGGTTAAAGATGGGCTTCCGCAAAATACGATATCGGAAATTATTCAAACCCGCGACGGTTATATCTGGATAGGAACGGAAGGCGGGCTGTCTCGGTTTGACGGAGTTCGATTTACAAACTTCGACTTGCAGAACACGCCCGCCATGGCATCAAACCGGATTTCGCACTTATACGAAAACAGCAATGGGGATCTTCTCATTGCCACAAGCGAGAACCTGGTTGTTTGCCGTGATGGAAAGTTTAGCAACTTATCTGCGCTTTACAATTATACGTTCGACCGGGTGGTTTCGATCCTAAAAAAGAATGACGACGAACTCATTCTCCTGAGCAACTTGGGCTACAACCAGCGTATAGACTGCCGAACGTACCAACCTATCGAACGGACTCCCGAAGAAAAAAAAGAACTTGAAAGACCTGATTTTTCGGTTTCACTACTAGGAACCGGAGCTCAGCCCACGGATTGGAACAATGTAATTCTAAAGAAGGATTTGCAGTATGCAATCTTCGAAAGTGAAGCGATTATGATCAATGCCGATTCCTTGATATTCTGGTATGCCGTGGACGATCGATTGACTTTGTTCAAAGGATTTGAGATTCTGAAAATTTTCAGTTTGGCTCCCTATTTTAAGAAAGGATCAAAGTCTATTTTACTCAAATCAGGTTCCATAATTTACGTGCTCGACCGGGAAGGCAAAACCTTGTTAGAAGTAAATGAAGAAACATCTGAAATAGTGCACCGAGCCATACCAGCACTCTGTGTTGAAGGTTCGCTTACCAGCTTTCTGATCGATCAAGAAGCCAATTTATGGCTCGGTTCCACTGTATGCGGATTGATTAAGATCAAACCCAATCGGTTCACCTACATCGATTCTGATTCACTTAGTTTCAAAAGAAATATCTACCCTGTATTTCGCGGAAGCGACGGCCGTATACTCATTGGCTCCTCGGATGATGGAATTCTGGCTTACGACAGCACGTATCGGCGTTTGCCCCTTCCGCCACACCCGGCATTGACCAACCGATATATCACTTCCATAGCAGAACATGAAGGTAATTATTACCTAAGTGGATTGATGTATAATGCGATCTTTCGGCTTGAAGCAACCACAGTCACGCCAGTTCACTTCGTGAATGATCAATATACCCAAGTGAATGCGCTTTATACAAACAAGGAAGGAAGGCTGCTCGTGGGAGCGCATGAAGGCCTTTACGAAATGGTGGGAGACTCCTTGGAAATTCATTCGTTGAGCGAGCAAAAATTTGTGCGATTGATAATGACGCTTTTTGAAGACCGCGATAGCTTACTCTGGGTATTGACCACCTTAAATGCCTTCAAATACAATCAGAAAACGGACGAAGTATTGCTCGAATTCAAGGAGCGGTGGCCGCATATTCAGGAGTATCGCGGAGCGCATCAGGACCCTGAAGGTCGAATGTATTTCGGGACGTACGGGTTTGGGCTTTGCGTTTTGGTCGATGATTCCCTCCATCAAATTACCACATCGAATGGCTTAAAAGAAAATGTGGTTTCTACGATAACCGAAGATGGAAGGGGGAATATATGGCTTACTGGAAACAGAGGGCTCACCCGTATCCGAAAAAGAGAACTTTTTGCCATAATCCAAGGCGAGAATACGACATTAAGTGCGGTTATTTATAACGAAGAGTCCGATGCCTTGCGTTCTGGAGAATTTAACGGAGGCATTCAGCAATCGAAGTTTCACTTGGGCGACAATCGCTATATTTTCCCCACGCTCAAAGGTGCGGTAGTCGTCGATTTTGACAATATGTTGGAAAATGAGCTCGCGCCCAATGTGCTCATTGAGGGCATACAATACAGCGACACCACCTTCGACACTTACGGCAGAAACGATTTCGATTATACTGGCGAAAGGGCCGAATTTCTTTTTACCGCTCTAAGTTTCGTAGCTCCCGAAAAAGTGAAATTCAAATATCAACTTCTGGGATACGATAAGGACTGGATAGACGGTGGCGTCGAACGTAAAGCCGTGTATAGCAAGTTGCCCCCTGGTAATTATACCTTTCGCGTTATTGCGTCAAACGACGAAGACGTGTGGAATTTGGATGGAGCCAGTTATCGATTTTCCATCATTCCGCCATATTATATGACCTGGTGGTTTCGCAGTTTACTCTTTGTTTTGGCGGTGTTCCTCACATCGGCATTTGTGAGATACTTTGTTCTTCGCGGTCAGAAAATTCAGCGCGATAAATCGGCCATGCTCGACATTCTGCCCGACCTCGTTTTCAAAATAGATCGGGAAGGGCGATATCTGGATATCTATGGCAATCCCGCCCAGCTTGTTGCGCCAGCGCAGGATTTGAAAAAAAGATACATCCAGGAATTTCTTCCTCAAGAATTGGCTAAAAATGCGCTTGTTTCAATCGAAAAAGCACTTGATAGCCAGGAAGTCCAGCAGTTCAACTACGACCTGAAGGCCCAGGATGGGCTAATAAAGAATTACGAAGGCCGGTTTATTGCGATCGACAAAAAAGAAGTGCTCTGCATAATCCGCGACACCACGGATGGCCGCGTGGCAGAAGAGCAAATACGATCAGGAGAAGTAAAACTGCGCAAGGCCTTAGAGAAAGAAAAAAAGCTGTTGAAGAAAATCAACCAACAACAAAAAGACCAACTAGCCGCCATCATCGACACCGAAGAGAAAGAACGAAAGCGAATCGCAGCCGATTTGCACGATGGCCTTGGACAATTGCTTTCCAGCGTCAAAATAAATCTGGGTGTGGCGAGCGATAAAATTCGAGATAAAAACTTAAGTGAAACAGCAACGCTCGTTGCAAAGTCCAAAGCTGCCATCGATTCGATCACTTCTGAACTTCGAAATATCTCCTACAATCTTTTACCCCCTTCCATCGAGCAATTCGGACTGGCATCGGCCATGGAAGAGGAAGTAAATAAGCTGAGCGTTGATCCCAATCTCAAAATCTATTTTGACCACTCATTAAAGGATTTAAAATTCGATCAGCGACTCGAAGTGGTTGTATTCCGGGTGTTTCAGGAACTCCTTAACAACGCTTTAAAACATGCCAATGCCACTGAGATTACCCTGCAGCTTATTCAGCATACGAAGGAACTTGTGTTCATGATTGAAGACAACGGTGAGGGATTCGACTACGAAAAAGGCCTGCTTAAAAAAGACAGCAGCGGACTCAAGAATCTACAATCGCGTATAAATTTGATCAACGGAAAAATAAAGATCGATAGCCGCATAGGCGCAGGAACCAGCGTAATCATCGAAATACCCATCTAACCATGAGCCAAAGAAAGATTAAAGTCCTTATTGCCGACGACCACCGCATACTATTGGATGGCTTGGTTACCATGCTTCAGGATTCACCAAACATTGAAGTTGTTTCCACAGCAGCGAATGGAGAAGAAGTACTCCTGAAATTGCCGTCGTATTATGTGGATGTGCTCTTGATGGACATTCAAATGCCCGTTTTAGACGGGTACGAAACGGCCAAGATTGTGAAAGAAAAATTTCCCGACACGCGCATTTTGATTCTGAGTATGCACAGCGAGCGTGTCTTTATTGAGAAGCTTTACTCGACAGGAATTTCGGGCTACCTATTGAAAAGTGCAGGGAAAGATGAAATAATCTCAGCCATCGAAAAAGTGGCCAATGGAGAGAAGTACTACTCTGCCGAAGTCACCACCGCAATCCTCAACCGGGAGTCGAATAAGTTGGCCACCATCACCTCTTCGGAGCTCACACGCCGGGAGCGCGAAATACTTCAACTCATTTCTTCTGGGCTGAGTAATCCGGCCATTGCCGAAAAATTATTCCTCAGCACCGATACCATTAAAACCCACCGCAAGAACATTATGCGGAAGCTCGACGTCAATAATACCGCACAGTTGGTCAAATATGCACTTGATCATTTGGATAAAACGGGCAAAAAATCGGATTGAAAAATCACCCTGAATAGGTATCCCATTTTCCGTAAAATCCTTTTTCAGTCAATTTTCGAGATAAGTTCCATCATGTTCCCACCTTTTCTACCCTCATTGGGGTATTTTAAAATATACCCCAATATGGGCTTTTATTCAGGTTTTTACCGGTCGTAAGTTTGCGTCATCAATTATTAATCTAAAAACTCAAATACGATGTCAGCAATGCGGTACGCGGCCTTAAACACCATGGGTGGTGCAAATGGGCAACAAGTGGAAATGAAGAATGGAGAAGCTCAGAAGGCACGGAAAATTTCTGAGATTTTTGGTACGAATGTTTTCTCGCTTCAAGCGATGAAAGAATACCTCACCGAAAGCACTTACTTTAAGATGGTAGCGGTGATCAAACAAAACAGCAAGATCGATAATACGACTGCTGAAAATGTGGCAAAAGGTCTAAAGAAATGGGCTATGGATCAAGGTGCCACGCATTACACCCATTGGTTTCAACCCCTAACAGGTACTACTGCAGAAAAGCACGATGCATTTTACAAACCATCGCTCGACATCAACGTGCAAGGTATGGAATCGCTCACAGCAGCCGAACTCGTGCAGCGCGAACCAGACGCTTCGAGCTTCCCGCATGGAGGTCTTCGCAGCACAGCCGAAGCCAGGGGCTATACAGTTTGGGATCCATCATCGCCCGCATTTATTCTCGAAACCGGGATGGGAAAAACCCTGTATATTCCTTCGATCTATATTTCATACACCGGCGAATCGCTCGATTATAAAACGCCGCTTATGAAATCGAACGAACTGCTCAATCAAGCTGCTACGGACGTGTGTCGCTATTTTGATAAAGAAATTAATAATGTAATAACTA
>Ga0335397_10004980_pt1 | contig 17448 bp, 15 predicted proteins | sample MAT04_FD_205740 | JGI IMG/M metagenome (GOLD analysis project Ga0335397, IMG submission 205740) | Freshwater microbial communities from Lake Fryxell liftoff mats and glacier meltwater in Antarctica - MAT-04 (spades assembly) (version 2) ... | reverse complement strand
TGGATCTGATCTCCTATGCGGTGCAATCCACTGGCGGTGCTGTAGAAGATGCCCGCATCAAACATTACCATGTCAAGCGGCTGACGATCCATTCCGATCCGCCCATGCCGGTGCTCGCCGACGGTATACCTCTTGATCAGGGTTCAGTAACAGCCTCGGTTCACCGTCGTGCCCTTGCGATCATGGGCGGGTCGGCTAATACAGCGATGGGGGAAAAGTCCGCAACATAATGCTGCCTGCACCTGTTTTCTTTACTGTTGAAAAGAACCAGCGCGTGGAATGCATCACTATATTCGAGACTTTAGCTCAAAGGGAAACTTCTAAAATGCCAGACAAAGTACCTGTTGAAAAGATTAAAGAGACGGCCCATCAGTCGGCGCGTGCCGCAAGCGCCCCAGCTCCTGCGCGACGATATCGGGCTGCGTTGTTCCAAACAGCCCTAATCCTTATAGCGAGTGCTTTTGCTGTATTGACTTTTTATGTGAAAACGATGCCTTCTTTTGCGATTGATCTTCAGATCACAAAAGCCATCCAGTTGATTAATTTTCCGTTCTTTGCATCATTCATGACTCTGGTGAGCTGGCCGGGGTTTGGTCCCCAATTAGTCGTTATCACAGCACTGATCATTTTGTTGATTTACAGTTTTGGCCTGCACTGGGAATCTGTAATGGCGCTCGTAGCAGCATCCTTTTCCTCGGGGATCAATCTAATGGTAAAGGATTTGATTCAGCGTCCGCGTCCTACATCAAACCTGGTAAATGTTTTTGCGAAACTTACCGATTCTAGTTTCCCAAGCGGGCATGTTATGTTTTATATTGGCTTTTATGGTTTTATGGGGTTTCTGGCTTTTCGCTTGCTAAAACCATCTTTAAAACGCAGCTTTCTCCTGGCGTTCTTTGGCGGCTTGGTGGTCTTGATCGGCGCCTCGCGTATTTACCTGGGACAACATTGGGCCAGTGATGTGTTGGGAGCTTATTTGCTTGGCAGCCTGACTCTGGAAGCTTATATACAAATTTACATCTGGGGCAAAACACGCTTTTTTGTTCATCAACCAGTGGTAACGGCTAAATCTTAATCGGTGCAAGCATAAAAAGTAAGTTCATTCATTATTCTGATTTAGATCAGGTATGCACCAAAAATAATAAAAAGTTCCATTTCTTTACGACGTCCACCATTAGGCTGACTGCAACCATATTCCCCATCAAGGAAGTTCCTGAACGTAATCTTTCAGGCATCAACAATGCAGCAGTCATGTTTGATTGTTCAGGAGATTATATTAATTGAGCACAGAATTGATTCTCATCCGGCACGGCAATGCCGTGCGTATAAACGGGGACTACTTTCATGCACCCCTGACATCCCTTGGGCGGGAGCAGGCTGCCCAGACAGGACACTATTTTAGTGCTCCTGAAAACCATCTTGATGGCTTTTATTCAAGCCCCCTGCGCCGCACGCAGGAAACCGCAAAGATCATCGGGGCAAAGATCGGGCTTGACCCAGAGTTGCGGCTAGGCGTACAGGAAGTAATGTTCTTCGAGACGCCCGCATTAGTGATCATGGAAATTCTTTCGATTTTCGATCCCGTCGAAGATTATCTGGATGCTCGGGTAGGTAGGTCAATTCGATGGCCGATTGAAGGACGCGTTTCAGCGGTGTTATTGGATATCTTAGCCAAACATCCCGATCAGAGTGTGGCGGTGGTCGCTCACGCTGGTGTGATCTCGGCTGCGCTATCATGGTATCTACCTGAAAACCGCTGGCGTTGGTGGCGCACGACCGTCAGCAATTGTTCTTTAACACGTTTCAAGGTGGAAGATAATCGGGCAGAACTTTTGGCAGTAAATGATGTAAGGCACTTGAGTCCTGTGATCGTTACTACGCAGCCCCCAACAGTAACTGTTGAAGTTGCCAAAGAAGTCCATCCAACTGAGAAAGCATTGGTATTTGAAAAGCCGCCAGAAACCGATGAAAAATAATGTACCCAATATTCTTGACTTTCTTCTTCCCATAGAATGACCAAGTAGTTACAAAAAGGGCTAATGGGCTCAACAAAAAGAACCGACTTTTCAGGTCGGTTCTTTTTGTTGTTTTCCATATTTATATACCGCCTACTTGCCACCTACGTTCTTTAACGAAACTTATATCCGTATACAATCAATCCACAGATCAAATTTCATTATTCGTTTAACAATTTAGACCACCAAATTGTTGCGTCTTTCACCTCATCATCAACTTCGGTCTAGTTTGCAGCGCCTCCGCCAAATGTGCGGACTCTATTCCTTCACTCCCTGTCAAGTCTGCAATCGTGCGGGATAACTTGAGGATGCGATGACATAGTGCTGTGCATAAGCACGTGCCGACAAATTGAGCTGACTCATCGCTGAGCGCATCAAACTCTGACCTTCGGGCTGGAGGCTGCAAAATTGCCTTACCTCCCCGATCCGCATATCGGCGTTGCAAATGATAGCCGATGATTCGATAGTCGAATACTCGAATATCGCTGTGATTGTATATCCCGCGCAGCTTGCACTCGCTGGCGAATCGACTCGCTGGTTTCGCCAAGTCGATCTCCGCTAAGTTTTTCATAATCCACACGTGGGACCTCAATATGGATATCGATGCGGTCAAGCAGGGGTCCGGATATCCGTTTTTGGTATCTGGTAACGACAGCAGGAGCACACCCACAGGCCTTTTGTGTATCGCCCCAGTAGCCACATGGGCAGGGATACACAAAATCGGACATTGTTTTCGTGCTCAATAAGCAGCAAAGGAGTGAGAATGAAGACCTTTCTCAAGATTCATGACAAAACGAATATTAGCTACAATTCAATTTTAGCGGTAAATTGAATTTCCTTCGGTTTATCGTCCATATCACAGTCATGCCGGGACCAAAAAGTCGTAGTATTTCAGGTACAAATTCATCGGTTGGTGATTGAAAAGACGCGCCAAGAAAATATTTCCGCGTATTCCAAGGATAATTTGGCTTTGGTAAATGCAAAGCTTGGTCGATCAAATTCAGGGCAACAAAAGTAACATAACAAAATTTTGGCAAAACACACAAATTTTATGTTTTTCAGTGTAAAGCTATTCAGCATTCTACTGAATAGTAGAAAGTGATCGCGGGACCGATTTCCGTCGGGACCGCAGAGAGTAACATTTTGAGCAAGTAACAACAAAAAGCCAACCTTTAACGATTGGTTTTTTGTTGAATTGAGAATGACTCCCCTCTTTATTTCTGATTGGGGAACGTCCCGCAGGTTTTGCACAGGGCATGATGGCTTTCACCCAACCTGCGGGATGGTTTAGTGTACCTTCAATGGCTGGCACAGGGCCGGTAATAAAGAAAGACGTCAAAAAAGATACGAGAGAAGTCGCGGGTTCCCTCGTATCTTTTTCTTTCTGGTGCTTCTCCAACTTTATAGGAGAAGCGGCACTTTAATAATTGGGAGAGCGTTGTTCGAGATCCTTCAAACGGCTCTCGATCTCGCTGGAGGCTTTGTCTTTGCTGTAGCCATAGCGTTCCTGCAGCTTGCCTACCAGTTGGTCGAAGCGGCCATTGATCACGTCAAGATCATCGTCGGTCAATTTGCCTCACCATTCCTTTGCCTTACCGCGCACCTGTTTCCATTGTTCTTTAAAGATATCTTCGTTCATAGTGAGTCTCCTTTTCATATGGGTTGAGTTACGATGGCATGAGTCTACTCATGCTTGTCTGTAAGATAACACCTCTTTGCTAAAAATAAACCAAACCCATACTAAAAAAAGATTAAAATCTACGCATACAAATATTCTGCTCCAGGCGGATACTCTTTACAAAAAACGATATGTTAGATGAAAAAGAGATTATGTGCTGATACGGAGCTATGTAATTGTTATTGGAAATCCCCACCGTAGTACGTGTAAGCTGGCGATTACCCTTTTTTCGGCGCTAAACGTTGGACGGCATTGATCAGTTTGTCTGTATTAAAAGGTTTCACCAGTATCTCAACCACCGAAGGATATTGGCTCGCCACGAGATTATGATCCACCGGGGAGGCAGTTACCACCAATACAGGGAAATCAGCAGACAGGGTTGGCGAGCTGTACAGGCGGTCCAATATTTCCCAGCCTGATAGATCTGGCAGTTTAATATCCAGGATCATCAGGTCGGGTTTTTGGCTGTAGAGATATCCAAGCGCTTGCTGGCCATTCTCTGCTTCCAATACGCCATATCCGCGCTTGAGTAAATTAACAACAACCAATTTTCGTACATTAGGTTCATCTTCCACGACCAGAATTGTTGACATATCGGTATGTTTTTCAGTGATAATATACTGTTGGGCAAGCGTATCCATTTACTACGTATTCCTCAAATACTATTAGGAATTCCTGCTCCGCACAGCTAATATAAGTGGTGAAGTTGTTATTTAGCAGGGTATTGTTTTTATTCCTAATCCTGACTAATTCAGTGAGCATTTATAAACACCTGGCGCTTTCCTATTGCTTAATCTTCTGGCTATCCGGCAAACCCTGCTGAGCGCGCGCCCTCTCAGTCAGCGGAACTGCATTCGGTTTGGGAGGCGGATGCGCACTATGCATATTGGTATAAACTTGTGTAAATTCTGCGCCCAGAAACAGAATCTGCGCAGAGTAATAAACCCATACCAAAATGACAACAAGCGAGCCGGCTGCGCCATAAGCCGTTGTGATGCTGCCATTCCCCAAATAAGCTCCAATGGCAAATTTACCAACAGAAAAGAGCAGCGATGTGATCGCGGCGCCCACCCAGACATTACGCCATGCAATCTCAACGTCTGGTATGATCTTGAAGATCAAAGCGAAGAGCAGAGTGGTAATCCCAAAGGAAACAACAAAGTTAATGACTTGCAGCATAACGGAAATAGTTTCGACATTGCCGCTGAAGTAAGCGGTCACGGCAGATAATGAAGTACTAACAACCAGTAAAACCAATAACAAAAAGCCGATAACCAAAACCATCGAAAATAAGAGCGTACGGTTTTTAATAATACCCATCAGACTGCGCCCGGGTTTTGGCGCTACCTCCCAAATGGTATTCAATGCGTCTTGCATGGCGTTGAAAACACCAGACGCACCCCAGAATAATGTAACCAACCCGATTATTGACGCGATTAAGCTATCCGTTGGCTTGCCAGCGCTCTCCAACATCGTCTGTATGATTTCAGCCCCCTGCCGGCCGATTAGACTGCTAAATTGAGCAATCAATTGACTCTGTGCCACAGTCTTGTCGAAAAACCATCCTGCAATTCCCAGTGTAATAATCAATAAAGGCGCAATCGAAAAAACAGTGTAATACGCCATGGCTGCAGCCAGCCGGGATGCTTTATCCTCTTTCCACTCCTTAAATGACGTTTTTACCAATTCCCATATCTTTTTTCCATTCATCAGGGTTCATTTGCCTCTTGAGCTTCCATTTATTGCAAGACGTTCTTTTGGAAAGGCTGTTTGTATCGCAAGTAGCATGTCTCTAATACTCTACTCCAATGCCTTCTTTCCTCCCTTCACAACGAAAAAATAAACTGAAATTTCGCAGAGGGTTTTCCAAAGAGCGAACAACTATTTTGAGATCTTTATATTAAAAATCAATAACCTCTAATCGCCTTTAATACTGGCTTAATATGAAAGAGCCATAATATTTTCAAGCATAACACCTTTGTCGCACAGAAGTCCGAGGTCCACCCTAAATAAACTCTAAAAAATAAGTGATTCCTAAAAAAATGCACAGGGATATGTCCATTTTTGTTGTAAGATATTATTCCCTATGAATACGAAACTGCATTACCTTCTTTCGCTCATTCGAAATAAACACCGAGGAAAATAAAATGAGTATTGAAAGTCTGAAATCTCAAATTGAAGCCTTCCGTAGGAGAGGCGCCGGTGGACATGACGGCCGCATAACCTCCGAGGATTATGAAACTCTGGTTGCCTCCCTTAACGAGATTACATCCTCCGCTGCTCACGAACTAAACAAGAGCCGCGCCGAAATTGATGCGGAGCGCCAAAGCTATCGAAATTTGTTCAGGTTCGCTGAAGAGGGGTATTTCATTACCGATCTGGAAGGCATCATCCATGAAGCCAATGCCGTCAGTTGCGCGCTGCTTGGAGTGGCGGAAAATGAGATCGTTGGAAAGGCACTCTCCTCCTATATTCGAATTCAGGAACAGCCTGAATTCCATTCCCATATCGCGAGCCTTAATGAGTTAAAGAACTTTCACAGGTGGGAAACAGTGTTCGTGCGGAACCCGAAACAGGAACTCAATATCATAGTTACGGTATCCACCATTCGCGGCTATCAGGGGAATATTACCGGCCTGCGCTGGCTTGCGCACGATATTACCAGGCACCGTGAAGTGGAAGAGAAACTGCGCCGAAATACCGGCCAGTTGATCGAATCTCAGCAGCTTGGTCATGTGGGCAGCTGGGAATGGGATATCGAACATAATCAGTTGACATGGTCTGATGAAATGTATCGCATTTACGGCTTGGAGCCTCAATCGGTCAAGTTAAGTTATGAAGGCTTTCTGGCATTCGTTCACCCGGAAGACCAGGCGCGGATACGTGCAGTTGTTGAGACATCTTTCAAGACCCGCCAGCCTTTTTCCCTCGAGCATCGCATCGTTCAACCTAATGGGACTACAAGACATCTCCACGCTCATGGCGTTATCCTGCTTGATGATAAAAGCGAACCCGCCCGTATGATCGGTATAGGACAGGATGTGACCGAGCGCAAGCTGGCCGAAGAGAAGCTGCGCCGCGTGAATACTCAGTTGGAGCAAATGGTCGAAAGACGTACCCAGGAACTGCGCGATGTCAACGAGCAATTAAAAAGCAGCCTCGCAGCCCGCGAAGACAACCAGGAATCCATTCAGGAATTGAACCGCGAACTTAACCGCCGTGTGGCTGAACTGCAGGCGGTTATCAATGTTTTGCCGGTGGGGGTCACTGTTTCTTACGATCCGCAGGGCGATCATGTGGTCATGAATCCGGCTGGTAAACAGATCATGAATCCTCAAAATGTACCCTCAGCGGAAGATGGAACCACTCCCGCGCCGCGGCCTTTTAAAGTACTTCGTGATGGGCAGGAAATTCCTCGTGAAAACAGACCCTTGCGTCATGCCATGGGAAATAAGGTCTTTGTGCATGATGCTGAATTGGATATAAGCTATGAGGATGGCACGCTGCTCAACCTGCTTGCCTATGCAGCGCCCTTGTTCGACGAGCATGGCGAGGTGCGCGGAGGCGTCTCTGCCTTTATTGATATTACAAACCGCAAGACCCTCGAGAAACGCCTGGCGCTTCAGTACGAGGTAGTGCGCGCGCTGGCAGAATCAAATGAAATCAGTGAAGCTTCTCTCAAAGTATTACAGGTCATTGGCGAGAACATGGGTTGGGAGTTTGGCGTCTTTTGGATCTTTGATCCTAATGCAAACCATCTGTATGTTGAAAACATTTGGCAGAAGCCCGGGACTTCGGCAAAGCCGCTGGCAGATGCCAGCCGGGAACTTTTTCCTTCTCCGGGAAAAGAGACTCTACCCGGTTCCGTTTATTTTTCCAATGAGCCTCTCTGGCTGATTGATTATGCTGAACGGCCCAGTTTTCCACGGAGAGAGGCTGCGCTTGCCAGTGGGTTTAATAGCACTGTTTCTGTTCCTCTGCGCAGGGGCGAAGGCGAAGTCTTAGGGGTAATGGAATTTTTCAGCGCGCATATTCAGCCGCCTAGCGATGACCTGATCGATATGTATAATGCATTCGCCAGTCAGATCGGCGAATTTATGGGGCGGAAGTTTGCTGAATCGCTGGTCACCACGCGGATGAATCAACAAGCGGTCATCACCAGTTTGAGCAGGCGCGCGTTGTTGAACAACGATATTCAGGAACTCTTGCATGAGGCCTGCGCTCAAATATCCAGGAGCTTATCGGTGGAGTTTTGCAGCATATTGGAATTGATGCCGGAAGAACAACAGATGCTTTTCCGCGCCGGTATTGGCTGGGAGGAAAATGTGCTGCGATCTCGTCTGGACATTGAGCCTGGTTCCCCATCCCTTTATGTATTGTCTGAGCATCAGCCGATCCGCATCGTCGATTTAAGCAAGGAACATCGTTTTCAGCCTGCGTCCCTATTGCTGGAACACAAGATCACCAGCGGAATGAGCGCTGTCATTTCGGGCCATTCGCGTTCGTTCGGCTTACTTGAAGTTTATAGTATCAAACGCCGTCTGTTTACCCAGGATGATCTGCACTTCCTTCAGGGAGTAGCGCACGTGCTTGCAGCCGCCATTCAACATCAAGAAGTGAGAAGCGCCTTGCGATTATCTCGCAATCAGCTTTCGGTCATTCTCGGCGGCATTAGCGATGGCATTACCGCGCAAGCCAAAAACGGCCAATTGATTTATGCCAATGATGCTGCAGCCCGCATCACTGGTTACGAAAATGCCAATGAATTGATGGCCACAACCATTAATCAGATCACCTCCAGGTTTAAGATATTTGACGAGTATGGAATGCTCATGTCGCTGGACCAGCTTCCAGGTGGGGCAGCGATGCGCGGAGAAGTCGCGCAGCCAATGACAATCCGTTTCAAGGTCTTGAGCACAGGTGAAGAGCGCTGGTCACTGGTGAAGGCTCAGGCGGTCAAGAATGATTTGGGTGAGGCCATGATCGTGGTTAATATCTTCCACGATATTACCGATCTCAAACGCGCCGAACTGGGTCAGCGGCTCCTGGCAGAGACCAGCAAAGTGATGGCCAAGGAATTGGATTATGAAACAAGGCTGTCAGCGTTGTCTAATTTGGTTGTGCCCGCCCTTGCGGATTGGTGTGCCATTGATCTTCTGGATGACAACAACATATTACAGCGTGTGGCGGTGGCTCACCCCGATCCGCAAATGGTCGAGTGGGCGCATGAGCTGCATGAACGTTATCCTCCCGACCCAAATTCAAATATGGGGGCTTATAAGGTGGTTCGCACCAATCAAGCGGAATATATTCCCGTTATTACCGAGCAGATGATCGATATGATTCCGTCCGCTGATGCGCGTGATTTGATACGCAAGCTCAAACTATCTTCTGCGATCATTGTCCCATTATTCGCCCGCGGACGCGCGCTGGGAACGCTTTCGTTGATCTGGGCCGAATCTGACCATTATTACACAACAGAAGATCTGGCATTAACAGAGGAACTGGCTAGGCGCGCAGCCCTGGCGCTGGATAATGCCCGCTTATATACAGACGCACAGCGTTTGAATGCAGAGTTGGAGGAGCGGGTATTGAGGCGTACCACCCAGATTCAACGGACCAATCTTCGTTTAAGCCAGGAAGTGGACGAACGCAAATTGGCCGAGGAAAAATATCGGCGATTAAGTGTGGAGTTGGATGAACTGGTCAGCGAACGTACGCGCCAGCTCGAGAACGCCAATCAAAAATTGCAGCGCGAGATATTCGAGCGCGAATTTGCGGATGAGGCCTTGCGTTTAGCGCTGCAAAAGACCCGTGAACTCTATCATATCAGCCAGACGATGGCGTTGGTGAATACTCCAGATGAGCTGCTGCAGGTGTTATTATCCAGCAGTCAGCTTGACTCAGCCATTCGGGCATCTGTCGCCATTTTTGACCCGGTCTGGCAGAAGAATGGCCCTGCCCCGATATCGTGTACCATCTTAACCGCGTGGAACAGGCAACCTGAAACCGTGCTGTATATCGGGCAGGAAATGAGCCTGGCAGAATATGGATTGATCGAACCTTATTCACGCAACGAGCCGTTCATTATCACCAATATTCAGGCTGATTCCCGAGTAAGCGCCACTATGTTTAAACGTTTGACCGGTATAGGTGTGGTGGGCAGCATCATCTTCCCGTTAATTGCGGGTGGTGAATGGTATGGCCTGCTATCTTTACATTTTGCCCAAGTGGTTGACATAAATACTGATGATATTCGCCACTTGCAGGGACTGGTGGATGAAGCCGCAATGGGAATTCATAATTTCATTCTGCTTAAGACCGAAGCTCAGGCGCGGCGCGAAGCTGAAAACGCCAACAAGTTGAAACTGAAATTCCTTGCCATGGTCTCGCATGAACTGCGCACGCCGCTCACATCCATTAAAGGTTTTTCCACCACGCTGCTCGCCGATGACGTGGAATGGAAACCTGAGAATCAGCGGGATTTTATTGAGACCATCAACGCCGAAGCGGACAAACTTTCCGACTTGATCGAACAGCTTCTCGATCTTTCGCGGCTGGAAGCGGGTACCATCCGAATAGATCCACGGCCTGTGGAGTGGAGCGAGATCCTGTCAACTTCCATGGCGCAGCTTAACGCCCTCACTGTCAATCATCAACTGATCATCGAAGAATCGAAGTCAGAGTTGCCCGCCCTACATGTCGATGTAATGCGTGTTTCGCAGGTGATCACAAACCTGGTGAGTAACTCAGTCAAGTATTCATCACGGAATACGACGATCACCATTTCGGTGGAAAAACTCTCAGATCAATTCATCAAAGTAAGCGTTATAGACAACGGGATGGGCATTCCCCCCGAATTCCGAAGCCGCGTTTTTGAAGCTTTTCAGCAGCTTGAACAGGAAAGGCGTAAGACTCAGGGCGCTGGACTGGGGCTGGCGATATGCCGCGGCCTGATCGAGGCCCATGGAGGACGCATTTGGGTGGACGATCATGCTGGTGAGGGGGCTACCTTTTCCTTCACCTTGCCCATCGCTGGTAATAAAACGGGATAAGATTCCGCTGTCTTGAAACCAGATCACCGTTGAATTAAAAGAAATAATACTCACAGCCCGCTCTCTTCCGCAACGATGGCGCAGGCTGTGAGTTATTTCCTGTTCCAGTCTGCCGGGGATATTTTGTTGCCCTGTAAATTAAGGAACAGTTTTTTTGGTTTTATTTAGGAGAGCTTTGGGTTTTTTTTAGCCTGCCCATGCTACCATCTTGAAACCAGCGCACGGCAGATCATATTAATGGTGCCGAAACTCAAGCGTTGTTTTTCTTGAAAAGGAGACATGATGAATACCAATACAATAGTGGGACTTTTTGATCACTATACCAATGCAGATGGAGCAGTTCAAGCCCTGCAAAACTATGGTGTGGATGCCAGTCGTATTAGCGTTATCGCCCGTGAAGGAGACACGATTGACCGCGGAAATATAACAGGAGCAGGCGCCGCTACAGGTGCCGCGACCGGCGGTTTGGTTGGCCTTTTAGTTGGTCTTAGCGCTCTAGCCATCCCCGGGATTGGTCCAGTGATCGCTACCGGTACTCTGGCATCCACTTTGGCCACCACCCTTGGAATGACGGCAGTGGGCGCCGGGCTTGGCGCGGCAACTGGAGGTATTTTAGGAGCCTTGCTTGATTTGGGCTTCTCTCAGAATGACGCCGAATTTTATGCTGAAGGTGTGAAGCGAGGCGGCATTTTGGTGTCTGTCCAAACAGATGCTGAAGATGAAGATGAGGTCCGTGATATTTTGCGCAGCGCCGGCGCAGTGGATATGGATATCCGTCGTCAAACCTGGCAAAACGCGGGCTGGACCACATTTGATGAAAGTCTGAATCCCGAAAAAACTGACGAAGATACTCATCGACGATAATCTGTCTCTGCTTGAAAAGAAGTGAAGTAGGAAAATTTGCGTTAATCTTTTTATCGCAAACTTCATCCAAATCTCGCACGCTTGTTCGCTGTACATAAAGCGTGAATTCGTTTCAACCCTATCAAACTATAAAAAGGAAAATTAAAATGACTACAGAAATTAAATCCCTAAGAGACCTGTATGTTGGTCACTTAAAAGATATATACAGCGCCGAAAATCAGATCACTAAAGCTCTGCCTAAGGTCATCAAAAAGGTGACGTCGCCAGAGTTGAAAAAGGCTTTGGAAAATCACCTGAATGAGACCATGAAGCAAATTGACCGCCTTGACCAGATCTTCGAATCTCTGGATGCCAGTCCGCGCGGGAAAAAGTGCATAGGAATGGAAGGAGTTCTCGAGGAAAGCAAGGAAGCGATGTCTGAAAAGATGTCTTCGCCAGACCTGATGGATGCGGCGCTCGTCGGCGGCTGCCAGAAGGTAGAGCACTATGAAATTTCTGCCTACGGAACCGTGCGGGCTTTTGCGGTATTGCTCGGTGAAGATGAAGCTGTAGACCTCCTCAGCCAAACCCTGGAAGAAGAGAAAGCAGCCGATGCGAAGCTTACTGAACTCGGTGTCAACATGATCAACCCCGAGGCCGTAGACGCAGACAGGGAACGCATGTAACCCCTCTGTTCGATAGTAAAATAAGAAAGGTCTTGGATGCTCGTTGACCGGGCTCAGGACCTTTTTTTATTATATGTGCAGAGAAAACAACAGGAGACAATAAATGAAAAAGAACCCTAAAAAAGTGCAGCGCCCTCCACAACATCAGCGTCAACAGCCCGGGTTGGAGTCCAAGATGCGGCCTCTGCCTCAAGCTGAAAAGTTTACATATTCCGGCAGCGGTAAACTCAAAAATAAAGTCGCGCTGATCACCGGCGGCGACAGCGGCATTGGGCGCGCCACGGCAATTGCCTTTGCAAAGGAAGGCGCCGATCTTGTCATTGTTTATCTGAATGAACATGCCGACGCCCGCGAGACCCAGCGTCAGGTAGAACAGGAGAATCGCCGTTGTCTAATACTTGCCGGGGATATTGGGGATGAAAAATTCTGCAAGCAGGTTGTAAAACGCGCGGTAAAGGAATTTCGCAGAATCGATGTGCTGGTGAATAACGCGGCTGTTCAATATCCCCAGGATGATATTCGAAAGATTACGGCTCGTCAGCTGGAAAAAACCTTTCGTACGAATATCTTCTCGTTTTTCTTTATGACCAAAGCTGTGCTTCCGCATTTGAAAAAAGGCAGCGCCATTATTAATACCACATCGGTCACCGCGTACCGCGGAAGCGAACATCTACTTGATTATTCATCTACAAAAGGGGCGATTGTGGCATTCACACGCTCACTGGCGCTTAACCTTGCCCCAAAGAAAATTCGCGTCAATGGAGTAGCTCCGGGCCCGATCTGGACTCCGCTGATTCCTGCCACGTTTGACCCCAAACATGTAGCCAAGTTCGGCAGCGATGTTCCTTTGAAACGTGCAGGTCAGCCTGCCGAGGTTGCACCATGTTTTGTATTTCTTGCATCAGACGATGCATCGTATATGAGCGGTCAGGTACTTCATCCTAACGGAGGCGAGGTTATTAATGGGTAGAAGTTTGTACCAACAAAAAGGAGTCCTGAATTTCAGGACTCCTTTTTGTTAATCGTATAAGGAAACTATACGCGGGTGCGCGGGGTCAAAGCGCGTAAAATACCGATGGTGAGAACAGCGCCGAAGAAGGCCACTACTATGCTGGTTAAGTTGAACCCATCAACAGCACCAGGAGCGCCAAAGAGGGTGGTGGCAAGATAACCTCCAACCAAAGCCCCTACAATACCGACGATGATGTCACCCAGAACACCATAACCGCCGCCTTTCATAACTACTCCTGCAAGCCAGCCTGCAACCAAACCAACCAGAATCCACGATAAGATACTCATTTTATTCTCCTTTTTAATAAACTATGTTTTATCTTGCAAAAGAATCATCTTCCGCAAGTTGCTCAAAATGTTTTAAATGGACTGCCCTTGCTCTCGACCCGCCAAACCTTGCGCGCGGTTTGGCTCAAGCCAATCATCATCATCGTATTCCCAAGTTTTCACATCCTTATTGGAATGCTTTTCTCTTTCTTTGCTTTCCAGATAATAATTGGCTATTCGTATCTTGACTTCCACAAAAGCCAGGTTTCTGGTATATCCGTAACGCTTCTGAAGCGCTGCGATAAGCTTTTCCTGACAGCATTAATCATATCCAGGTCTTCATCTGTGAAATCATCCCACCATTCACTAAGTTGAGTTCTCATCTCTCGCCAATTGTGTTGCAGAAACTTTCTTTCCATCTTTAAACTCCTACTATTAAAGGCGGTTCACTCCGATGAGGGTTTGCCGTAAACGAATGCTTTCAATTCAGACAGTCTTTGAGTACTTTTGGCGATCTCGTAGCTTGTATCGGTCATGAATTGTTGGTATTCAATATCGAATAAGGCTTGAAGCTCGACGCAATCCAATTCTCTAGCAACAGCGTCCTTCCCAAACTCTTTGTTATTCTTAACATCTGTATTTTGGAATTTTGCTTGTAGGGGATAAGCGGTTGGGTGAGTAATGATCTTGTTCATTAGTAGACTCCTTTCATAAATTGGTTATTCATAATCCTAGAATACCAAAAGGAGCCTATAACTGTCCCAAACAGGGACTATCAATTGCCTAAATTTTGATAGTGAAAGAGAACTTATATTTAACCTTGTATAAGCATCTTTAAAAGCATTGATCCAAGTTAATCTTTATAAAGATTAACTTGGATCAATGGAAAAATTATTTTTGTTTTATTTTTTTCGCCGGAAATTTGTTATTGTTTTTTATCTAATAGCAACCGATACCCCACGCCCGGGATCGTTTCGAGAAGATCACCATGAACTCCTAATTTCTTGCGCACTCTGCCAAGATAAATATGAAGATAATGATTGGCATCGCGATATTGTGGCCCCCACACGCGCCCCAAAAGATTATTATGATCTACTACAGCATCCGGGTGATTCGCTAATTCCACAAGGATGGCATATTCTGTTTTTGTTAAAGAGATATCTTCATCTCCTATTCGCACCCGCCGGGTCTCAAAATCTATGGTCAGACCGTTAACTTCTAATTTTTTCTGGCCGGTTTTATTGGGATTCGATGTGGCACGGCGGAGCACAGCGCGTACGCGCGCGAGCAATTCATCATGACCGAATGGTTTTGTAAGATAGTCATCTGCTCCCGCATCCAGGGCAGTCACCTTTATTTCCTCATCTCTCATCCCGCTAATTACAATGATGGGGGTATCAGAGCGGGCGCGGATCCAAATGCATACGTCCACGCCGGAAATACCGGGCAGAACCAAATCCAGCAGGACCAGATCGAAGTCCTGTTGACGAAACAGGAACATGGCCTGGTTTCCATCACTGGCCTCTGAGATCTTATACCCGCGTTTTTCGAGATTAACAGTAACTAATTTGCGGATATTGATGTCGTCTTCGACAATTAAAATGTTTCCCATGGATTGCTTTCCTCATAGATATATAGTTAGTTTTATTTTTTGAGTAGTGTAAACGGCTATCACTTTCAATTTACAAGTAATGTTTATAGTGTATCTTATTTATTGTAATCAAACTACCTATCATAGTCAAATGTTGATTCGAAAATTGTTCGAAGTTGAAATTCTTATGTGGAAGTAGTAGAAATGCGTGTAATCTCCAGCAAAAGATACTGTTTGATCAACAAGACCAATTTTCAGCTTAGGGAAGATGCGGGGTTGTATCGTCAAGTAAACCAGCACGGTGGTGATATTCAATAATGCATGGACGATCACAAAGTATGGCAATAAAGCGGGGCGGAGTTTGATAACGAGGCCTGTGAAGAGGGCGAATGGCGGGAACATCCCAAAGCGCCACAATAGGTAACCGCCATCAAGGATTAGCGGCAGGAACATGTGCTGCGCGGCAAGGAAGAAGGAGGCGATGAGCCATGCATCCCAGCCGTTCTTGAGTTGTGCTTCGAGGCGCGGCATGACGTACCCGAAATAGGTCGGCAATTCGGCGAAGGTGATGGTAAGCGGGAAAAGAAAACTTACGATGAATGCCTATGTAGGCAATGGGTGGAAGAGCATATTTGTGGTGATCATGGCATCACCAAAGATTGCGGCGGTCAGCGGCTCGCGCGACGCGGCGCCAATGGGTATGGCGATGACGATTGTGAGGGTGAACCAGAACAGGTCTTTTTTCCATGTAGTGCGTGAGAATTTGAAGAGATCGAAGAATCGTTTGCCTTCCACATTGAACAGGCGCACAAGCAAGTAGATTGATACGAAGTTGGCAAGGAACGCTGTGAATGTCCACCACCTTGCGGATTCGTCCCAGGCGGCGGAGGTGCCTGTTGTGAAGAAGATTAGCGCGATCAGGGCTTGAAAGAGCGTGAACAGCACAGAACGCAAGATGAGCATGAGCCAGGGATGGGAGACTGCCTTTTCATTTGTGATCGGACGTGTACTGGGTTGGGTTGTGGTTGTGGCTCTTAATTAGTTTCAAGGAGCTATGAGAATAGCAAGTAAGGCGTGAAGCAAAGCCTTGCCACGGCGACGGAGAATGTGTACAAACTCAAAGAAAGCGAGGTAGCAAGGCAACTTCTCTTATGAAATACCGCGATGTGGACGTAACCAAGAACGTAGCAAAGACCAAAATCCTTCCATTGTGTTAACATTAAATTCATGAAAGCCATCTCCGTCTTCATCACGGGCATACTCATCAGCAGAATGATTAACACTTTTGTGCTGGTAGCCCCCATTGTTCTAACCGATCATAGATATTGTATTCATCCGTGTAAATCAGGCTGCCAGGCTGAATGACTTTGGTCATCACAGGTTGAATGGTGACTTGCTGGACATTAGGCAACATCCGAATAACCACTTCGCCATTGCGCTGGATCATGCCCAAAACAGGCAGTTTTTCTTCTGCCAGAGTGCCGCGACCGCATTTTCCTTTTAGTTTTCGCCGTCTGCCTTTGCGGTTTTTGCTTGCAACAATGGCTGGATACCCTTTATGACCAGCCGCAATATACACTTCGTCGATTTCGACCTTGCCACTTAGTTCGACAGGCTTTTTTTACCATGATCCCTGCACGTAACTGGCTGGTCATGGTTTGCGCATCTCTCGATACCAAATCTAACTCCTGAGCAATTTGCTCATTGGAAAGATTCAAGCCCATGAAGTACAGGCATAAAATCCAGACGCGCAATGGCTGATGATGTCCTTCAAAAATTGTATCGCTCAAATCATCAAATTGTTCCTCGCAATGGCAACAGGTATAGCGTTGCCGACAGACCGGATGCGAGTAAAAACTTCTTTTTTTGATGTTCGTTGATTTGCATTTCGGGCATGTTAAGCCATCCGACCAGCGTAGTTCACGCACTACTTCGTAACATTTCTTGTCGTCAAGCAGATGTTTGATTTGAATATTAAGCATACGCTTATCTTACTAACCTTTTGCCTAACTCCTTGAAACTATTCATGAGCCTTGTTTTATTTGGATCTCCCACTAAGTCAGCATCAACTTCGGCCTATATTGCAATGCCTCCGCCAGATGTGTAGATTGGATCTCTTCGCTGCCCGCCAAGTCTGCAATCGTGCGAGATAATTTTAAAATGCGATGATAGGCGCGCGCAGATAACTGTAATTGACTCATGGCCGCCCGCATCAAACTCTGACCTTCATCCTGTAACTGACAAAACTGGCGAATCTCACCGATGCGCATATCGGCATTGGAGATGATGTCGGATGATCCAT
>Ga0335397_10004978_pt1 | contig 17450 bp, 12 predicted proteins | sample MAT04_FD_205740 | JGI IMG/M metagenome (GOLD analysis project Ga0335397, IMG submission 205740) | Freshwater microbial communities from Lake Fryxell liftoff mats and glacier meltwater in Antarctica - MAT-04 (spades assembly) (version 2) ... | reverse complement strand
TGACGGATCCGCGTGCGTGGTGCCTCAGAATACTACGAGAACCGCAATGTTGTCCGCGTGTGAACGACCCGCTTCGGTTGCTCTTCAGGCGTCGCCAAGGATCTGGTCTGCCACGTTACGGGCATGGAGCCGCAGCTCCGGGACCGCGGTGGACTCCCATTCGGCGCCCTTGCGCAGCGACCCCATCGCCCACAGGCCGGGCTGCGGAGCACCGTCCGGCATGCGCAACTGACCGTCCGGCTCGACATCCAGGCCGAGACCGAGGGGATGTCGACTCGTGACCCGGGATTCCAGCAAGGTCGCCAGGAACGGGTCACGACGGGGATCCGCACTCGGGCCGACGCAGACCACGACGGCGTCGACCGTGACAACCTGGGCCATCCCGGCCGCGACGTGCGACACGTGTACCCGATCGCCGTCCGCGGTGACGCCCGTGACCCGCGCGTGCTCGACCACCAGTCGACCGCGTGCCCGGAGCTGCTCTACGACGGCCGCTACCTGGGGCGCCATCCGGTGACGACGAACATCCCAGCGCCGGGCAAGATGACGCACGAAGCGCTGCTGCTCGGCGAGTGGCAGGTCCCGCCAGAGACCCACGATCTGGGGCCGGACACCATCCACGACCTGGCGCCAATCGTCCGCGTTCGCGGCGCGCGCGGCCGCCATGGCCCCGCGGACCGACCGGCCCGCGCGATCCCCCACGCTCACGAATGGGGGCACTGCAGGCAGCACCTGCGGCACGTGCGCCTCCGGTAGCAGGCCGTGGGACGAGAGCATCCGGACCCTACCCTCGTGGCTCGCGTCGCGCAGCGACAGGATCACGTCCACAGCGGTCAACCCGCTGCCCACGATGAGCACCTCGTCGTTCGACCCGATGTTGGCGATGCCCTCCCCTGACCACGGATCGGCCACGACCCGGGGATGGTCGAGGGCACCGGTCAACAGAGCAAGGGCATTGCCCGTCGCCAGGATCACGTGATCCGCTTCGATCGCCTGGCCGTCATCGATGGCCACGGTCCATCGACCGGCTGGCAGCGCCGACATGCCGGTCACTCGACCCCGGACGTGCTCCGCCCGACCAGCCAGCGTGTCCCTGAGGTACCCGCCATAGAGCATCCGGGGCAGGAAATCGGTCTCCTGCGCGTCGATGCCCTGGCGCTGGGACCAAGCCAGGAAGTGGCCGCCGTCCTCGGGGTAGGCACTCATGCCACTCGCGCGCACGTTGAGCAGGTGGGACGGCGAGCGGGTGCCATACGCTGCACCTCGGCCCAGCTCCCCGGCGGGTTCGATGACCACGATCCGGCGGGGTATCTGCGCCGGATGCTCAGCGAGGCGGATCGCGGCGAGGGTGCCAGCCGCACCCCCGCCGACGATGACGACGGTCAGTGGCTCGTGCACGTGCGTCGCCCCCGAGAGCGTCACGCGTCCGCCGGCACGACCCATCGCGGCAGTTCGCGCCGCAAGGTCGCCAGCGGCAGCGATCCGTGTCCGATGACCTGGTCGTGGAATGCCCGCAGGTCGAACCGATCGCCATCCCGGGCTGCCAGCTGTCGACGGAGTCCCTCGATCTCGCGCTGGCCCGTGGTGTAGGCGAGCGCCTGCCCGGGCCAGCCGATGTACCGGTCTGTCTCCGTCTCGGCCTCCAGCTGGCTCAAGCCTGCGGTCCGGCGCAGGAACTCGATGCTCTGCTCGCGGGTCCAGCGGAAGGCATGGATGCCCGTGTCCACCACTAGCCGGGCAGCGCGCCAGGCTTCTGAATCGAGCATCCCGAAGCGCTCCCGGTCGTCCTCGTAGAGCCCCATCTCGTCGGCGAGTCGCTCGGCGTACAGCCCCCAGCCCTCGGCGTAGGACATGCCCGCCAGCCGCGACCCCAGGCGTCGGAAGGTGTTCAGGTCCGGTAGCTCGGCCTCCAGCGCGATCTGGAAGTGGTGGCCCGGGGTCGCCTCATGGAAGGTCGTGGCGGCCAGCCGATGCAGGGGTCGGGAACCCGGCTGGAAGGTGTTGATGTAGTACCGACCGGGCCGGGAGCCATCCGTGGCGGGCGGGAAGTAGAAGGCGGGCGGCGCCTCCTGCTCCTGGTGGGACTCGACCGGCTTGACCTCGCAGTCGGCGCTGGGCAATCGACCGAACCAGGCCGGTGCCGCGGCGAACGCACGCGCGACCTGGGCCTCCGCCAGTCGCACCAGCTCGGCCGGCTCCGAGGCGTGGTTGGCGGGGTCCGTCTCCAGGAACGCACGATAGGCGGCGGCGTCGGGGAAACCCAGCCGCTGGGCGATGACGGTGCGTTCCTCGTCCAGGGCCGCGATGCGCGCCAAACCGTGGTCGTGCAGCGCCTGGGGCGTCTCATCGAGCGTGGTCGAGGCCAGGATGGCGTAACGGTAGAGGGCTGCACCGTCGGGCAGCCAGCAGATGCCTTCCCCCTTGCGCGCCTGCGGCAAGTACGCCTCCAGGAGAGCCAGGAACTCCCGGAGTGCCGGCTGGACGCTGCGGTCGATGACGGCCGCCAGGGCCGCCCGATCCGCATCGCTCAGCTCGGGGTGCGCCGCGAGCAGCGCCGAACCTTCCGTGGGGGTCTCGACCGCGCGCCGGGTCTGCGTGATGGTCCGCTCCACCACGGCGCGTGCTGCGGTCCGACCCGCCGCGAGGCCGGCGCGGATGTTGTCACCGACCGCGGCCATGTACGCCGGGTAGGCATCCAGGCGCGCGATGAGGCGGGCGAGCCGTTCGGGAGTGTCCACGCGCTGGAAGCGGGCCAGCTCGGTGGGCAGCGTCTGGGGGCCGGACATCTGGTCGATGCCGTCCATCTGCCACAGCTCGTGGGCGTGGTACTCCCGACGCATGTGGGCGACGACCCGCAGGATATCGAGCGTGACCCGGTCCTCCGTCGGCAGGCCCGGATCCTCCAGGGCCGCAGCATCCCGCTCCAGCTCGTCCAGGGCGGCGAGTTCATCCGCGCGCCCAGCTGCAGAGGGGTCGTCCAGGCGGTCATCCCAGCGCTCGTCACCAAAGACGGTCGCCCAGCCTGGATTCCGCTCCAGGAACCTGTCCCAGAACCGGTCCGCGAGCGCGTCCACGGCACTCGGCGCAGCCTGGTCGGTGACGGATCGATGGGTCATGTGTCCTCCAGGGGCCTAGCCGAACAGCGGCAGCTGCTCGCCGAGTCGTTCGATGGGTGGATCGAGGCCGAGCAGGGGGGCCAGGTCGTCCAGGGTCGGATCGTCGCGGGCAACGAACCGGCGCAGGTGCTCCGCCTTGATGATGTGCCAGTTGTCCTGCTCCAGCCGCTCACGCAACAGCGGCGATCGAGCGAGCTTCAACCGGACCAGATCCGTCCTGGCAGCAGGGATGACCAGGAACCGCACGACGGTATCACCCGCCGGGATCGCAGCGCCGCGGCGCAGGACAGGCTCCCCCAGCATCGCGGTCCATTCCACCTCGAACAGGAAGGTGGCCTTGCCGCGCAGGTACCAGATGCAGTCGACCTGCTCCAGCGCTTCCACAGGCCCTGGCGTCACGAGCGGCAGGTACACCCGCTGCTCGACCTCGTTGAGCAGCTCCGCGATGGGCCGGCCATCCACGCGACGCCGCTGCTCCCGGGGCGCGATCCAGATGCGGAGTCCCAGTCGATGGCCCAGCGCCCCGATCGTCGCGACCAGCTCGCCATGCTCCTGGTATCGGTCCTGGAGCGAGCCGGAGGCCTGCAGCAGGCCATCAGAGTCGGGTACCACGAAGCGGTAGCTGTCGACGCAGGCCTTGACGAGCTCCTCATCCGGCGCATCGTGACCCCGGAACATGGATGCGATCCGGGTGTCGAAAGCCGTGGCCGGGATGCCGCCGCTGGTGGACAGCAAGGAGAACACGGCCCACTCGACACGATCGGCAAGCGGCGGTCGGGCGGCCTCGATATCGCGCGGATCGCGCAGCCACCAGCGACCGGGCTCTACCTCCAGTAGCCGGGGGTGGTCGGCCCGATGGAGCTCCGCCGCGATGCTGTCGAGGGTGATCTTGACCGGATCCGCGCCGGCCAGCGGATCGGCGACCGCTGGCACGCTGGCATCTTCCGTCGACTCCATGACGGGGTCGGCCCTGTGGGCAGGCACGGTGACCGGAGCGGGCGCGGGCGGCTCTGCGGGTGGCGGCGGCACGACTGGCGCCACGGGCTCGATGTCCCCGCCACGGACCAGGCGGCCGGGATCGCGCCACGATCGCGCACGACGCGGCGCCGGGGGGATGGGCGTGGCGGCCCCCAGTGCGTCCGGGTTCGCGTGGGTCGTGTCCGACAGCTCCGCCGTGACGGGCACGACCGGTGCCGGCACCAGCTCCGCGGGACGAGTGAGGTCCGTCCAGAGGCTGGTCACCCGTCGCAGGTGGCCCGAACGGTCGAGCCCCAGGAGCACCTCACCCAACAATCGTTCATACCGAGCCGGCTCACCACGTGCCTGGAGCACCGCGACCGCCAGCTCGGCGATGGCCGCCTCCAGCTCATCACGTCGAAAGGGGCCCGTCGCCTTCCCGAGCCTGGGCGCCGAGGGGCCGTCCGGGCCTGCTGGGTCGCGGATGCCGCGATCGACGGGCTCGGCGCCGCCGGGCAGGGTCAGTTCGACCACCCCCGTGATCTCCTGGCCCGTCTCGGTGAAGGCTGCGTCGCGCATCCGGAAGCCGGCACCGACCGCGCCCAGGACGCTCGCGACCACCGCCGCGGACGGCTGGCGGTCGAGCAACAGCACGGCTGTCCCGTCGGCCTCGAGGTGCGGTCGGACCCCATCCAGCGACCGCCGCAGCTCCACCGCGTCGCGTGCCCACTCGCTACGTTGCTCCGTCCGGGACGCCTGCTCGAACACCAGGTCCAGCGGCAGGCTGAGCGTGGCGTCCATGCCCAGGCCGAGGGCAGTGGCGAGGTAGGCGAACGCGAGGTTCTCGGGCGACCAGTGGATGGGTGGCTGGACCATGGCCAGGCGTACCCGGGAGCGCAGGGGGCCTTCGGGGTCCACGCCCAGCTGCGCACCCGTCGGGTGCTGGCCTGTGGCGTGCGCGCTCGTCCCGTGTTGGCCGGTGGCGTGGGTGCCCGTCCCGTGCTGGCCGGTGGCGTGGGTGCCCGTCCCGTGCTGGCCGGTGGCGTGGGTGCCCGTCCCGTGTTGGACGGTCGTGCCACGCGGGCCTGCTGGGCTGTTGGGGCCGGCCCTGAACGGCCCTGTGACTCGGTCGAACGCTCCGGTGCCTGTGGTCGGCCTGGGGGTCGGGCTCGGCAGCGGGGCCAGAGGGCTCGGCGTGGTCGGGAGCGGCTCGGAGAAGGTGGCGTCCTGGCGCACGACCACGTTAGCGGTACCGTCCCGAAGGGCCATCAGGTCGGGCCCGAAGCGAGCGTGGAACGTGCCCTGGCGACCCGTCTCCAGCCGCTGCACGAAGGTGCGCACCAATCGGAAGCTGTCCTCCAGGAGCAGCCACGGATTTCGCTCCCGCCACTGTCGGTCACCCACGGGCCGCAGCTTGCCGGCCACGATGCGTGGCTGCGCGACCCGCCCCGGGAAGCTGTTCAGCTTGCTCGCGGGCAGCAGCATGCCCACGAGGACCAGTCGCAGGGCGGCCTCGATGCCGGGTGCCCGCATGTCCGACTCGATGCGCTCGATCGTGCCGGCGATGGCATCCAGGGCACGCGGGGTATACAGGTCCAGGAGCTGATCGGGCAGCTCGTGGAGCGGATCGGGGACCGGGAACCGACCGATCAGGCGGTTGCGGGCCGGCTCACCGTCCGCGGCCTTCGCGGCCGCGATGTCCTCCCGGTCGACGGGCACCGCACGGCTGTCGCCCGTGCGGGTCTCCCGGCAATGACCGCAGCGATACGAGCGACGGGATGGGGCGACGGCATCGCCGTCCCACACGAACTCCTCGACGATGACCGGGCCACCGCAGCTCGCGCAGCGCGAGGTGAAGCCGCGCTCGATGGACTCGCGCAGCGACAGCCCGCCACGCTGGGCATTGGCAAGGGCCGTGAATGCCGCGTCCAGGTGCCGCAGGTCGGGCGGGCGCAGCACGATCTCCGCCACCAGACGGGTGAGCGACGTGGTCTCCAGGTCGAAGCCCCGTCGCAGGTCCTCGGCGGCGGCACGTGTCACCCAACCGCCACGGCCGTGGAGTTCCACGACGGTGTCGGAGGGTGCGCTTCGGGCACCGATCCAGAACCGGACATCCGCCTCCGGAGGCGGTGGCGCGAGTCGGTCGAAGGCGGGCAGGGCACCTGCACGTCGGGACCGGGGAGGTGTGGCTCGAGGGTCCGCCATCGCGGCTCAGTCCAGGTCGAGGAGGCCCGCTCCGATGCAGGCCGCTCGGCTGCTAGTCGTCCTCGTCCTCGTCCGACTCCTCGGCCTCGAATGCTTCGTCCATGGTCACATCGGCAGGCACGAGGGACCCGATATCGAGGATATCGTCCTCTTCCTCGTCCATCTCGAGATCGTCCTCCAGCTCCATCTCCTCGCGCACCAGCGTGCCCTTGGTGTATGGCCGCAGGTCGGAGATGCGGGCGGCGGTCGGGAACGAGACCTTGCCATAGTTGTTGGGGTCCTGGTAGGTCTCCCGGATGATGATCCGGACGTCCTTGTCACCCAGGCTGGTGACGCCGGCGGCGTAGGTGTTGCCGTCCGCGATGAGCTTCAGCAGGCGAGCCGCGACGCGGGGCTCGACGACGCCGATGGGCAGCCCGTTGGAGGTCGCCTGGAGTCGGGGGCCCACGGTGCTCAGCTCGACCGCGTCACCGGGATTGACCTGGGCCAGCTCGCGGGAGCTGGCAAGGTCGACGAGGTGGGCGAAGCCGGTCTTGCCGGTCTCCTCCACGAAGATGCTCACCGGCGCCTTGCTGCCGGGCTTGGCGGGGACGGTCTTCTTGCCGGCCTCTGCGAGGAGGGTGCGCAGGCGGTTGATGTTGCGCTCGGCGATCCGGTTGGTGGGATCCAGCGCCAGCGCGGCCTGGTAGTGCTCACGAGCGGTGGATAGCTCGCCCTGCTCCCAGAACGCCTTGGCAAGCCGGTTCTCGGCCTCGCTGTCGGGGCCCATCTCGAGCAATCGCTCGTTGATGCGGGCGGCATCTTCCCATTCCGCGGCGGTCGCCGCATCGATGGCCTGCTCGACCAGCTGGCGCTTGAGTCGGGTGGTGGTGAGGGCGTTCGAGGGTGCGTTCCCCTCGGTCAGGCTGTTGAAGGTCATGGACTCCTCGGATCCGGCAAGACAGCCGGCGGATGGGCGCGCGAACGCGCTCCGGTTTCGAGAACGGGGCGACAACGGATGGTATCACGCTCCCGGGGAGTGGCGGACCGCCGGGGAGTGGCGGACCGCCGGGGAGTGGCGGACCGCCGGGGAGTGGCGGACCGCCGGGGAGTGGCGGACCGCCGGGGAGTGGCGGACCGCCGGGGAGTGGCGGACCGCCGGGGAGTGGCGTAGGTGGCCGAGTGACCCGACCAGCGGGTGATCGGGCCGACGGCGTGGTCACATCGGCCCTCCTGGGACCCTCGCCGGCCGGGTGAACCGGCCAGCGGGCGGCACGGCCGGCAACGACTGGCACAGGACGGCTCTGATGCACCTCACCGGCTTGATCACCCGGCCAGCGGGCGGCGAGGCCAGCAACGACTGGCACAGGACGGCTCTGATGCACCTCACCGGCTTGCTCACCCGGCTTGCTCACCCGGCCTGCGGGCAGCGACCGCCGCCGCGCAGGTATCCGGTTTCAGCGAACGGGTGACGGCGCGCTTGGGAGTCGCATCGTGCTTCGACCGCACTCAGGAGCACCCCTCCGCCGGTTCGATCGCCGTTTCCGGCTACCGAACGCCACCAGGCGTGCGCCGCGCCGACCGATTGGTGATCTGGGACGCCGATCCAGATGCCGGCATCCGCTGATTCCGGAGTGCCGTCAGGCAGAACGGGTCAAACTTCAGCGGGAACGTCTAGCCACCCTTCACGCAGCGCACGGGTCGCGAGTTCGGTCCGAGAGTGGACGCCGAACCGCTCGTAGAGTCGCGTCAGGTGCGCCTCGACCGTCCGTGAGGTCACCCCCAGCTCACCCGCGATCTCATCGTTGCTCCGGCCGTCCACGATGCGCGCCAATACCTCGCGCTCCCGCACTGAGAGTGGCCGCGTCCCAAGGTCGGGCCGTGTGCTGAAGTGGATGCCACCGTCCGCGACACGCCGGATGGCCGCGATGAGCTCGGCCGTGGGTGCCGTCTTGACCACGAACCCTGCGGCGCCCGCCCGATAGGCGTATGCCGCGTACTGGGGATAGTCATAGGCCGTCCAGAGGATGATCGCCGGCCCCGGCCCGCCGACCGGCCGCGCCTGACCTGCGACCGTCGCGGTCGCCTCGCCGCTGAGCATCCGTAGACCACTCTCCCCCCCGAGGCGGATGTCCTGGACCACCACATCGGGCGGTTCGTCGCCATCGATGAGGGCCCGGATCTCGGCCAACGACCCGAGCGTGGCCACGACCTCGATGTCCGGCTCTCGTGACAACAGCGAAGCGGTTCCCTCCCGCAGTGCGGGGTGGTCGTCCACGATGGCGACCCGAATGACTGGCGGGCGGGTTCGTCTCGCGGTCTCGCTCACGCGCCGATGGCCCGCCACTCGAGACCCACATGAGCGCCCCGGTTCGAGCCGCCCAGGATCAGCTGGGCGCCGATAGCCTCCGCACGCTGCGCCATCGATGCCAGGCCCAGACGCCCCTCACGATCCGCACGGGCGGCCGCGTCCCGATCGATGCCCGGGCCGCTGTCGTCCACGCTCAGGGTCACGCTCGCGAGGGTCGCTACGTAGCGCACCACGATGGGCGCAGCTCCGTACTTGAGGGCGTTCACGAGCGCCTCCTGGGCGACCCGGTACGCGGCGAGCTCGACCGAGGCGGGTGGCCGTGCCGTGGTCATCTGCCGCAGCTGCACGGGCACCCCGGAGCGCTGGGTCAGGCGCCCCACCAGCCATTCCAGCGCAGGGCCCGTGCCAAGGTCGTCGAGGACGGGCAATCGGAGTTCGCTGCCGACGGCTCGGAGTTCATCTGCCACGCCGCGCGCGATGGCCGCCGAGTCGATGTCACCCCGATCATCGAGTCGCTGGATGAGCAGCGCGATGTCCGCCAGTGGTCCGTCATGGAGCACCGAGGCGAGCCGGATCCGCTCGGTCTCGGCCGCCGCGACGACCCGGTCACGTTGCACCGACGCGCTCGAGGCCAGTCGGGCAAGGGGCAGCAGGGCGAACCGGACCAGCACCACCGCCGTGAAACCGGCCGCCACCAGCGGCACCAGCAGCACCGGCCACGCCCGCATCGACAGGCACAGAGCTGCGACCCCGGGCGCGGCCCCAACCGCCAGCACGACCAGGGCATCGAGTAACCGACGCTGCCCCGCCATCGGGACGCGCTGAGGACCGCGGAGGCACTCGAACGCCACGACCACGGCAGGCACCATGGCGGTGCCTGCCACTGCGACCCAGCGAAGGAAGCGCGTGAAGCTCTCGATGTCACCGTTGCCAACGAGCCAGCCCATCAGGACCCCGGCTCCCGCGAGGCCGAGAGCAGCGAGTCGAGTCCTGACCCGTCGACTCGGGTCGATGACCCAGCCCGCAAGGACCCAGGCCAGCGGCACGCCAGCCAGTCCTGACACCACGAGGCCGACGATGGAGGCCGGGTCGCCCCTCCAGTCCACCAACGGCACCATCGACAGCGGCGCCGTGACCGCCAACGCGAGGGGCGCCAGGTAGCCGCGCCCGGTGGCCGAGGTGGCCACCGTCGACCAGCGCCACCAGCAGAGCACGAGGAGGCCGGTCGACAACCAGACCGCGAGCATGGAGCCGGATGCCACGGGAGAGCTGATGGTGGGGGATCGCGCCCACCACGACACGAACCCGCAGGCGAGTAGCGCGAGCGCCATCGCGAACCAGATCCGATCGAGGGCGGTATGCGACATGGTCCGACGCTAGCACACGCCCTGTCCCACGAGACCAGCGGGAATCCACATGTCCGGCCGCGGGACTTGCCCACTTCTCGGCACCTGCGGCGCGGGCCAGACTGCAGCGGTCACAACCGCACCAGAGGCCTCCATGGTCGAGCTCCCGGTCCCGCAGGTGGGTGATCCGGACCTGCCGGACCTGCCGGTGTCGATGCCGTCGCCCGTGCTGGAGGCGATCGGCGCTTCCAAGCGTTATCGACGGGGCGGTTCCTGGGCGCTTCGCGAGGTCAGCCTGGTGATCGCGCCCGGCACCATCACCGCGTTGGTGGGCCCGAATGGCGCGGGTAAGTCGACACTCATCCGGAGCTGGATAGGGTTCGAGGGCCTCACCGGCGGCAGCGTCCGGATCATGGGCATCGACCCGACCGCAGATCGTGCAGCGGCGGTCGGCAGCATCGGCTACGTCTCCCAGTCCACTGCCTTGTACCGGGGGCTGACGGTGGCTGACCACCTCTCCCTGGCACGTACGATGCGTCACGGATTTGATGCCGCATCCGCCGAGCTCCGTTTGGAACAGTTGGACATCCCGCTGTCGCAGAAGGCAGGGACCCTGTCGGGCGGCCAGGCTGCGCAGGTCGCGCTCTGCATCGCCCTCGGGACCGGTGCGCCGGTGCTGCTGCTGGACGAGCCGCTGGCGTCTCTGGACCCGCTCGCCCGCCACGACTTCCTCAATCTGCTGGTGGCCGCGGTCCGGGAGCGCGGCGCGACTGCCTTGCTGTCGTCGCACATCGTCAGCGACGTCCAGGCCGCCTGCGACCAGCTCATCGTGCTGGGTGGCGGGCGAGTGACGCTCCAGGCACCCATCGCCCAATCGGTCGCGGAGCACCGCCTGGTGGCTGCCGGGACGGCACCGCCCGAGATCATCGTGGCGACGTTCGCTCGTCCGGGCGGCGAGTCCATCGCGCTCATCCATTCGAGCGACCCGGCACTCCCTCCACCGACCCTGGAAGAGCTGGTCATGGGCTACCTGTCCGCAGCGCGAGGGGTGACGGCCGCGACTGGCCGTCGGGTCGCCTGATGTCACGCGCCGTGTGGCTGACGTGGAAGATGCACCGGTTCGAGGTCATCGCGGGCGTGCTGCTCATCGGTCTGCTGGCCATCAGCGCCTGGATCGTGACCGGGCACATCACGAGCCTGGGCCTGTCCGATGCCTGCTGGCCGCGGGATGCGGACGGCAACTACGCCACGAACGCCTGCGACTCCTTGATGAACGACTTCTACTCCATCACCTCGTCCGAAGGCGGCTTCGTGCGCATCGGACTGGCGCTCGTGGCGCCCATCGTGGGGCTCATCCTGGGCGTGCCCATCGTGGCCCGCGAGCTGGAGCTGCGGACCACCTCCTTCGCATGGTCACTGCAGGCCAGCCGAAGTCACTGGCTGGCGTCGAGGGCGCTGCCGATGCTGCTCGTCGCCATGGTGGCCTTCGTGGTCCTCGGCATCATGGGCTCGATGTTCTTCGACACCCTCGCTGTCGGGCGCCAGGGAGCGGCACTGACCGAGGTCGCTTCGGGGGGCGCGGCGCTGGTGGCGCGCGGCTTCATGGCCGTTGGCGTCGCACTCCTGGTCGGCGCCCTCACGGGCCGCACGATGCCCGCGTTCATCATCGCTGCCATCGTGGTGGTGGCCTGGTCCGTGATGGGCGTCACGATGATCCAGGCCCAACTGTCCCACGGGTGGGCAGTCTGGACCCCGAGCAACGACGACAGCTGGCAGGCTGGTCAGCTGGGCTACATCGCGTACGTGGACCACGGCAACTTCGACACGACCAAACCGGGCGAGGATGGCCAGCCGGGTGCGCGGTTCGACTTCGACACACTCGACCGCGAGGCCATCGCCACCTGTGGTAACGCGCCCGACGACGACAGCGGCGAGTCAGCGGAGTTCCGGGCGTGGGCGGACTGCGCGGACCCGATCTATCAACGCGGCAATGACGCCGGGTGGAACCTGACGGTGCCGGCATCCCGCTATGGCGACTACGTCGCGGTCGACACCCTGGCCAGCCTCCTGGTCGGCGGATCCGCCATCCTGCTCACGTTCCCGGTCGTCGCCCGGCGGCGACCGTCATGAGCGGTCGCGCGGCGTGGCTCACCATCAAGATGCATCGGTTCGAGGTGCTCATCGCGGTGGCGTTGCTTGCCCTGATGGGGGTCAGTGCATGGGTAGTCGCGGCGCACATGAACGCCGTCACGGTCGGGCCGGAGTGCTGGAGCCAGTGGGAAGGCTCAGTCGGTCGACTGAACGCCTGCCAGCAGGCCGTGGAGCGGTGGCTGGATGTCCACGAGCACGAATCCGGGCAGCTGACGGGCTTCATGGGGCTGCTGCCGGCGGCCGTCGGTGTCGTCCTCGGCGTGCCCATCGTGGCCCGCGAGTTGGAGCTGCGGACGGTCTCGTTCGCGTGGTCGCTGCAGGGCATCCGATGGCGCTGGCTGCTGTCGAGGCTCTGGCCGTTGCTGGTCGTCGCCATCGTCGGCGGTGTGTTGGTGGGGTTTGCCACGACCGAACTGCGATCCGCGAGGCTGGTCTCCCCGTTCGAGGCCGACTCGATGGGCGATATCGCCCGCCAGGGTCCGGTGCTGCTGACCCGGGTGCTGATCGGGTTTGGTGTTGGGCTGTTGGCAGGGTCCCTCGTCGGCCGGACATTGCCCGCGTTTCTCGTGGCCGGGCTCCTGGTGGCGGCATGGATCATGTTCGCGGGTCCCACGATCGAGCGATCCGCGGCCTTGTCCCATGTGAGCTACGCGACGGACGAAGCGCTGTCCGGAGGCGGCGTGATCGGGTATGGCAGCGTGCGACCACTGGACTGGCTGGGCGAGGCATATCGGGAACCATCGGGCCGGATCATGGACGGCAGCGTGTACGAGCTGGCCTGCCCGGGTGCCAATACCAGCGGATCCGAATGCCCCGAATCCGCGTTCGTGCCCTACGAGGACTACGAGCGGATGGCGAAGATCGTGCCGCAGAGCGCGTGGGGCTCCATCGAACAGGCCGAGACCGGCGCGGGTCTCCTGGTTGCGGGCCTCGCGATCCTGCTCACCTTCCCGGTCGTGGCGAGGCGGCGGGCCGGCTGAGCACGGCGAACGCATCGTCCCCGGGTCTGCAAGAGCGCGCTGAAGCGTGCAGGCCGCCGGTCCGCCGCCGCTCCGCCCTATCCCGGACGCACATGTCCGGTATCAGCGAATGGGTGACGGCCGCCACGCCCACGTGGACCGGAATCCACCACTTTCGGCGCGACTGCCCCTGACCAGATAGCCACAAACGGCTATCTACCTGACCTTCCAGCCGACCTTGGGCCGCCGCTTGGTGCCAAGCATCACGGGCGACCCGATCGGCGTTCGCTGTATCCGCAAGAGTGTTCCGACGCGCGCCGAAGCGTGCTGCAAGAGCGCGCTGAAGCGTGCAGGCCGCCGGTCCGCCGGACCAACGCCCGCACCACAACCACGGGCGCCGCATCAACCCCCACGGGCGCCCGGCCCGAACTCCCTACGGGTGCCAGGCACGCACTGCCTGCGGCGCCCGGCCCGGCCTGCGATCCCTACAGGCGGTGCGGCTTCTCGGACATCAGTGCCAGGAACTCATCGCGCGGCAGGGTGTTGGCCACGTGGCGCGCCTCCAGCCAGCCGCGGCGGGCCTGCGCGGTGCCCCAGATGACGTTGTCCCATTCGGACAGGTAGTGCGCGTCCGAGTCGATGGTGAAGCGGCAGCCCGCGTCCAGTGCGGATCGGATGCGTCGGTCGTCGAGGTCCAGCCGTTCGTCGGAGCCGTTGACCTCCAGCAGCGTGCCCGTCTCGGCCGCCAGTCGGTAGAACGCCTCCCAATCGAGGTCCAGGTCAGGGCGTTGGTCGATCTTGCGTCCGGAGGGGTGGGCGATGATGTCCACGTGCGGGTTGCGCAGTGCGGTCTCGTAGCGCGCCATCAGCTGCGCCCTCGGCTGCTTGCGGCCGACATGCAATGACGCGACGACCACGTCGAAGCGGGCCAGCAGCTCGTCGTCGTAGTCCAGGCGACCGTCGGTCCGGATCTCCAGCTCGCAACCGTGGAGCAACCGGAATCCCGAGGGATGCGCCCCTTCCGGCACCTCCCCTGCCGCTTCTTCCCTCGCGAAACGCTCGTTCAGCTCTCGGATCACGAGCCGCGCCTGCTCCACCTGGGCGGGGCTCAACCCGTTGGCGATGGTCAGGCTCCAGGAGTGATCGGTGAGCACCTGATAGGCATAGCCTCGCCGCCGCGCCGCCTCCGCCATGGTCTCGATCGATTCCTTGCCGTCCGACCACTCCGAGTGGGTGTGGCAATCGCCCTGCAGGTCGCTCACTCGCACCAGTGATGGCAGCCGACCCGTCAGCGCGGCCTCGATCTCACCCCGGTCTTCGCGCAGCTCGGGCTCGATGAACGGCAGTCCCAGGAAGTCGTACACCTCCGTCTCGGTGGCACAGGAGCGCACCTCCGCGTCGGCGCCCGTGAGCAGCGAGCCGGACGCGTCCAGGCGCGCGAAGCCATGCTCTGACAGGCTCCAGCCCAGATCCCGGGCTCGCTCCCGGAGGCGGACGTTGTGGGCAGCGGATCCCGTGAAGTGGACCGTATACGTGCCCCCACGGCCGGGCGGGTATGTCATGACATCCGCCTGCGGACCACGCAGCAGCTGCACCGACACGCGGTGCTCGCCACCCCGCAGGCCCGCCACCACCCGCTCCGTGGCAGCCATCGTGCGCACCGCGGACAGGACCTCTGCAGGCTGGTCCGTCTCCACCAGCAGGTCCAGGTCACCCACGTTCTCGCGGCCCCGGCGCACCGACCCGGCTGCGGTCACGGAACGGACCCCGGGGTACGTCCCGATGAGCAGCGCCAGACGATCCGCGACATCCCGTGCCTCGGCCATGTGCATCCGGGATGCCGGCCGCGTCTCCAGCTCCGCGAGGCCATCAAGGATGCGCTGCTCGGTCTTGGCCGAGATGCCCTTGACCTCCCGCAGGCGACCCTCGCGGGCGGCACTCTCCAGATCGGCGAGCGTTGCCACACCCAGGGCGCGCCAGAGGTCGCCCGCGGTTCGAGGGCCGATGCCGGGCACCGCCAGCAGCGTCACGAGTGACGGCGGCACCTCCGCCAACAGCTGCTCGTGATAGTGCAGCCTGCCCGTGTCCGCCAGCTCGGCCAACTTCGCGTCGATGGCCTTCCCAACGCCCTCCAGCCGAGGCGGCGTCCCGGCCCGGTACGCCGCGACCACATCCACCGGGGTATGGGCGATGGAATCGGCCGCCCGCCGGTAGGCGCTGATCTTGAACGCAAGCTCGCCCCTGATCTCCAGTACGTCCGCGATCTCATGCAAGATGCGCGCCAGCTGCTCGTTGCGCAGCGGGGGCACGTCATCCCCGGCCGCGAAGCTGGGGCGGCCGTCTCCCACGGCCCCTGCGGGCGCCATCAGTGCCACGCACCTGCGGGCGCCATCAGGCGAGCTCCACGCGGTCACGCCCGCGCCGCTTGGCCCGATACAGCGCCTGGTCGGCACGTCCGATCACGACACTGACCTCCTCATCCTCGTCCGCGATGGCCACTCCGACCGACACCGTCACGGGCGTGTCGAGACCCAGTCGGGCGATCGACAGACCCGCCACAGCCGCGCGGACCCGCTCGGCAGCCTCATTCGCCTGGGCCGCGGATGCCCGACGGAGCATCACGGCGAACTCCTCGCCACCATACCGGACCGGGGTGTCCTCGGCCCGCAGGGTCATCGCGATGGCGGTCGCGACCGCCTTGAGCACCACATCGCCCTGGGCATGCCCGTAGCGATCGTTGAGGCGCTTGAAGTGGTCGATGTCGATCATCATGATGCCCAGGCTATCGGTGTCCCGGCGGCGGGGACCCATGATGGCCAGCAGCTCATCGAAGTAGCGCCGGTTGGGCAGCCCCGTCAGGGCATCCAGGTTGGCGCCCCGCTCCGCGTCCTCCAGGAGATACGTTCGCGAGAACGCGGCGGCCACCTCCTGGGCGGCCCAGTCCAGCAGCCGTCGTTCCGGGTCCGCCCACGGCTCCCGCGTGCGGCGCGAGAGCATCAGTGCGCCGAGGAACCGATGATCGGCCACCAGGGGCGCGGTCAACGTGTGCGACAGCCCATACGCCGCCCGTACCCGGCGCGCGATCTCCTCGGCAGCTGCACGCGCGGGGGCCTGAGCTGCGGCCGACGAATCGGCTGCTGGCGCTCTGCCCGGTGCCGCTACAGCGTCCGTGGCGCTGTCCGTGGACAGTTCCGGCACCTCCGGCCGCAGCCACGTCCGGGATGGCTCCACGCTGGCGCGAGCCGTGACCAAGGTCACCTCCACGACGTGGTCCGGACGACTCACGCGGGCCACGACCACGTGATCGGCACCTGACGTCGAGCGCAGCTCGGCCACGATCGCCTCCACGACCGCCTCGGGGGACATGGAACGTGACAACCCCTGGAGGATGCGGGTCATGCCCAGCTCCCGCGAATGGCGCCGGTCAGCGAGCATCGCCGTCAACCGGTCGTGGATGAGGAGCCCGGTGCCGAGGACCATCACCAGTCCGGCGTCCAGGACGTCCACCCAGGTCACCGAGCCGTCGAGCAGCGTCGCCGCGACCGACAGGGCCAGCATCGCCACGGCACCCGCGATGACGAGGCGAACCACCTCCAGGCGGCCGTTGACATGCTCGTCGCTCTCCAGCACCTCGGCCGCCGGGCCGCCCGCGAGGGGTGCTGGCAGTGTCGTGTCTGACTCGTCAAGCACGACCCGAGGATGGCACACGTTGACGACCCATGACGCCGACGATGGTCCCGACACGCACCGTCCGGTCGACTGGCCGACGGGCGCGCACCGGGTCGCCTCGAACCACTCGGTGTCGATCGACGGGCGTACACTGCGGCCGACGTCCCCCAACGCACGGCTATCGCCCGTCACAGCGGGCCCAGGATGTCAGCGGAACACGCGGTCGGAGAGGTCTTCCCCCCGGGCAAGACCCCTGTACACGTGGCGCCCCGGGCATCGCGAACCTGATAGCGGTCCTTCCTGTCCCGCGTGACCAACGTTATCGCCTTCCGCATCGTGCTCGCGACTCGGCCGCGCTGTTCGGCAGCGGCCTGTTCACGTTCGTGCTGCTGTCTGGCGCGGCGGTGACGCTCATCCCCGGCCTCGACCTCATCGCGGTCATCGTCGGCAGCCAGTATCTCCAGGGACTGCTGCTGCCCGTGGTCCTGGTGTTCATGCTGGTGCTCGTCAACGACCGACGGACGATGGGTGCCCACGCCAACGGCCGGATGCTCAATGTCCTGGGCATCGCCAGCGTCGGGCTGGTCATCATCCTGGACGTGGCACTGCTGGGCAGCAGTCTCCTGACCGCCCTGGGCATCCAGCTCGGCTGAGGCAGCAGGTTGGGAGCCGGCCCCGAGCGCGGCACGAAGCCCTGATCGCGCCAGCCGACGGACGTATCGTCGTGACAGGTCAGGCGGACACGTGCGCGGTCCGC
>Ga0335397_10004974_pt1 | contig 17456 bp, 15 predicted proteins | sample MAT04_FD_205740 | JGI IMG/M metagenome (GOLD analysis project Ga0335397, IMG submission 205740) | Freshwater microbial communities from Lake Fryxell liftoff mats and glacier meltwater in Antarctica - MAT-04 (spades assembly) (version 2) ... | reverse complement strand
ACTTCGTGAGTGGGCATGGTGCAACCTCCGGACGTGATGCCAGCGTCACGGGAGCGGCGCTGGCAGGACTGTCGTGAACGGGGGAAGCCGTGGGTTGCACCATACGCAGGGGGTCTCACACAGTTGATCGACGCGCCGATGGCTACGCTGCGACCTCATGGCCGACGTCATCATCTACCACAACCCGAATTGAAACTCCTCCAGCAATGCCGTGAGCATTGCCGAGGAACTCGGCGTCGACGCCGACATCGTGTTGTACATCAAGACCCCGCCCGATGCCGCAACGCTGCGCGACATCATCGCCAAGCTGGAAGACCCGGTCACTGACCTCGTCCGCCGCGACAGCATGTGGAGGAAGCTCGGCCTCACGGACGCTGACGCAACAACGCCGGATCAGGTGGTCGATCTGCTGGTCCGTCACAAGCAGCTCCTGCAGCGGCCTGTCGTCGTGACGGCAACCACGGCCATCATCGGCCGCCCCAAGGAACGAGTCCGCGAACTGCTGTCGAAGTAGTTAGCGGCGGCGACGGCCGCGGCCACCGATTGCCTGCAGCACCAGGAGCAAAAGCACCGCGCCGAGCGCAGCAACCAGGATGGCGCGCAGGTCGAAGTCGTTGATGCCTTTCTCGCCCGCAGCCTGCATCAGTGCGCCACCAATGAGTGCGCCGAGAACGCCGACGACGACGGTGTAGAGGCAGCCGCTCTTCTCGTCGCGTGTGATCCAGCGTGCGAGAAGACCGGCGAACAGCCCGACGACGATCCAACCAATGATGTTCATGCGCCCAAGCTAACGCCGCTCAGCGTGGCGTCATCTCGCAACGAATACCAGATCACCTTCGTCGAAGGAAGCCAAGGATCGGTTGGTCGTCGCCACCTGCGTGAACCCGACTCGCGTGATGAGACGAATGGATGCGGCGTTGTCGTGGTGGATTGCCGCCCACAACTCGCTGCGCCCGCCCTCGAAAAGGTGCGCGACGAGCCACCGGACAGCTTCGGTCGCGTACCCGTGACCTTCAGTCGTTGGGCCGAACACGTAGGCGACCTCTGCCCATCCGGCGTAGCCCGTTGCCTGGACGTACCCGAGGATCAAACCGTCGGCGCGCCGGCTGACGGCCCAGTTCCACCAGTGATCCTCCGCCATCTCGTTGCTCGGCGCGGCGACCATGCCGTCGACATGTTCGTGGCCGAGCGATTCGATCAGAATGCGGTCAGTGGTGGGCATCCTGCGGGCAGTCTGACGCGTGAGCGGCACCAGCGCCAGCTGTTTGCCATTCAACTCTCGGTTCCGCGGTGGCTGGGCGTAGTGTCCCGAAACGTGGGGAAACGGGCCAAGGCGCACAAGATGCAGACGCCCGGCGCCGGTGGTTGGGGTCTGCTGCGAGCCATGCTGCGTGAGCAACGCGTCGGTCTCCTGGCCGGCATTGCCGTCGGCTTGTTGTGGAGCGCCGGCAAGGTCTCCGTTCCGAAGCTGACCAGCCTCGCTGTCGACCGAGCTGTGCTCGGAAACGGCTCGCTCTGGTTCTGGTCGCTGCTCATCGCCGCCGTGGCGGTCATCGCCGGCATCTTCACGGCGTGGCGGCGTTGGTTCGCCTTTCGCGAAAGTCGCCTGACCGAGACGAAGCTGCGCGAGCAACTGTTCGCGCACATCATGCGGCTGCACGTCGCCTATCACGACCACACCCAGACGGGTCAGCTGATGAGCCGCGCGTCCAGCGACCTGCTGCAGATCCAAGGCTTCGTGGTGATGATCCCGATCACCGCGTCGAACCTGATGATGGTGAGCACGATCGTGGTCATCCTGGCCGTCCAGCAACCGTTCCTCGCGCTGGTGGCGCTGGCGCCGTTGCCCTTCTTGAACGTGCTGGCCACTCGCTTCTCGCGCCGAATTCACCCAGCCGTGCTGGCCGTGCAGGCCGAACAGGCGCAGCTGGCAACGGTGGTGGAGGAAGCGGTCAGCGGTGTGCGCGTCGTCAAAGGCTTCGGTGCCGAGGGCGTGACCGCGGCGCGCCTGAAGGTGGAGGCCGACGACATTCGTCGAGTGTCGCTGCAGTCGGCGCGGGTGCGCAGTACGTACCTGCCGGCGCTGGACCTGCTGCCCAACCTCGGGTTGATCGCCGTGCTCGCCATCGGCGGGCACCAGGTGCTGAATGGCGAGATGACGCGCGGCCAGATGCTGGAGTTCATGCAGTACATCGGGCTGCTGATCTTCCCACTGCGCAACCTGGGCATGACGGTCGCCTTCGGTCAGCGTGCTGCGGCGGCGCTGCTGCGAGTCAACGAAGTGCTGTCGACGGTGCCGGAAGTCCGCGACGCCGTCGAACCACTTTCGCTTCCCAGCGGTGACCGTCTGGGCGAGGTCTCGTTCGGCCACGTTGGTTTCGGATACGACCCGGACAACAAGGTGCTGCGCGATTTCGATCTGCGGATACCGGCGGGTGCATCAGTGGCCGTGGTCGGCTCGACCGGCAGCGGCAAGTCGACATTGGCCCGCCTGCTGGTGCGGTTCTACGACGTCAACGAAGGGTCGATCACGATCGATGGGGTGGACGTGCGCGACCTGACGCTGGTCGAGTTGCGTCACGCAGTCGCCGTCGTGTTCGAGGACACCTTCCTGTTCCACGACACGGTCGCGGCCAACATCGCGTTCTCCCGCCCGGATGCCTCGATGGCAGAGGTGGAGGCTGCTGCCACGTTGTCGGGCGCCAGTGATTTCATCGTCCAGCTTCCACACGGCTACGACACGCTGTTGGGCGAGCGAGGCTTCTCGCTCAGTGGCGGCCAGCGGCAGCGAGTTGCCCTGGCGCGGGCAATCCTGGCGAACCCGCGTGTGCTCGTGCTCGACGACGCGACGAGCGCCGTCGACCCATCGAAGGAGCATGAGATTCGCGAGGCGATGACGACGGTGATGAAGGGACGCACCACCATCGTGATCGCTCATCGGCCCGGCACCATCGCACTCGCCGACACTGTGGTGCTGCTGGACGAGGGCCACGTCGTTGCCACCGGCACACATGACGAGCTGCTGGCGACCAGCGAGCGATACCGGTCCGTGCTGGCGGCGCTTGCCGAGCTGGACGAAGAGCCTCTCCAGCACGTGGACGGCAAGCCGGGCCCGACCGTGGAGGTGAGCTGACCATGTGGGCCTCAGGTGGTGTCAGCGACGAAGACAAGTTGGACCGCGCCGAGACCGGCCGTGTGCTACGTCGTTCGCTCCAGTTCGCGCAGCCGTACCGGCGGACCATCTGGTGGGCTGTCGGCCTCGTCTCGGCGTCCGCGTTGTGCACCGTCGCCGGCCCGGTGTTCGTCAAGACAGGGCTCGACCACGGCATCAAGAACTTCGATGCGACAGCACTGAACTGGTCAGTTGCCGGCTTCGTCGTCACCGTGATCGTCGGGTACTTCGTCGCCCGGGCGCAACAGTTGGCCATCAACCGCGCCGGCGAGGGCTTCCTACGCGACCTGCGAGTCACTGTGTTCGATCGCCTACAGGCGCAGTCGATGGCGTTCTTCGATCGCAACAAGGCCGGCGTGCTGGTGTCCCGCATGACCGCTGACATCGAGAGCATGGGCGAGCTCATCCAGTGGGGTCTCCTTCAGTTCGTGGGTGCCGGGCTGTTGCTGTTGCTGAGCCTGGTGCTGATGACAGCCCTGAGCTGGCAGATGACGCTGGTCGTGATCGTGTTCGTCGCGCCGATTCTCGGCCTTGCGTCAATCCGCTTTCAACGACTCTCCAACGTGGCGTACCTCGATGTGCGCGAGCGGGTCGGTAGCAACCTGTCGAACCTTCAGGAGGGAATCACTGGGGTGCGTGTGATTCAGGCCTACGGCCGCGAGGCGGAGAGCAATCGGCGCTTCGTCACCTCCAACCGTGCCCTCTACGGCAGTCACCTGCACAGTGTGAAGATCAGCACCTGGTATTTCGGGCTGGTCGAGTGGGCAGGCATCGTCTCCATTGCACTCGTCGTCGGGGTCGGCGGCGCGCTCGTGCACCGCGGGTCGGTGGGCTTCGGCACCGTGGCCGCGTTCATCTTGCTGCTCGCCAACCTGTTCGACCCGGTGCAGCAGCTCTCGCAGTTGTACAACACGGTGCAGAGTGCTGCGGCGTCGTTGCACAAGCTGTACACACTGATGGACACCGTGCCCGACGTGGCCGAGCATCCCAAGCCGGTCTCGTTGCCGGCCGCAGGCGTCTTGGAAGCGCACCACATCACCTTTGCCTACGAGGGCAGCGAGCGGCCGGCGCTCAGCGAGGTCAGTCTTGCGGTGGCCCCCGGGGAACGACTGGCGCTGGTCGGCCCGACCGGCGCAGGGAAAAGTACCCTTGCCAAGCTGCTCAGCCGGCTCTACGACCCGACCAGTGGCTATGTCACCTTCGGGGAAATCGACCTGCGAGTTGCTTCTCTGCACTCGCTGCGCGAGCGGGTGGTGGTGGTACCGCAGGAAGGCTTCCTCTTCGGCGGCACGATTCGCGACAACATCCGTATTGCGCGTCCAGGGGCCACCGACGATGAGGTTGCTTCGGCGCTGCGTGCCATCGGCGTGCTCGAGCGATTCGAAGAGTTCCCGCAGGGCCTGGAGACGGAGGTTCGCGAACGCGGCTCGCGGCTGTCCGCCGGCGAACGCCAACTGGTGTCGCTGGCGCGCGCGGCCCTCGTCGACCCCGCCGTGCTCGTGCTCGACGAGGCCACCAGCAATCTCGACCCCGGTACCGAAGCGGTCGTCGAAAGGGCGCTGGAACGGTTGATGGAGGGCCGCACCGTCATCGTCGTCGCTCACCGGCTCAGCACCGTGCGCCGCGCCGACCGAATTGCGGTCATCGACCACGCCCACCTGGTGGAGCTGGGCACGCACGACGAACTGGTCGCCCGCGGCGGGCGCTACGCGGCGCTGGCCGAAGCTTGGGCGCGGACGCAGCCGACAGCGGAGGGCGCTGCCGGCCGCTGATCGGTGCTCCCGGAGCTACGCGCGGTTGAAGCCCAGGGCGAACTCGAGAATGCCGTTGTCCTCCGTCGTGATCGTGGCGACCGATGGATTCGGGATACCAAAGTCGGCGAAGACGACCGGGATCTTGCCCAGCACGCCGACGCGACCATTCAAGAAGGTGGCCTCGACGTCGAAGGTGACCGACTGGGTGATGCCGCGCAGCGTGAGGTCGCCGGTGGCCGTGGCCGGAATGGTGCTTCCGTCAGTGGGTACCTGCTTGAAGTCGATCGGCGCGGTGAGCACGAACGTTGCAGTCGGAAAGTTGGCAACATCCATGATGCGGCCGTCGAACTGACCGTCGCGTCGCGATTCGTCACTCTTGAATGTGGTCATGTCGACGGTGAACTCGCCGGCGGTCACCATCGTTGCGCCAATCGTGAAGGTCCCGGTGATGGCCTGCGTGCGCCCGTTGGCCGTGGTGTCGAAGCCGTTGATGCTCTCGTCGACGCGGTAGCCGACCTCCGAGCCTTCGGCGATCACCCACTCACCTTCCACACCGTCAGCCGCGACCGTGGCGACAGTGGTTTGCGTGCTCGCAGCTGCGGTGGTCACCGGCGCATCGGGAGCAATGGTGGTGGTGGCGTTCAGGAGATCCTTGACGTCGCCGCTGTTCAGCTCATCGTCGGGCTGGTTGATGAACTTGGCGTAGATGAACGATCCTGCAATCACGATCACGATGATGGCGACGACGGCTGTGGCGAGTTTCTTCCAATGCTTCTTCATGACAGTCCTTACGTAGGCAGACGCGAAATGGTTCGCATCAAGATGTTTGCACACGCAATGGGCCGCGAGTCGGAATCGCTGACCCAGGTGCGCAAGACTTCTCACATGACTGCAACTGTGCTGATCGCGCGCACCACTCCCAAGACCGTTGATGCCGTGGCGGTGCCCGTCGGCACCACCGGCACCGTTCCCCGCTCGCTCGGGCTCAACCGTGCCGCGCTGACGGCTGCTGGGTTCGAGGGCAAGGTCGGCCAGACGCTGGTCGTTCCCTCAGGCACCGGGCCTGCGCAGATCGCGATCGGTATCGGTGGCCCCGGTGCGCTGACGGTGCAGACGCTCCGCAACGCGGCGGGCGCGATCGTGCGCGCCGCCGGTCAGCGCGCCGTGGTTAGCACCAACCTGGCCGACCTCGACGGCGTCGACGCGGCCAAGGCCGCGCAGGCCGTGGTGGAGGGCGGTCTGCTGGCCGGCTATCGGTTCGCGGGCATCAAGAAGGAAGCCAACAAGAGTGCGCTCACGCAGCTCGTACTCGTGGTCGGCGAGAAGCGCGCCAACGGTGCGCGCATCGGAAGCGAGCACGGCCAGGCAACGGCGGCGGCAACGGTGTTGGCCCGCGACCTGGCCAACCTGCCGCCCGCCCACATGACTGCCCGGCACATGGCGGAGAAGGCTGTCGAAGTCGCCCACGCCAGCGGCCTGACGGTGGAAGTGTTCAACCGCGACCAGCTCGCCGAGATGGGCTGTGGCGGCATGCTGGGTGTCAACGCGGGCAGCGTCGAGCCGCCGCGCATGGTGCGACTCACCTACACCCCGCGCAACGCGGTCGGCCACGTCGCGCTGGTGGGCAAAGGCGTGATGTACGACTCGGGGGGCCTCAGCCTGAAGCCCAGCGATGGCCAGATCGCGATGAAGATGGACATGAGTGGCGCGGCTGCCGTACTGGCGGCGATGGGCGCGCTGAAGGCGCTGAAGTGCAAGGTCAAGGTCACCGGTTACCTGATGTGCACCGACAACATGCCCGGCGGCAATGCCGTCAAGCTGGGCGACGTGCTCACCTTCCGCAATGGCAAGACCGCCGAGATCCACAACACCGACGCCGAAGGCCGGCTGGTACTGGCCGACGGCCTCTCGCTGGCGGTGGAGGACGGGCCTGATGCGATCGTCGACATCGCCACTCTCACCGGTGCTTGCATGGTTGCGTTGGGGACGAAGGTCGCGGGCGTCATCGGCAACAACCAGTCCGTGATCGACAAGCTGCGCGCCGCCAGCGCCGCCACTGACGAGCAGATCTGGCAGCTGCCGTTGGAGAAGGCCTACCGCAAGCAGCTCGACAGCAACGTCGCCGACATGCGCAACATCGGCGGCCCGCCCGGCGGCGCCATCACGGCCGCACTCTTCCTCCACGAGTTCGTCGCGGAAGTCCCGTGGGCACACCTCGACATCGCCGGCCCGATGGCCGTCGACGGTGACGATGGCTGGCTGAGCAAGGGCGCCAGCGGATTCGGCGCACGGCTGCTCATCGAGTTCGCGACCAACTTCGTCAAGTAGCGAGTCGTACAGCGATTGGTTCGGTCACGCTGCGGGTGGTGGCGAACGTCGTCGCTTCCACCGCTGCTGCGGGCGAGACCCCGACGGCAAGCAATTGACGTTCCACGAGTTCAGGTTCATCACCGGCCGCAACCATCGCCACCGCGAGCGCGCACCCACGTTGGAGGTCGTTGAGGGTGAATTCGCGGACCTTCCACTGCGAGTGCATTGCCTGTAGCTGTGGTGGCATACGAGACAGGTGGCGGGCAGCCACTGGTGGGACCTTGCGGCGCACGGCCAGGCCACCACCGGGCATTTCCTGAGACATGCCGAACAACTGACAACGACTCAGCGCGCGGGCGAACGAGTTCGAAGTCCCCGACGAGTACGCCAGACCCAACATGCCGGCGGTCTCGGCAAGGTCGAGTTCGTATCCCAATGGGTAACGGTCGAGGCCAGTGACCAGACGGCGGAGCGTCCACGTAGCGGTCGGCCCCAACACGTTCAGCCAGAACAGTTCGACATAGTTGGACCGGACGTCGAAGCCGACAGCGTCGACTATCGGGTCGTGCCAGGGCACCACCATCAGCGTGGCAACCTCGGCTTCGTGGACGAGTGGTTCGATGGACATCGCAGACCCCCAGCGGGTGAGTTGAACAGTGGGGGAAGCCGCTCACCTGTACTGGGCATGGTGAGAGAGGCCATTCGGCAAAATTGCTGCGAGATACTGCAGCACTACTTGGCTGACGCCGAGCTGCGGCGTTCGGCGGCCGATGACGCAGATGTTCGACCGGGTGCGCGCTGGTGCGACCCTGATGGCGGGAGATAGGGAGAATTCCCGATTGTTCTCGCCCGCTGATCGTGGTTCCCTGGGCACATGACGATGCTGACGAACAGACTCTGCCGTACCGTGGCACACCGGCACGATCACCGGAGCGACGACCGGCCGCCCGTCGGCCGCTCTCAGCACACGCATCGCACCCTTGGACGCATGGCGCTCGCCTTGGCGCTCTTGTGCGTCTCACTTGTCGTCACACCCTTCGGTCCCGCGGCGACGGTGTCAGCCGCCGCCGTTTACAGCGACGGTCGGTACCAGTATTCCGAAGTCGTCGATTGCGTGTCGCTCATCCAGGGCAACCCGTACACCACCCCAGGCGTCGGCACCTGGGTGGGGTTCAGAACCGATTCCGCCGCAGCGAAGCCCGGCCCCAACGACATCTACTACGTCCACGTCGTGATCGGCGGGATCGGCAACGCGTGCGCAGGACAGTTCGCTCAGATCGAACTCGGTCTTCCGCCGAGCACGACTCCGGCCATTTCCGGAAGCACCCCGGTCTTCTGCTACTACAACGGCGGGTCGCTTCCAGCCAACTGCCCGCAGTCGCTGGGCACAGGTAGCGCGCCCGGCCGACTGTGGATTCCGAACCTCGGCAGCGCGAGCCGTCTGTGGGCGATCCCGACTGGTGGCACTGTCGAGATCCAGGTTCCGGTGCGCTCGACGACCCCCCTCACCGGGCAGAACCTCACCGGCTTCATCACCATGGCGGACGGCAACAACAATCCGCTGTTGGTCCCGACCGCACCGGTGTGGGTCTTCGGGGTCAATCAGTCGGGGTTGGCGCCGACGATCACCTACCCGAACCCGTCGACGACAGGGATCACCCAGACGGCCGCACTCTCGACTGCGTACCTCCAGCCGCAGGGCATCGGAGGTAACGCCTACTTCGATCTCTCCTTGTCGCCCACGATGTCGTCCATCCTCACTACTGACGGACCCGCAATGGTGCCTGGGGGTGATCCAGACGGTTACGAAGTTTTCGCTGATTGGACCGGTCTGCCCTACGTGCTCACGTCTGGAACCACCTACTACTGGCGGATGCGCTACTTGTACGGCGGGATGACGGTGACCGGGGCAACGCAGACGTTCAGCACAGCGCCCGGCAATCAGGCGACGATCGGGAACGGATCGGCGGCGAGCTGCACGAGCGCGGCGCTTGCCGGCGTACTTGCTGGGCCCGCCATCGACATCCGGTTCAACTGCGGTGGCTTTCCGACGACCATCACCCTCACCTCGACGATGACGATCAACCGGGCGCTCACGATCGATGGTGACGATCTCGTCACGCTGGTCGCGCCAGCCGGCAGTCGGCATTTCAATGTCACATCCGGATCGCCGACCTACTTGCGTGACCTCTCCTTGACCGGAGGGAACCCTTCCGGTTGTGGTGGCGCGATCTCGGTGCAATCAGGAGCCTTCGTGTGGGTCGACTCGTCGCGTGTCACCGGAAACCGCGCAACCACGGGCGGCGGAGCGTGCGTTGCTGCCGGCGGAGGACTTTTCGTCCATAACGGATCTTCCGTTTCAGGAAACACCGCGACCGATTCCGGTGGGGGCGTCTACGGCGCCGGAGTGATCGAAGTCCAAGACTCCGAGGTGTCGGGCAACAGCGCGACCAACGATGGCGGAGGCGTGACCGCGCTCGACGGTGTCAGCGTCATCAGGAGCACGCTCGCCGGCAATACGGCCGGCGCGCCGTCGAGCGCCACGGCCCTCGGGGGTGCGATCCTCACCAACGGCTACACGACAGTACGGACGAGCACCCTGTCGGGGAATACGGCGGGCGACGGGGCTGCGATTGCTGTGACGGGAAGCAACTATGTCGCGGTTCGCGGAGCGACCATCGCCAACAACACCGCCCGGTCGAGCACTGGCGGCGCGGCGAGATTCGGGAGTTCGGCATCGAGCGACTTCGTGGTCGGAACGATGTTCAGCAACAACCAGCCACGGAGTTGCAGCAGTGTGTCCGGGGCGCAACAGATCGTGACCAACGGGTGGAATCACGACACCGGCGCATCGTGTGTCTTCTTCGGTGCGAACGACCGCAGCAATGTGCAGGCCAATCTCGGGCCGCTCGCACCGAACGGCGGACCCACCCGGACCCATGCACTGTTGCTCGGGTCGAGCGGGATCGACGGCGGAACCAACTCCTCCTGCGACGCCAAGGACCAGCGTGGCATCAGTGTCCCGACCAGCATCGGGACCACCCGCGCGCTCGATGGCGACGGAAACGGCACGGCTACCTGCGACGTCGGGTCCTATGAGGTGAAACGAGACGGCGTGGCGCCAACGGTCATCGGCGTTGATCTGCTCGATGCATCACCGACAGCGGCAACGTCGGTTCGGTGGCGTGTCCGGTTCAGCGAACCGGTTGTCGGCGTGGACGCAGCCGACTTCGTCCTCACTACGACAGGCGTCACCGGCGCAATGATCACGACGGTCGTCGCCGAGGCGACGGCGCCGACGAGCAACTGGATCGTGACGTCGGCCAGCGGCTCGGGAGCGAGCGGTACGGTCCGCCTCGATGTGCTGAATTCGGCGACCATTGGCGACGCCTCGAACATGCCGCTCGTCGCTGGTGCCACCGGTTCGGTCTACAACGTGAACCGGCCGGCCGGCCCGCCCCCTGGGCCCGGCGGCGGGTTCGGTTTCGTGGCGGTGGCGCCGGCGCGGTTGTTGGATTCTCGTGCTGGTGGTTCGACGGTGGATGGGTTGTTCCGTGGGTTGGGTGTGAGTGGGCCTGGTTCGGTGGTGGAGTTGCAGGTGGCTGGGCGTGCGGGTGTGCCGGGTGATGCGTCGGCGGTGGTGTTGAACGTGACGGCTGCTAGTGCGTCGGGTGGTGGGTACGTGACGGTGTTTCCGTGTGGTTCGGCGCCGCCGAACTCGTCGAACTTGAACACGACGGCTGGTGGGACGGTGCCGAATGCGGTGACGGTGAAGGTGGGTGCTGGTGGGAAGGTGTGCTTGTTCACGAGTCCCGAGATCAGTACGCATCTGCTGGCCGATCTGAACGGCTATTACCCGGCGGGGAGCAGTTTCGTGGCGGTGGCGCCGGCGCGGTTGTTGGATTCTCGTGCTGGTGGTTCGACGGTGGATGGGTTGTTCCGTGGGTCGGGTGTGAGTGGGCCTGGTTCGGTGGTGGAGTTGCAGGTGGCTGGGCGTGCGGGTGTGCCGGGTGATGCGTCGGCGGTGGTGTTGAACGTGACGGCTGCTAGTGCGTCGGGTGGTGGGTACGTGACGGTGTTTCCGTGTGGTTCGGCGCCGCCGAACTCGTCGAACTTGAACACGACGGCTGGTGGGACGGTGCCGAATGCGGTGACGGTGAAGGTGGGTGCTGGTGGGAAGGTGTGCTTGTTCACGAGTCCCGAGATCAGTACGCATCTGCTGGCCGACGTCAACGGCTACTTCCCGGCGGGCGGCTGACAGGCCCACCGCAGAACTTGAGTCGACGGGGCCCTGCGCGTCTCACTCCCGGTCGGCGGTCAGTTCCTCGACCCGTGCGACCGCCTGGCGGACGCACTGCCGGCCGCTCTCAACCCAGGGGAAGATGACCGGACGGACGCTCGTCGACTGGCGAGATGGTCAATCGGCGAAAAAGTCGCGAGACTGCCGGCATGTCGGATCTGCAACTGGCCACTGAGTGGGTGCACGCGGCGCGCCGGATCGTGGTGCTCAGCGGGGCGGGGCTGTCCACCGACTCAGGTATCCCTGACTTTCGCGGCCCCGACGGATTGTGGAAGAGAGACCCGGACGCGGAAAGGGCATCTCACCTGCGTCACTACTTGGCCGATGCCGAACTGAGGAAGAAGGCCTGGCAGAACCGACTGAGCGCACCCCTGTTCAGCGCCGCCCCCAACGTGGGTCACTCCGCCATCGTTGCGCTGGAACGACAAGGCCGCCTCGCCGCAGTGGTGACACAGAATGTCGACGGCCTTCACCAGGCTGCGGGCAATGACCCGGCGAAGGTGATCGAGGTGCACGGCACTGTGCACTGGTCGCGGTGCTGGGGCTGCTCCGACCGTCGGCCGATGGTGGAGATGCTGAATCGCGTACGAGCAGGCGAGGCCGACCCGCCCTGCGGGATCTGTGGGGGAGTGATCAAGAGCGACACGATCCTGTTCGGCCAGAACCTCGTGCCGGAGGTGATCGAAGCGGCGATGGTGGCGGCGGAACGTAGCGATCTGGTGCTCGCAGTCGGCTCCACGCTGTCGGTCTTCCCTGCGGCAAACGTGGTGCCTCGGGCCAAGAGCGCGGGAGCCAAGGTGGTCATCGTCAACGGTGAGCCCACCAAGATGGACAGGTTCGCCGACGCGGTGCTGCTCGGTGCGCTCTCCGAGCTGCTGCCCGCCGTGTGCAGCGCTGCCGGAGAGCCCGTGACGAATCCCGACTGATCCGGTAGCATTTTGCCCATGGCTACCTTCCGCGACCTGCTCACCGCTGCGAAAGCTGAGATCACCGAAATCGATACTGCGACCGCTGCGGAGCGCATCGCGCAAGGCGCGCTCGTGCTCGACGTACGCGAACCCGACGAGTACGACCAGGGCGCGCTGCCCAGCGCCATTCATCTTCCGCGTGGCCATCTCGAGGCACAGATCGAAGCCAAGTTGCTGGACAAGCGCGCACAGGTTGTCGTGTATTGCGCCGGCGGTGTCCGCAGCGCGTTCGCAGCCAAGACCATGGCCGACCTGGGCTACACCGACGTGTTGTCGGTGGCCGGCGGCTTCGGGAAGTGGAAGGACGAGGGCCGCCCGTGGAAGACGCCCGTCACCCTCACCGCTGAGCAGCGCAACCGTTACCAGCGCCATCTGCTGCTGCCGGAAGTGGGCGTCGCCGGCCAAGCGAAGCTGCTGGAGAGCAAAGTGTTGATGCTCGGCGCCGGCGGCCTCGGTTCCCCGTCGGCCATGTACCTGGCTGCAGCCGGCGTGGGAACCATCGGCATCGTCGACATGGACGAGGTGGATGCCAGCAACCTGCAGCGACAGATCCTGCACAACATGGACCGCATCGGTGACCGCAAGGTGGACAGCGCGAAGAAGACGCTGACATTGATGAACCCCGACGTCAACGTCGTCACCTACGACACCCGCCTCGACGCGAGCAACATCATGGACATCATCGCCGGCTATGACGTGATCGTCGATGGCGCCGACAACTTCCCCAGCCGCTACCTGCTCAACGACGCGAGCGTGAAGCTGGGCATTCCGGTCGTGCACGGCAGCATCTTCCGTTTCGAAGGAATGGTCAGCGTCTTTCACCCGCTGGAAGGCCCCACCTACCGCGACATGGTGCCCGAGCCGCCGCCGGCCGAGTTGGCGCCCAGCTGCGCCGAAGCCGGTGTGCTGGGTGTGCTGCCAGGCATCGTCGGCAGCATCCAGGCGCTGGAGGTCATCAAGATCCTGCTCGGAATCGGCGAGGGTCTCATTGGTCGCATCCTCTCGGTCGACACCACCGACATGAGCTTCCGTACGTTCAATCTGCGGCCTGACCCGGCCAACGAAGTGACGTACGCCAACCGCGACCGAATCATCGTGCAGGAGCTCGAAGGGCTCTGCGCACCCGGCTTGGCGCACTGATCCGTCTCGCACGAGTGCGGGGCTTTAGGTAACGTCGCAGCGTGCACGCTCAGGACGTCATCGCTCGCCCAGCCACCCCCACGCGCAACCTGTGGCTTCACGGTCCGCTGCAGGACACGCTGCTCGGTTGGTGCTTCGTGCCCGTCGCGCTGATGGTGCACCTCGCCGAGCCGAATCTGACGCTCGTACAGACGATGGTGGGGCTCATCTTCCTTGTCTCGTTCGCGCACCAACCACTGACGTTGGGCCTGGTTTACGGCGATCCGGTGCAGCGCGCTGCCCACCGTCGTCTGTACATCTGGGCGCCACTCGTCGCGGCTGTGCTGATCATGATCGGGCTGTCGGTTTCTCTCACGGTCGTCGGACTGATCGCCGGCTTGTGGAACGCCGAGCACACACTGATGCAGCGTTACGGCGTGTTGCGTATCTATGGCCGCAAGGCCGGCGACGACCACGGTTCGCTGGAGAAGCCGATGCTGATCGTCTGGATGGTGACGGCACTTGCATTCATCGGGGGGTACGTCGATCTCGAGCAGCTGGTCCTCAAGCTCGGTCTCGACGAAACCAACTCTCGGGGTGTCCAGCTGCTCGACCCGCTGCGCGCGCCGGCGACAGTCCTGTTCTGGGTGGGCGTCGTCGCGAGCGTTACGCTGTCGGTGCGCTGGTGGCGTGCGGAGCGGTCGCTCGGGCGCAACGCCAGCCGGGCGAAGCATCTGTACGCGCTCGGCACCCTGGGCCTGGTGGTCGTGGTGATGATCGATCCGATCGCAGGTGTCGCCGGCTACGTCGCAGCACACGCCATCGAGTACTTCGCCGTCGTGCACCGCAGCCTGCGCACGCGCCGCGACGACGCGCCGGTCGCAGTCGCCACCAGCACCGCGTGGCGCCGCGGTGGCATCTACATCCTCTACTTCTCGATCATCGCTGCGATCGTCGTTGGCACGGCGCTGCCGTTCAACGGCCGCCTGTATGCGTTCGCAATCCTCTTCTTCGGTGCGCTGCACATCCTGTACGACGGCTTCGTGTGGAAGCTGCGCCGCCCGCATGTGGCGGCGTCGCTGGGCATCACGGCGTCGAAGTAGGCGGGCTGAGCCGACATCGACCGCCGGGTCCAGGCGCTCATCGTCGATCAGGAGGGGATCTCATCGAGTGGCTGCGACAGTTCTTCGCGTTCTTGGATGAGCACGCCGGCGATGACGAGGGCGGCTCCGAGAAGGTCGAGTGCGGACGGCGTTTGGTCCAGTGCCACGTAGCCAAGGATCATCGCCGACACGGGCAGCAGCGCCAGCAGCACTGCGAACCTGCGAACCGGGATGCGACGCAGCACCACTTGGTCGATGCCGTAGCCGATAGCCGATGACAGCGCACCGACAGCGACACACATCAGCAGCAAGCGTCCGTCGCTGAACACCTCGCCGCTGCCCGCAACCCCGAACGGCAGAATGGCGAGCGAGCCGATTGCCAGCCCCACGCCCAGGCCGGCCATGCCGCGATCGAGGTGGGCGACTCGGCGGCCGAGGATGATGTAGACCGCCCACAGCGCGGAGGCGGCGAAGATGAACACGATGCCCCACGGCTCGCCGCCCAACTCAACGCCTGACAGGGTCGCCACGCCGATCGCGGCCAGCGCGAGGGCGGCGGAGTTGCGAGCACTGCGGGTGTAGGCAGCAGCGACCGCGATGGGCCCGATGAACTCGATGACGACGCTCTTACCCAGCGCAAGGCGGTCGAGCGCCAGGTAGAAGCACAGATTCATGAACGCCGTCGCGATGCCGAAGAACGCAGCGCTCCTCAGTTCGGCTCGCGTCCAGTGAGCGCGCACCTGCCGCCATGAGAGAGCTATCAACAAGCACGCGGCTGACGACACTCGGAACCACGCAACAGTGGCTGGGCGAACATCCTCGAACAGATTCACCGCCACGACCGCACCCGTGTATTGCGAGATGCCGGCAATGGCAAACAGCGCCTCGGGTGAGGCGGTGCGAACGAACTCCGTGGGCGTGCGCATATGCGTCGTTACAGTCCTCGACGCCAGGAGGCGAGCTGTCGAGCGCCTGGTGGCGAACGAATGGCGTCAGTCGAAGAGATCGGGGTCGGTGCGGCAGATCTCCTGCCACAACGGCTGAAAGCTGAGCCAGCCGGCGATGGGCGAGGCGGTCTGCTCGCGGGTGTACGTGGCGTCCTCGTGGGGGATGGGCTGGGGGGTGCCGGCCGCCATGGCGAGCAGCTGCGCCTGGCAGGTGCGATCCATGCTGAGGAACCAGAAGGCGGCCTCATCGACAGAGCCGCCGACGGTGAACAGGCCATGGTTCTGGTGAATCGCAGCCTTGCCGGTGGGGAACTGCGAGACCAGCTCGCGACCGTCCTCCACGCCGAACTGTACCCGCCCACGCTGGGCGGTGACGACCACATGGTCTTCGTAGAAGATGCATGAGTCTTGGGTGAGCGGGGCCAGCGGAATGCCGAGCGAGCTGAACGCCTTGCCGTGGATACTGTGGCTGTGCGCAGCGGCGATCACCTCGGGCCGTGCCTCGTGGACGGCCGAGTGGATGACGAACGCAGCGCGGTTGACGGGCCGGTTTCCGTAGATGACGTTGCCGTCGTGGTCGACCAGGATCAGGTCGCTGACGCAGATGTGGCGGAAGCTGACGGCAAATGGGTTGACCCAGAAATACTCTGGGAACTCGGGATCGCGCACGGTGATGTGCCCGGCGACGCCTTCGCCGAAGCCGACACGACCAAAGATGCGCAGCGCACCGGCCAGCTTCTGCTTGCGGTGCAGCCGCTCTTCCTCGACCGTGGCGAACGGGGTTGGCAGCTCCAGGCTGACGGCCTTCGGGGAGAGCTCCACCCCGTCGATCATGCGAACACCGGTCTCGGTCACAGTCATGCCCACAGACTATGCGAGTGCCAGCCCTCCGGTGCGAGTGCACGTCGGCCATCCGAGTGGGTACTCGCACCCCGGGATGGGAGTACCCACTCGGATGACGGTCGGGTGCGGCTGCAACACTGAGGACATGAACCGCATCGTCGCTCCCGCCGACATCGCCCCACCCGCCGCCAACTACGCACACGCCATCGTCAGCGAGGACACCCGCACGTGGCTGCACACGAGTGGCGTGGTTCCGACGAGGCCGGACGGCTCGGTGCCGGCCGCCATCGAGAGCCAGGCGGAGGTCGTGTGGGCGAACCTGCTGGCACTCCTGCGTGAGGCCGGGATGGATGCGCGCGATGTGGTCAGCGTGACCACGTACGTGGTCGCGGATCAGATGGCGCAACTATGGAAGGTGATGGCCGCCCGCGATGGTGCCCTCGCCGGCCACCGAGCTGCCAGCACACTGGTGACGGTTCCCGCGCTCGCCCGCCCCGAATGGAAGATGGAGATCGCCCTGATCGCCGCCCGGTGAGCGGGCGCCGCAGGCCTGACCGACCAGCGGTCAGTACCGGCAGCCAGATCGTCACCGAATCGGTGTGTGATGGTCACTGTTGTACAGGACGCTGATACCTGCCACGAGGTTGCACAAGAGAGCGGCGTGGGATTCCCCGATGGTCGTGAGTGCGCAAGATCGTCGCCGATGGGAGCGTCAGGGTCGCTCGAGTGGCGCTTGGGCGTGCACGAGTGGGCCAATCTGCGTCGTCAAGCCATCGGGCTCGGCGATCTCGACACCGAACCGGAGCTACATCGTCGTGCCCGCGCCCTCGGAGTACTTCGACCAATTTCGCGACCGACTCGCTGCGCTCGGTGCGCAGCCCGCGGGATAGGTGCGTTTGCCGCGCTGCTGTACAGAGCTGAACCGCGTGAGACCACCGAC
>Ga0335397_10004972_pt1 | contig 17460 bp, 12 predicted proteins | sample MAT04_FD_205740 | JGI IMG/M metagenome (GOLD analysis project Ga0335397, IMG submission 205740) | Freshwater microbial communities from Lake Fryxell liftoff mats and glacier meltwater in Antarctica - MAT-04 (spades assembly) (version 2) ... | reverse complement strand
GGGCTTTGGCGGCGATCTCGTGGTGCGGGGTCGCTGCGATCACCCAACTCTGGCCGCAGGCCGACGCTCCGCCCCTGCAAGCGTTGTTGGCGCCAGGAGCGATCGGGCTGGCAATGTGCGTGGGCCTTGGCGTTGCCGCGTTCGACACTGACGTGCTCGGAGGCCGTTTTGGATGGCGGCAATTGGCATCGGGTCTAGCCGCCGTTGCCTTCACCGTGGCAACGCTGCCATTCCTCGGCCACGTTCTCGATGGTCGATGGGGCCAGACCTCGACAGATCTCGAGACGACGGTCGCTGCGCTTGAACCCGACGGCACCCCGCAGTTCCGAGTGGCCTGGATCGGCCGACGTGACGAGCTCTCGACCATCTCAGCTTCGTTGAACAGCAACGGGCTGGGAGTCGGCGTCACCAACGGGTTTCGACCGGCCCCTGACGATCAGTTCGCTTCGCCGACGTCCGTGACGGAGCGCGACCTTGCACAACAGATCGACGCGGCCATCGATGGCGAGAGCCACGCGCTCGGCAGAATTCTCGCCGCCCAGTCGATCCAGTACGTGGTGGTCCTTCACGATGCCGAGGCTCGGTCCGTAGAGCCGAGCCCAGCGGTGGCGCCAGCAATCCAGGCGCTCGGCGAACAACTCGACCTTGAACCGCTGGAGGGATTCAGGGGAGTGCGAGTCTTCCGCACGCCACCCGCTCGTCCGTTGCGGGGCGTCGCGACACGCTCGGGTGACTCACTGGGGGAATTGTCGCCGGCATTCGATACCGGCGCTCCGCCGTCGTCGTTCAACGGCCAGGCACCGGAGAACGGCTCGGTAGTGCTCGGATTCGGTGGACGGGATTGGGTCTTGGAGACGCCATCGTCGACGATCACTCCCGCCGTGGCCGCCGATGGTCAGCAACGCTTCGATGTGGGATCGGGCGGATCGGCGATCCTTCGCTATGACACGCCTGTCCGTTACCGGCTGTTGTTGTTGGTGCAGCTCGTAGCGATTGTGTTGCTCACGCTGCTGGCCCGGGGCCGCACACCGGCACGTCCGGGGCGCCAGCGCGGTGACGAGACTGGAGGTGCCTCATGATGCGCCGGCTCGTCATCTTGGTGTCCGTTCTGGCGGCGATGGCGCTGGTCGTGTGGATCGTTCCCGCTGACGACGACGCTCCAGTCGAGGTCGATCTCGAACGTTCAGTCTCGGCCCTGGCCGGTACGACCCAGACGACCGATTCCGTCTGGATGTGTGCCGGGGCGCAATCCGCCGCGGGGATACCGAGTCGTCACGTCGTGACAATCAGCAATCCGTCGTCGCGTTCGGTGAGCGCCAAGGTGACGAGCTATCAACCACCCAGCGCAGACGGCACGCGTCCGCCGCCGGTCGAACTCGATGTGGCCGTCGCTGGTGCGAGCGTGGTGGCGCTCGGTGCGGATCAGTTCGCCGGCGCCGAGCCCGGCTCGGTGACGGTGGAAGCCGCGACGCAGTTGGTGGTGACACACCGGATCATCTCAGAATCATTGGCTGACGAAGCCCCCTGTGCGTCGCGCGGCTCGACCCGTTGGTTCTTCCCCGCCGCCAACAGCCAGCTCGGTGGCTCAGCGAGGCTCTGGGTGTTCAACCCCTTCTCGTCGGACGCCAGCATCAAGTTCACGGCCACCACCGACGGGGCTGTGCTCGACCTCAAGAGCCTTGGCGGCGTGGTTGTCCCCGCTCGCAGTACTCGCGTCATTGAGCTTGGCGACGCGGTACAACGCCGTGACCAGTTTGCTCTGTCCGTCGAGTCCCGCGGCGCCAGCGTTGTGGTCGATCTCGTCGAGTCCACCGATGGGACCACACTGCCAGATGGCCTTCAGCAGTCGAAGGGCATTCGCATCCAACCGGGGATCGGGGCAACCTCCAACCGCATCCTGTTCGCTGATTCCGAAGGAGTCCCAGGCACGCAGGAGCGTATCTGGGTGTACAACCCCAATTCGGAAGCGGTGTCGGTCACGGTGTCGGTGCGACCTGACGACGCATCGCCCGACGTCTATCCCGAGCCGTTCATCGTGGAGTTGGACGGATTTCGCTATCAGATGATCGATCTGTCGACGGAGAGTCGTCTCCCACCGACCGGTTCACGCACGGTCACGGTGGAAACCGATGATCTCGGAGGGGTGACGGCGGTTCGCGTGATGACCGTGCTGGCCCAGGATGGCTGGCCCCTGAGCAGCGGGACAGCGAACTCGATCGGGTCGAATGTTGCCGCAACCGAATGGTTGATCGGACGGGTCGACGCCGCCGAACCGGGCCGATCCATCCTGAGGGTCGTCAACCCGTCGACCGATTCGATTGCTGTGGTCACACTCTCGCTGATCATCAACGGAACCGAGGGGCCGGCCGGAGCGGTCGCCCGTGTTGAAGTCCCACCGGGTCGAGCCCAGACCATTGATGTGGGTCCCGCTGCCTCGGGCGATGCTCCAGCGATGATTCGATTGTCGGGATCCTCCGCCGTGATCGTCGAGCGGCGATCTTTCGGTTCATCGAACGGCGATCTCTGGACGATGCCGGCCATTCCGGTCCGTGGTTCGTTGTCCGTCTTGGAGCCGCTACCGCGCGGGCTCGGAGCAGGTCGCTGATGAGCCCGTTGGTCATCCGATTGATCGTCATCGGGGTCGTTGTTCTTTCGGGCGGCGCGTTGGCGTTACTCGTACAGCGGCGCCGGCCCTCGGCGCCGACCAACCCGTCCGCGTACACTGCGCCAGCTCAGGTGGACCGGATGGACTTCACTGGTCCGCAGACCCCATGGCTCGTGGCGGTGTTCACATCAGCGACGTGCCAGAGCTGCGGCGAGGTGTGGGCGAAGGCGGCGATGCTGGAGTCCGATGAGGTCGCGACGATGAACGTCGAGGTCGGCGACCGGCATGATCTCCACGCCCGGTATGGCATCGATGCCGTTCCGATCACGGTCATTGCCGATGCTGAGGGGATCGTCCAGCGCTCGTTCGTGGGCCCGGTCAGCTCCACTCACTTGTGGGGCGCAGTGGCGGAACTCCGATCACCTGGCTCGGTGCCACCCGGCTGCGGAGCATCGGGCAACGAAGGTGATCGAACCAGCGAAGCTGATCAGGCCGGAGCCGCACCGAAGCCAGGTTGACCCCATGCCGGAGGAGCGGTTGGCGCCGGGCGGGGTTCCTCGATTGTCGCGGGCATCACCGGATGTGGTGGAGTCGATGGGGCAGGAGTCGTCGGCGCCCACGAGGTGTCCTCAGGTCGGATTCCCTGTCGACCGAGTTCAACGAGGCGATGGACCTCGGTACCGGAGATCGTCTCGTGTTCCAGAAGTCCCCTCGCCACCATGTCCAACGAGTTCCGGTACTCGGAGATGATCTCCTCGCAACGCGACTCGCATTGACGCAGGATCACTTCGACTTCTTCGTCGATGACCCGAGCGGTCTCGTCGGAGTAGTCGCGGGTGGTCATGAGGTCATCGCCCAGGAAGACCTGACCCTGCGACCCCCATGCCATGGGACCGACGCGTTTGCTCATGCCCCATTCGCGGACCATCTTCTTGGCGCGTTCGGTGCTCACCACGAGGTCGTTGTTGGCGCCGGTGGACACCACACCGAAGACGAGCTTCTCAGCGATGCGCCCACCCATGGCAACGACGATTGACTCTTCGAGGTAGTCCTGGTCATAGGAGTGTCGTTCCTCGGCGGGAAGCTGTTGAGTGACGCCGAGTGCCATGCCGATGGGCAGGATCGTGACTTTGTGGAGCGGATCTGCATGGGGGAGGACCGCGGCGCAGAGAGCGTGGCCAGCCTCGTGGTAGGCGGTGAGTTCCTTCTCGCGGTCCGACAGCACCATGGATTCGCGGCGAGCTCCCATGAGGACACGGTCGCGGGCGTATTCGAAGTCGTCGTTGGAGACGCTCTGCTTGCCGTTGCGGACCGCATGCAATGCGGCCTCGTTGACGAGGTTCGACAGATCCGCACCGGACATTCCGGGGGTGCCGCGGCTCACGATGTCGAGATCGAGTTCGGGGGACATGCGCTTGTGTCGAACGTGGACGTCGAGGATCTTCCGGCGATCCTCGAGCTCGGGCAGCGGCACCACGACCTGGCGGTCGAAGCGGCCCGGACGCAGCAGCGCCGGGTCCAGGATGTCGGGCCGGTTGGTGGCGGCCATCATGACGATGCCCTCGGTGGCCTCGAAGCCGTCCATCTCGGACAGCATCTGATTCAGTGTCTGCTCACGTTCGTCGTGGCCTCCGCCGAGTCCGGCGCCGCGTTTGCGACCGATCGAATCAATTTCGTCGACGAAGATGATGGCCTTGCCCATCTTGCGGGCCGACTCGAAGAGATCACGGACGCGGCTGGCGCCGACCCCGACGAACATCTCCATGAAGTCAGATCCCGACACCGACAGGAACGGAACTCCGGCCTCGCCAGCAACGGCGCGAGCGATGAGTGTCTTTCCCGTGCCCGGGGGCCCGACCAGAAGAATGCCCTTGGGAATGCGAGCGCCGATGGCCGCGAACCGATCGGGCTCCTTCAGGAAGTCGACGACCTCTTTGATTTCCTGTTTTACGCCCTCGTAGCCGGCGACGTCGGCGAAGGTGGTGGCCGGGCGCTCGGATGAATAGGTCTTGGCCTTCGATCTCCCGATCGACATGATGCCTGACATCTGGCCCTGGGCTCGGCGCTGCATCCAGACGAAGAGTCCCACGAGCAGCAGCACCGGCAGCAGCAATGGGACCCAGGTGGTGAGGAACGACTGTTCTGGGCCTTGGAATTCGAGCTTGGCGCCGGACGCCTTGATGCTCGCCAGGTCAGCATCGGGCGGGGTCGTCGGGCCGGTGGTGGTGAACGCCTGACCAGACTTGAACGTGCCGCTGATCGTTCCGTCGTAGGTGGTCCAGACGAGTTCCTTGATCTGCTTGTCATTGGCAGAAGCGAGGAACTCGCTGTACGACACGGACTGCCCCGCGGAGCGATCGAAGAAGAGCGACGACATGAGCACCACGACGACGACGCCGAACAAGACCCAGAGTGACCACCGGGGAAGCCCTTGGTCGAGACGGCTGCCGGGCTTTTGGGGTGGCGTGGAAGGGGGGTCAGATGCCATGGGGACAGCCTAGAAGCACCCTGCGACAATTCCCCATCATGGTGCGGTGTTGTCTGGAGGCTGCGCGATCTGACTGCCTCGGCACGCTACGTTGGCCGGGTGACACGGTGCTGCGCTCGACCCGGATGCCGGCGATCTGCCCTCGTGTCCATGTCGTATTCCTATGCGGACCGGATCGTGTACCTGACCGATCTCGAGCCCGAGGCGCACCCGATGGTTCACGATCTGTGCGAACTGCACGCCGGAGCGACCCGTGCGCCCCACGGATGGGTGCTTCAGGACGAGCGAAGTGATCTCGAATCGCTCCTCGGTCCTCGCGCTCTCAGCGCGTAGCCCGTCGGCTGTCGTGACGTCGCTCCCCCCGCCACCCGATTCGCGTGGTGGCCATCCCGAGGAGTTCCTCGTCGTCCCCCGATGGGGTTTGGCTGATGCCGGGATCGCGTACGTGTTGGCGCTGTTCTGCTCGATTCTGCTGTCCTTCATGGTGGCCGACCCGAAATCGTTGACCATCTACGAGAGCGTGTTCCTGAGCATTCCGCTCTGGATCTTCTCCATCGGGTTCCCTCTCTGGGCGACTCGGACGAAGGGAAATGGGCCCCGAATCGATCTGGGCCTCGAGATCCGATGGATTGATGTGCTGATCGGCCTGCTCGGTGGGGCAGTTGCGCAAGTGGTGTTGCCGATCATCTACGGGCTCTTCGTCTCCGAGTCCACGTTGAACAAGCTGGATGATCCCGCCCGAGAGCTGGTGGGCTCGGCGCCGTCGGTCGCGGGGAAGGTCCTGCTGGTCGTCACGACGGTCCTCGTCGCCCCGTTCGCCGAGGAGCTGTTCTACCGAGGCCTCGTTGGTCGGAGCTTCGAGAGGATGATGCCCCGCTGGATTGCCATGGCGATCACCGCAGCGATCTTCGGCGCCGTGCACTTCCAGCCGCTGCAGTTTGCTGGGCTGTTCGGGTTCGGTTTGATCCTCGGCACCATGGCGCTGCTGACGCGCCGCCTCGGGGCCCCGATGGTGGCGCACGTGGCGTTCAACGCGGTGGCCATGTGGAGCTTGCTCCACTAGGGGATGTGGTCGTGGAGCTTGCTCCACTAGGGGATGTGGTCGTGGAGCTTGCTCCACTAGGGGATGTGGTCGTGGAGCTTGCTCCACTAGGGGATGTGGTCGTGGAGCCCGGATGGGCCGTTTGGCGGCGGAATGGGTCGACTGACTCATTTCACCCGTCGCGCCTCAACATCTGGGGTACTTCGACGATTGGATGGTTCGATGTCGGATGCTTCGGTCCGGCCAGTCCACTACGGGTCATCATGTCTGCTTCTGGTTCATTCCCCTCTTCGTCCACCTCGACACCTGGTTCCACGGCGATCGCGAATGAGGCTCGAAGTGAGCAGGCGTTCGCTGGCGACGGGCCGGCATGTCCGATGTGCGCCGAGGAACTCGTCGAGATCGAGCTCTTCATCGATGGCGAACTGCTGACGATGCGGTCGTGTTCGACGTGCGATCGACGGAGTTGGCATCGCGGCGCCGAACGAGTGGAGCTCGGTGGCGTTCTCGCAGATCTGTCCTCGGTGCCGACGCGATACCGGCGCGACCTCGCCGGCCGGTAGAGTCGGCCGGTCTGCCACGTCGTGGCGGGGGTGCCACGGGCATCTAATGGGGGCCGCAGGCCTGGACGGCCCAGCAGTCGGGTGATCCGGTCTCGTGGGTGACGTTGAGTAGGTTCGAACCCGTGGATGTCGTGGATGTCGAAGTCTCCGAGCGACCGAAGCGCCGACTTCGTGCCCAGCGCGGCGGAGGTGGCGATGACATCGACGAAGCGCCTCTCGACGGAGACCGCGACGGGAACGACAGCGGAAGCGGCGATGACGGACGGCCGGTCTGGTGGCCCCTTCGGGAGTACCCCGACCCCGAGACAGCGGATCGCTGGGTCAAGAACTCGATCTCGGCGCTGATCGTCACGCTCCTCTGCGGCTACGCGCTCTGGGCGGTCCATCCCGAGTGGGTGGTGCAGAACACCACGCCGACCGGCGGCGACATGGGCGCCCACGTGTGGGGCCCTGCGTACCTGCGTGACCACCTGTTGCCGAATCTCCGACTCAGTGGTTGGACCCGCGATTGGTACAACGGATTTCCTGCGTACACCTTCTACATGGTGATCCCGTCGCTGGTGATCGTGTTGCTCAGCGTCGGGTTCCTGCCGTGGTGGCTCCTCCCCGTGGTAGCGGTCGGAGCGGTCTGGTCCATCGTTGCGATCCGGGACATGATTTCCAACCGGGTGCTGCGTGCCATGGCATCGTTCGGCATCGGCCTCACCGCGGTACTGATCGTCGAGGTGCCCTACAACGTCGCCTTCAAACTGGTGGCGATCTCGGGAATCGTGTCACTGCCGGCCGCCGTGTGGTGGTTCGGTCGCGGGCTCGGCCTTCGCTTCGGCGGACCTGAATTGATGGCGGCCGCGTCGATCCTCTTCCTGATGGACAAGACGCTGTTCTCCATCTTCGGCGGCAACATCGCTTCCACGATGGCAGGCGAGTTCGCCTTCTCGATTGCCTTGTCACTCTGCTTCTTCTTCCTCGGCACCATGGCCAAGGGGATACGAACCGGTGAGCATCGGGTGGCGGCCGCAGTGCTGCTGTCGCTGGCGGTGCTCTGCCACGCGATCGTTCTGTTCTACGTAGCGATCGGCGCGATCATCGTGCTGGCGCTCCGACCCAGCGTCCGTGCGGTTGCTTGGTCAGCCATCACCGCCGTGATCGCCGCAGCCCTCTCGGCATTCTGGTACCTGCCGTTCCTGTTCAACTCGCAGTACATGAACGACATGGGCTGGGAGAAGTCGGGTCCGCTCCGGACGAGTCTGGGGCTCAGCCGAACGCCGGTCCCGTTCTCGATCAACCTCGACAGCTCCCGCACCTACTGGAAGTTCCTGCTGCCGTTCGCTCCCCATCCGCCCCTCACTACGGGTGCCACCGCCGAGATCGAACCGAACATGCTGCACGGCAAGGTGATCTTCGCCTTGGCGGTGATCGGCGTGGTGTTGTCGATCGTCATGTTCGTCCGCTCCGGCATCGCCCTGACCCTCATGGTCGTTGCGTCGGGGGTCGCTTTTCGATTCATGCCTCAAGGGCGATTCTGGAACGCACGGGTCCTGCCGATCTACTACCTCTGCATTTACCTGCTCGCAGCCGTTGGGCTCTTCTTGGTGCTCCGACTGATCTACGGGCTGACGATATGGCTTCTTCGATCGCTCGGGCTCGACGATCCATCCGAGCGGAAACTTGTCGGGACCATCCTGGCGCCGATCCTCGTTCCGGTCACGGCCGTCGGGCTCGTGTACGCGTTGGTGGAATGGACATGGCCGTTCGTGTCGCAGGCCACTGCGATCGGTATCTGGTCGATGCTGGCGAAGCTCGCCGGGCCCATGTTGTGGGGAGCGGTGGCGTTGTCGGTGGGGCTGTCGGCCTCGCTTTTCGTTCCAGGCCCGCGATCGGTTCGATGGTCCACCGGCGTGTTGGTGGCGTTGGTGTCGGGAGCCGTCCTCTGGAACGTGGTGGCTGAACCTCAGCAATGGCAAGCAACGGTGGCGATCTGGATTCTCCTGGCGATGGTGGTCGGTGCGCTGTCAATCCGTTCGGCCGCCCCGCGCCACACCAACCCCTCGACCATTGCGACGTCGGTGACCGTGGCGGCGGCCATGGCGGTGATCTTCGTGGCGCTCGGGATGACCCTGCAGAACCTCCCGGGCGGCGGGATCGGGACCAACAAGAACAACGAGCGAGTCTTCAACTGGGGTCCGTTCTCGTCGACGTACTACGGCGTGGTTCGTGGTTGGGCGGAGTACAACTTCCGCGGCCTCGAGAACAAGGGCAACGGCGATGACAAGGCGTCGAGCAACGAGTACTTCGGCATTGTCAACGAAATGAAGCGGGTCGGTGAAACAAGCGGTTGTGGCCGGACCATGTGGGAGTACGACGGCGACAAGCAGGGGACCTATGGCACCCCGATGGCGTTCATGATGTTCCCGTACTTCAGCGACGGATGCATCGGGAGCCAGGAAGGGCTCTACTTCGAATCGTCAGCGACCACCCCCTACCACTTCCTTATGCAGGATGAGCTGTCACAGGCGTGTTCGTGCGCCCAGCGTTTCGACATCTTCGGCTTCAAGAAATCTCCGTATTCGGGTTTCAACTTGGATCTGGGAATCCGGCACATGCAGATGATGGGTATTCGCTACTACCTCGCCGTCTCCGATCTGGCGAAGAACGCGGCGGCGCAGGATCCGCGGCTCTCCAAGGTGGGCGAGAGTGGGCCCTATGTCGTCTACGCCGTAGCGGACGCGCCGTTGGTCCGTGGCCTGAGCGCGTTGCCTGAGGTCTGGTCCAACGTCGATGACGAGCCGCTCGACCGGGTCGGCCCCACGGCCCAGTGGTTCCAGGATCCCGCCCGCTGGGACGTCATCCCGGCGACGGACGGGCCGCCGGATTGGCCGCGCAACGAAGCCGCCGTTCCACCGCGACACGACTCTCTCGACGATGAGATGATCGCCAAAGTGAAGGTCGCTCTGGCCGACCCGGCGACGTTCACGAATTCGGGGATCGACCCCGCCACGTTGGACGATGTCATCGAGGCGATTGAACGAGAGCGAATTCTCGACCCACTCGCTGAGGCCACACCCCCCAAGTCGGTCCGCCAAGCTCAGGTGTCGAACATCTCAGAGTCGGAAGATTCGATCAGTTTTTCCGTTGATCAGCCGGGCACGCCCGTGCTCGTCACCAGCTCGTACTTCCCCAACTGGCAGGCCGATGGGGCCGACGGTCCCTGGCGTGTCGCCCCGAACATGATGGTGGTCGTCCCGACCTCGAACCAGGTCACCCTCACCTACGGCCGGTCGGGGATCGAGATCAGCTCGATGCTCATCACGTTCCTCGGCATCGGGTTGTTGCTGGCGCTCATCGGGCTGGGTGCCAGGGGCTCGAAGTTGGCGACCCTCGGCGAGTTCTGGGGCGAGCGAGATGACGACGAACCCGTCGGGCTGATCCCGCGAGGGGTCGACTGGTGGCGACGTCGCGAGGCGGCGCGATTCCCCGAGCAGCGCGACCTCGCCAATGGGGCCGATCGACAACTCGTTCCCGATGCTGATCCAGAACTCGAAACTGTCGGTTCAACGTCCAGACCTGCCGACGCGACCGCGTCGCTCGACAACACCCCATCGATCGACTCTCGGAACGACGATCCCGACGACCAGTCCTCAGGCTCGGAGTTCGTTCCTCCAGCATGAGATTCCTCCGGCGCTTCCTGGCGGTCGGCTCGATAGCGACGTTGATCGATGTCTCGTTGTTGTTGTGCCTCGTCCTGATCGCTGGGTGGATCCCGGTCGTCGCTGATGCAACGGCCGTCGGAATCGCCACGTTCGTCTCGTTCATCGGGCACCGTCGGCTCTCCTTCGCCGGGGCACCTGGTCGACGGTGGTATCGAAACATCGGCCGCTATGCCATGGCCGCCATCGTGGCTGGCCTGGTGGATGTCGTGGTGTTGTGGGGGGTCCTTGGCGGGTCTCACGACCCGGTGGCGATCACGCTGATCGGGGCCAAAATGGTATCGGTCGGAGCGGCCCTACTGACCCGAGTGGTGTTCTTCCGCCAAGCGATGTTCGAAGCGATCCGAGCCGATCAGCAGTCGCCCGCAGATCGGGCAGAACCGGCTGGCGAATTGCGGCTCTCGGTGGTGATCCCCGCGTATCACGAGGAGGCAGGGATCGGAGAGACGCTTGCTCGAGTCGAGTTGGCGTTGGGGTCGCTTCGTCACGACGGCGGCTTCGAGGTGATCATCGTGGATGACGGCTCGGGCGATGGCACCGCTGATGCTGCTCACCGATGCGGCGCTGATGTGGTGATCCGGCTGCCGGAGAACCGAGGCAAAGGCGCCGCCGTACGGGCTGGCGTGCTCGAAGCGCGAGGGCGCTGCGTGGCGTTCACCGACGCTGATCTGTCGTATGCGCCCGAACAGATTCTCGGGGTGATGCACCAGGTCGAGGCCGGCTGGGACATGGTGGTCGGCAGTCGTCGTCACACCGACGCTCGTACGCTCGTGGCGACGGGTCGCCTCCGCGAAGTCGGAGGACGGGTGATCAACCTCCTCACCTCGATCGTGTTGTTGGGCCAGTACCGGGACACACAGTGTGGGTTGAAGGCGTTCCGCAGCGATGTGGCCCAGGTCGTCTTCGAGCGATGCCAGATCAACGGGTTCGCCTTCGACGTGGAGTTGTTCCACCTCGTGGAGCGCTACCGCTTCACGTTGACCGAGGTTCCCGTCGAGGTGGTGAACTCGTCGCGATCGACCGTGCACGTAGCTAGGGATGCGAGCCGACTGATTCGTGATCTCTTCCGGATCCGTTCGATCGGTCGGGCCGGGGGGTACGAGATCTCGGTGGCGGATCTCCCGGCCAGTCTCCGGCCGATTTCCTGACAACTACGATGCGAGGCCATGGCAGACCTCGCTGAACGTTTCGGATCGATCTTCAAGGCGTACGACGTCCGGGGTCTCGTACCCGAACAGTTCGATGCGGAGATGGCGGGGCGTGTCGGCGCGGCGTTCGCTCGGTTCGTGCTCGACGAGGATCCGAGCGTCACCAGGGTGCTCGTTGCCCGGGACATGCGGCCGTCAGGAGTCGACATGGTGGCGGCATTCGCTCAGGGGGTGTGTTCGCAAGGCATCGACCTCGTCGATCTCGGGCTCGGCTCCACGGACCTGTTGTATTTCGCCGCTGGGAGCTTGGACGCCCCGGGTGCCATGTTCACTGCCTCGCACAATCCAGCGCAGTACAACGGCATCAAGTTCTGTCGCTCGGGTGCTCGTCCGGTGGGCGAAGAGTCGGGTCTGATGGCCATTCGCGACCTCGCCATCGCCGGCGTGCCACCCGTGGCGAACCGCGGCGCAACCGGACACATGGATCTGCTCGACGCCTTTGCCGACCACGTCCGGGGCTTCGTGGACATGTCGGTCCTGACGCCACTCAAGGTCGTCGCTGACACCGCCAACGGGATGGGCGGGCTCGTCGTCCCGGCGGTGTTCTCGAAGCTGCCGTTCGAGCTCGACATGTTGTTCGAAGAACTCGACGGCACCTTCCCCAATCATCCAGCTGATCCCATCCAGCCCGAAAACCAGGCGGACCTGCGGCGACGGGTGCTCGAGATCGGCGCCGATGTCGGTCTGGCGTTCGACGGCGACGCTGATCGGGTGTTCCTCGTCGACGAAACCGGTAGCGGGCTGTCAGGATCGACCACCACCGCGATCCTCGCCGACGCGTTGGTCCGGCGCGCCGGTGGCGGCAAGGTCGTCTACAACCTGATCTGTTCGAAGGCTGTCGCCGAGGTGGTTCTGGAGGCCGGCGGGGAACCGATCCGCAGTCGGGTCGGCCACAGCTTCATCAAGTCCGTGATGGCTGAGACGGGTGCCATCTTCGGCGGCGAACACTCAGCTCACTACTACTTCGCCGACAACTACCGGGCGGACTCCGGCCTCATCGCCGCGGTGCTCGTGCTGGAACAGATGTGTCTTCGCGGACTGAAACTCTCGGAGCTCCGGGCCCCCTACGAGCGCTATTCGGCATCGGGCGAGATCAACACGAAGGTGGCCGACACCGGTGTCGTGATCGAACGGGTCGCAGCCGCGTACTCCTCCATGGCTCAGGACCGTCTCGATGGCCTCACCGTGGACGCCGGTGACTGGTGGTTCAACGTGCGCCCCTCCAACACCGAGCCGCTGTTGCGCCTGAACCTCGAAGCCGCCACGCCGGGCGAGGTCGAACGACGAGTCGCCGAGGTGACGACGCACTTCGGCGCGTAGCCTTGACGGGCCGTGGCATTCCCGCGGCTCGGGCGGCGCGTTCGCTCGTGTTCCGACGGCCATGAGAGAATGCCCTCATGGCCATTGCTGACACGTCACTGCTGGAGTTCCTCGCCTGTCCCGAGGACAAGGGTCCGTTGTGGTACTTCGGCGACGAAGACTCCCTCTACAACCCCCGACTGCACCGTCGCTATCAGATCCGTGAAGGCATTCCGGTCCTCTTGATCGACGAGGCCGAGTCGGTGGCCCCCAAGGAGCACGACCGCCTGATGGCCAAGGCCGAGGCAGACGGCATCGAGCCCAACTTCGAGCCAAGCCAAGCCTGACGTGGGCTCCGATCAGGCCGACGACCGCACGCTGCAGGACTCAGATGATGAACCCGCACACGATGAACAGATCCTGGATGTGACCGAAGTGGCTGACATCACCGATACGACGATGCTTGATTCCCTCGACATGTTCGGGGCCACTCGCGGGTTGGCTGACCAGGTCGCCCGTGCCGCCGAGGATGCCCGCCAGGTCGATGGTCTGCCGGACGTCGGTGGCGTGACCCACGTCGTCGTGATGGGAATGGGTGGATCCGGCATTGGTGGCGATGTGGCCGCTGCCATCTCGGCAGCCAGCGGCGCCGTTCCGATCATCGTGACCAAGGACTACTCGTGCCCGGCATACGTGGGACGAGACAGCCTCGTGATCGCCTCGTCGTTCTCGGGCAACACCGAGGAAACGATCGAGGCGGCGTCGATCGCTGCCACTCGTGGCGCCCGGATGGTCATCCTCGCGTCCGGCGGTCGACTCGCCGATCTGGCAGGACGTTTCGGTGCTCCACTGCTCCCCATCGCCCCGGGAATTCCCATGCCGCGGGCTGGGATCGGTGCGGTCAGCATTCCTCTGCTCGTGACACTCGATCGTCTCGGCCTCATCGAGGAGATGGACGATCAGATCGCCGCGACGATCGCTCAGCTGCGCCGACGCATCGCTGAGCTCGATCAGCCCGGGTCGGCGGCCGCTGAGCTAGCCCGAAAGATCGGCCGGACGATGCCGGTGATCTACGGCAGCGCCGGCATCGGCGAGGTGGCTGCGAATCGTTGGAAGGGCCAGTTCAACGAGAATCCGAAGGTGCCGGCGTTCTCGAACCGAATTCCCGAGCTCACGCACAACGAGATCGCCGGGTGGGGCCAACACGGCGACGTCACCCGGCAGGTGTTCTCGCTGGTGCAGCTTCGTCATGACGCCGAGCACAGCCAGGTCTCGCGCCGCTTCGAACTCACCGCCGAGATCTGCGACGAGATCGTGGCCGACGTCTTTCGGGTCGACGCCCAAGGCGAAGGCCCGCTCGCCCAGCTGTTCGACCTCATCGTCTACGGCGACTTCGTCTCGCTCGAGGCGGCGGCACAAGCCGGAGTGGATCCCGGGCCGATCCCCGTGCTCGACCAGATCAAGGCCACCCTCGCCCGCTGAGGGTGCCCGACCTTTCGGGGCCAGTTTCGTTGGGGGCCGGCTGGCTGTCCTACGATGTCGCCAGCGGAGCTGTCATGTCCGAGGAGTCTGCTGACCCCGGCCCGCCACCACTCGTTCAACCTTCACGGTCATCCGTCGGATGGCCACTGACTCTCACCCGCTGGAGCGCGCCATGTCAGACCTCAACTCGTCCACTACCGGCCTCGACTTCAAAGTTGCCGACATCTCCCTCGCCGGCTTCGGCCGCAAGGAGATCCGTCTCGCTGAACACGAGATGCCCGGCTTGATGGCGACCCGCGCCGAGTTCGCTGATTCCCAGCCGCTCAAGGGCGCCAAGATCATGGGTTCGCTGCACATGACCATCCAGACCGCCGTCCTGATCGAGACACTGACGTGTCTCGGTGCCGATGTCCGTTGGGTGAGCTGCAACATCTTCTCCACCCAGGATCACGCGGCTGCTGCGGTCGTGCTCGGCCCCGAGGGTTCCGCCGAGGCGCCGAGCGGCGTGCCGGTGTTCGCTTGGAAGGGCGAGACGCTGGAGGAGTACTGGTGGTGCACCGATCAGGCCCTGCGTTGGCCCGACGGAAGCGGCCCCAACATGATCCTCGACGATGGTGGCGACGCCACGATGTTGGTTCACAAAGGCACCGAGTACGAAGCCACCGGCATCGTTCCCGAGCCGACCGACGACGACTCCGAGGAATGGGCGGTCGTTCTGGACCTCCTCCGCAAATCCGTCTCGAATGAGCCGGATCGCTGGACCAAGGTCGGCAAGGACATCATCGGCGTGACCGAGGAGACCACGACCGGCGTGCATCGCCTCTACCAGATGATGGAGCAGGGCGCTCTGTTGTTCCCGGCCATCAACGTCAACGACTCCGTGACCAAGTCGAAGTTCGACAATCTGTACGGCTGTCGACACTCGCTGATCGACGGCATCAACCGCGCCACTGACGTCATGATCGCCGGTAAAACGGCCGTGGTGTGCGGCTACGGCGACGTCGGCAAGGGGTGCGCGGCGTCGCTTCGCGGCCAGGGCGCTCGCGTGATCGTCACCGAGATCGACCCGATCTGCGCACTGCAGGCCGCCATGGAGGGATATCAGGTCCTCCGCCTCGAGGATGTCCTCGACACCGCCGACATCTTCATCACGACCACCGGCAACAAGGGCATCATCTCGGCCGAACACATGGGCAAGATGAAGCACCAAGCGATCGTGGGCAACATCGGCCACTTCGACAACGAGATCGACATGGCGGGCATCGGTCGCATGAGTGACGTGCAGCGCATCAACATCAAGCCGGGCACCGACGAGTTCGTCTTCCCCGACGGTCACTCGGTGATCATGTTGGCTGAAGGTCGCCTCTTGAACCTCGGTTGCGCCACTGGCCACCCGAGCTTCGTGATGTCGAACAGCTTCACCAACCAGACCATTGCGCAGATCGAACTGTTCACCAAGACCGCCGACTACCCGCTCGGCGTCTACGTGTTGCCGAAGATCCTTGACGAGAAGGTGGCCCGGTTGCACCTGAATGCGCTCGGCGTGCGGTTGACCGAGCTGAGCGAAGACCAGGCGGACTACATCGGCGTGCCGGTGAATGGTCCGTACAAGCCCGAGCACTACCGCTACTGAGCACTCGTTCATGAGCGCCCGTGTCGTGTCCGATCATCCGATGTCCGATCGTCGTGTCGCGCGCGGTCGAGGATGGCCTGCGTCAGCGGCGCTGGCGGTGACGCTGGCACTGTTGGGCTCGCTGTTCCTCGCTTCGTGCGGCGATGACACGGTGGATCCGAAGGATGTCACCGGGACCGGCGCCGACCTCGTGATCTTCATGTCGGCGGAGGCGCCGCAAGATCAGATCGACAAGGTGAAGCTCGAACTCGAGGTGGCGAAACAGGGTGGCGAGGTTGTCAGCTACGACTTCTTCAACTCCTCCGACACCGCCAAGATCATCGGCGCGATCGCCGATGGCGGCGAGATCGATCCGACCAAGAAGATCCCGTCGTTGTTCACGGTGGTGCTCGCCATCAAGAGCGACGTCGAGTCGAAGGCCACTGCGTTCCGACTCCTGGCGGGGGTGGAGAGCGTGTCGACCGATGGCCTCCCGACGGCGCCGAGCACCGATTCCACCGTGCCCCCAACGTCGTCGGTGCCCGTTCCCACCGCACCCGGCTGAGACGCCACAGACCGGGAGCGCTGTCGTCGGACGGAAGCCGCCACGGTCAGCGGCAACGTCGAACGAGCGTCGGCTACCGTCGGCCGATGGAGAGTTTCGAAGGACAAATCGCAGTCATCACCGGTGCCGCATCGGGGATCGGTCGTGCCACGGCGCGTCTTCTCGCTGCGCAGGGGGCAACGCTGATGCTGGCGGACATCGAGCGGCCAGCACTCGATGATGCGGTGGCGGAGATGACGGCGTTGGGAGCTCGAACGCTCGGCCATGTCACCGATGTGTCGAGCGCTGAGCAGGTCGAGGCGCTGGCCGAACGAACCGTTTCGGAGTTCGGTGGGGTGAACGTGATCATGAACAACGCCGGCGTCGCCGCGGGAGGGACCAGCTGGGAGATCGACCTCCCGACGTGGGAATGGGTGATCGGCGTCGACCTCTGGAGCGTGGTCCACGGAATTCGCAGCTTTGTGCCTCGCATCATCGCGTCGGGCGGGGGACACGTCATCAACACGGCGTCGATGGCGGGTGTGTCGTCGATGCCGTTCATGGGTCCGTACAACGTCAGCAAACATGCGGTCGTGACGCTGTCAGAGACGATGTACCACGAGCTCGCCATGCTGCATCCCGAGGTGGGGGTGACGGTGGTGTGTCCGGGGTGGGTCAAGACACAGATCAATCGCAGCGAACGCAATCGTCCGGAGTCGACCGCTGTACCGGGGGCGACCCTGGCAGATCTCGACACGGGCGAGCTCGATGGCACCACCCTCGAGAACGCCGGTTCGCTCGTCGATGATCTCATCGCCAACGGGCTCGACCCCGACGATGTCGCAGCCCTGGTGGTCGAGGCGGTGCGTCACGGCCGCTTCTACGTGCTGACACACCCGGAGTGGACCCC
>Ga0335397_10004971_pt1 | contig 17465 bp, 14 predicted proteins | sample MAT04_FD_205740 | JGI IMG/M metagenome (GOLD analysis project Ga0335397, IMG submission 205740) | Freshwater microbial communities from Lake Fryxell liftoff mats and glacier meltwater in Antarctica - MAT-04 (spades assembly) (version 2) ... | reverse complement strand
CCAAGACGGTGAAATGATCAGCCAGCGTGTTCGCCCCGGCGTTGCCCGGACGCAACAGGCCAGCGAGTGCTTCGCCGGTCGCGTCAGCGAAACAGAACAACGGAAAGGCTGTCAAGAACTTTGTGTGAGGTGGTCGGTTTGGGTTAGTAGCAATACCGTTCAGTTAGGACTACATAGGTGTAGTTTGGGTGCATGCCTCGTGCTGGATGGACCAAGCCTGTGTCGGATCGTCGGTTGTCGGATTTGGTGTCGGTGGGGGTGTTGACGCGGACGTTTCCGCCGGGGTTGGTGGATGAGGTGATCGCCGGGTGTGGGCGCACCGAGCTGCGTCATCGGTCGTTGCCGGCGCGGGTGATGGCCTACTTCGCGATTGGGATGGCGTTGCATTCGGAGGGTTCGTATGAGGACGTGTTGGCGTTGTTGACCGACGGCCTGGCGTGGGCGGCGGACACCGAACCGGTGAAGTTGCCATCGAAGTCGGGGATCTTCCAGGCCCGTGCCCGGTTGGGGTTCGAGCCGTTGGCGGCGTTGTTCGCTTGTGTCGCGAAGCCGTTGGCTGACGAGGCGACGCCGGGTTGCTGGTTGGCAGGGCGCCGGTTGGTGGCGATCGACGGGATGTGTCTGGATGTCGCTGACACCGTCGACAACGACGCCTGGTTCGGGCGGGCCGGGGTGAACAAGGGTGAGCGGGCCGCGTTCCCCCAGGCGCGTGTTGTCGCGCTCGCGGAGTGCGGCACGCACGTCATGTTCGACGCTGTGGTCGGCGGATACACGACAGCGGAGAACACCCTTGCTCGCGAGTTGGTCGACCGGTTGCAACCGGGAATGTTGCTGCTCGCGGATCGCGGGTTCTGTGGGTTCCCTTTGTGGGCGCGGGCTGCAGCGACTGGGGCGGATCTGTTGTGGCGGGCCATGGCCAACATGAAACCCCGCCACATCCAAACCCTTGCCGACGGAACCTGGCTTGGCGAGCTGCGACCTGCAGGCAACGCCGGACGCACGACTGCGCCGTTGACGATCCGGGTGATCGACTACGAACTCGATGACGGCCGTGTAAACGACACGACGTATCGGTTGTTCACCACGTTGCTCGACCCGGTCGAAGCGCCGGCGGTCGAGCTTGCTGTCGCCTATGCGCAACGGTGGGAGATCGAGAGCACCTTCGACGAGCTCAAGACCCACCAGCGAGGCGCGCGCACCGTGTTGCGGTCGAAGTCACCGGAGCTGGTGCTGCAGGAGATCTGGGGCCACCTGTGCTGTCACTACGCGATCCGCACCCTGATGTGGGAAGCCGCCGATCACGCCAAGGTCGACCCTGATCGGGTCAGCTTCGTTGCCGCACTGCGCATCGCGCGCCGCTCCATCTCAGCGGCGCGCGATTTTTCCCCCTCAGCGTGAGCACGGCTGGCGATACGCCATCATGCTGCTCTGCCAGCGGCTCAACCCGACACGACGGCATCGATCCAACCCGCGGCTGATCAGACGCAAATACGTCAAGTGGCACGTCAAACGCGCCCACCACCGCGACTGGCCACAACCCACCAGACCGCCCGTCGCGACCATCTTACGGACCTAACTGAACGGTATTGGGACTAACCCGCCGCTAGTGACCCAGCTCGTCGAATCGATCGACGCTGCGCAATTGCGGAAAGCTGAACCACCAGATCACGACGATCACGATCGTCGCAAGCCCGCCACCGATCACCGTTGCTGGGGTTCCGATGGCTTGCGCCACCAGCCCACTCTCGAACGCGCCAAGCTCATTCGATGCGCCAATGAAAACGTTCTCCACCGCCATGACGCGTCCACGCTTCTCGTCTGGAGTTACCAGCGGAACGAGCGAACCGCGGATGTACACGCTCACCATGTCGGCGCCGGCCAACACCATGAGCGAGACGAACGCGAGCCAGTAGTTGCGGGTCAGGCCAAGCACGATGGTGGCGACGCCGAACACGAAGACCGCAAGCAGCAGACCGCGACCGATCTTGTTCTGCAGCGGCTTGAAGGAGAGGAAGACGGCCATACCGGCGGCTCCGATTCCTGGTGCCGCGCGCAGAAACCCGTAGGCCACTTCGCCAACACCCAGTCGAGTCGTCGCGATCGCTGGCAGCAGTGCCACTGCGCCACCGAACAACACGGCAAAGAGATCCAGCCCGATAGCAGCGAAGAGAATCGGGGTACGGCGAACAAAGAGGAGACCTTCGATAGCACTGCGGAACGTCGGCTTCTCATCGGGGTCGGGACGCTCTGGCTGGCGCAGGAACTGCAGCCGCCCGATCTTGACACCGGCGATGATGACCAACACCGTCGACACGAAGTAGGCCGCCGCCGCATCCCATGCGAACAGCAAGCCCGACAGCGCTGGGCCCAGGATTGTGGCCCCCGTCCAGGTGGCGGAGTACATCGCGATCACCTGCGGTATGCCGCCATCCGGTGCCACCATTGGCGGCATCGGCCGAGTGGCCGGCGCCAGGAATGCGCGCGCGATGCCGTACGCAAATGCGATGAAGAACAGTGGTCGCACTTCGGTGGGGTCAGTGGTGGCGTACCAGGTGAGCGCGATACCGCAGGCAACTTCGCCGCCAATGGCGATGATCGCGATCCGCTTTCGGTCGAAGCGATCAGCGACGGTGCCCGTCACCAAGACCAGCAACGCAGCCGGTAGAAACTCGCAGAGACCAATCCAGCCGAGATCTGCTGCTCTGCCACTGATGCTGTACGCCTGTAGCCCCAACGCAGCGGCCTGCAGAGAGACGCCGGTGAACAGCACACCGTTGGAGATGAGCAGCGCCCGCACACCGCCGAAGCGGAGCACCTGCTTGGTGGTCATAGGAGTGGGGGAAACAAGTTCAGGTGGCGACACAGCTCTTCTCAAGCTACTGACCAAGTGCTACACAGGCACGATGAGTTCACTCGCAGATGACACACGTTGGCTCGATGCAACAGATCAGGCCGCCCTCGTCGAGCGCGGCGACGTAAGCGCCCTGGAGCTTCTGGACGCAGCGATCGAACGTATCGAGGCCATCGACCCCGCTCTGAACGCAGTGATCATCCGCTGGTTCGACGAGGCTCGCGCCACCGCTGCTGGTCCGCTGCCCGCAGGACCGTTCCGTGGCGTGCCGACGCTGTTGAAGGACCTGTGGGCGCACTATGCCGGCCAGCCGCTGACCAACGGCAACCAGGCGCTGAAGGATTCGATGCCGTTGTCGGCCACCGACACCACGCTCGTCGCCCGCTATCGCGCTGCCGGGTTCGTGATCGCCGGGCGCACCAACAGCCCCGAGTTCGGCAGCCTCCCGTGCACGGAGCCAACGGCGTGGGGCGCCACCCGCAATCCGTGGAACACCGACCATTCGCCCGGTGGTTCCAGCGGCGGTGCCGCCGCGGCGGTCGCCTCGGGCATGGTGTCGATCGCGCACGCCAGCGACGGCGGCGGCAGTATCCGCATTCCTGCGTCGGCCTGTGGCCTCGTGGGCCTGAAGCCCACGCAGGGTCGCATCACGCTTGGGCCGTACCGCGACGAGAGCAACCTGGGTGTCGAGCTGTGCGTCAGCCGCAGTCTCCGCGACACCGCTTCGCTGTTGGACGCAGTACGCGGACCCGGCGTCGGCGACACGGTCATTGCCGCCCCGCCGACTCGACCGTACCTACAAGAGTTGGGGGTCGACCCCGGCCGACTCCGCATTGGTCTGCTCGACCATCACCCGTTCGGCGGCCCGGTGCACGAGCAGTGCGCGCTCGCCGCACGGAATGCCGCATCGCTGCTGGAGTCACTGGGCCACCATGTCGAGCCCGGTTTCCCGACGGCGGTGGCCGACCCCGAGTTCGGCCGTCGCTTCAGCGCGCTGTGGAGCACCAACATGGGTGTCAGCCTCGGCCGCATCGCCGCGCAGTTGGGCCGCGACCTTGGCCCTGGCGATGTCGAGCCGGTCAACCAAGCGCAGGCCGACTTTGCGCGCAGCGTCAGCGGCGTGGACTTCGCCATGGCGCAGGCCGCCACCGTCGACTTCCGCCGGGCAGTGCAACAGTGGTGGGCCGACGGCTGGGACCTGCTGCTGACGCCGACGTTGGGCGAGCCGCCCGTCGAGATCGGCACCTTCGCCAACAACCCGGACAACCCAATGGCGCCGATGGTTCGCGCCGCCGCCTATGTGCCGTTCACACCTGCGTTCAATGCCAGCGGCCAGCCGGCTATCAGCTTGCCCCTGCACTGGACTCCAGAGGGCCTGCCCGTCGGCGTGCAACTCGTTGCCGCGTACGGCCGAGAAGACCTGCTGTTCCAGGTGGCTGCCCAGCTGGAGGCTGCTCAACCATGGTCACACCGTCACCCCCGAGATCTGATGCCCGACAGCGCCAACCAACACCTACTCCTTACGCAACCTGGCTTCGATCTCGTCGACCGGTAGCGGCACCTCGATGCCCCAGCGCACCATGGCTTCCTCCACGCGCGCGATCACCGTTTCCAGAACAGCGATACGGGCATACCGCTTCTGCTCGCCGCCGATGATGTCCCACGGGGCCAGCTTGTGCTCCGTCCGCAAGAACATCTCCTCTGCGGCGGCGTCGTACAAACGATTCTTCTCGCGGTTGCGCCAGTCCTCTTCGGTCAGCTTCCACCGCTTCAACGGGTCGGCTGCGCGCCCTTCGAAGCGGCGCAGCTGCTCATCGTCGGTGACGTGCATCCAGAACTTGACCAGGATGACGCTCTCGTGGCACAGCGACTCTTCGAAGTCGACAATGGCTTTGTACGCCCGCCGCCATTCGGGACGATTGGCGAAGCCTTCCACGCGCTCGACCAACACCCGGCCGTACCAGCTGCGATCGAACACGGCCATCTCGCCAAGGCCCGGTAGCTCGCGGTAGAAGCGCCACAGAAAGTGCTGGTGCTTCTCCTCCAGCGTCGGCTTGGCGTACGACACGACCGTGTAGTGCCGAGGGTCGAGATGGCCAACGAGCGCCTTGATCGCGCCACCCTTTCCTGAGGCATCGGGTCCTTCCATCACGATCAACAGACCAGGCCCGAGTGTGCCGGAACCCATCAACCCACCGAGGTGCAGCCGCAGCTGCGAAAGCCGACGCTGCCCCTGGACGAGACGCTTCTCGTACTCATCGCGGTCGAGACGGTTTGACATGTCGAGCTTGTCGAGGATGCCCATGGCGCAGCACCCTAATGCGCGGGCACGCCACGGCCATATCCGCGTACAGCGCCTCGTCCCGACCCATCGAGATGGCGAACATCATGGCGATCGCGTGTCGTTCGCTTCAGTTTGAAGAAAATGCTTCCGAAAAGTGATCGATGTTGCGATCTGAAACGTCTCTACTCACATGAACACGTTGCACACCCCCGTCCATCACAACCGCGACGTCAGCAGCAGCTTCGACTGGCTCGGCCAAGTCAAGCTGGCCATCGTCTTGAGCGTGGTCGCCGTCATCTCCACCATCGCACTGGCCGGCCGGGTCGCCGAGCCCACCCTCATCGTGGGTGTGATCGTCGTTGCGTCATTCGCCGGCTGGGCGCGGGTACAACCGATTCCACAACCTGCACAGGTGCCGATGCGCAGGCGCTAGTTCGCTGAACCGTTGTCATCGGGTCGTGTGGCACGATGCCAACCATGAACAATTCGATTCCTGTCGTACTGGTTCATGGTGCGTGGCACGGCGCCTGGTGCTGGGCCGGCCTGCAACATGCACTCGACGAACTGGGTGTTGCCTCGTTGGCCGTCGACCTTCCCGGCCACGGTGCCTCAACCCAACCGCTCTCAGACCTCTACGGCGATGCGCATCACGTGGCATCGGTTCTCGCCCAACTTGGTACCCCGGCGATACTCGTCGGTCACAGCTACGGCGGCGCCGCCATCACCGAGGCAGCGAGTCACTTCGGGGACGTTGCACACCTTGCGTACCTGACCGCGTTTGCCCTGGAGCAGGGCGAAAGCATCATGAGCTTCCTGACGTCGCAGCCACCTGCAGCGGTGGCCCTCTCCAACGCCATCGTTCCGTGGGGCACCGGCAGCAGCGTGATCGATCCGTTGCAAGCAGTCGCCAGCTTCTACGCGGACTGTCCGCCAGCGGTTGCGACTGCGGCCATCGCCCGACTGTCGCCGCAGCCGATGGTCACGTTCACCGATGGCATCAGCGGCTCACCTCGATCCACGATCGCGTCCACCTACGTCCGTTGCCTTCGTGACGCAGCCATCCACATCAGCCACCAGGACGTGATGGCCGCGCGCTGCGACACGGTGCACACGCTCGACTCCGACCACTCCCCGTTCGCCTCACACATCGGTGAGACCGCCGCGATCATTCGCGCGCTGGCCACTGCATGAAGGTTCGTATCGGTTTCGGGCTCGGGGTACGTACCAAGCTGAACGACACCGGCTTCGGCGAGGTCGTGGACGCCATGGAGGAACTGCGCTTCGACAGCCTGTGGCTGAGTGAGCGAATCGGCGGCGAGGCGCCCGATCCGCTGGTCGCACTCTCGTATGCGGCCGGCCGCACAAAGCGGTTGAAGATCGGCATGTCGGTGATGGTGTTACCGGGCCGAAACCCGATCGTGCTCGCCAAGGAACTGGCCACCCTCGATCGACTTTCCGGTGGTCGGCTGCTGCCCGCCTTCGGGCTCGGCGTCGCTGCCCCGCACGAGCAGCAGGCGTTCGGTGTGGAAAGAGGTGCTCGCGCCAAGATGTTCGACGAGGCGATGCAGGTGCTGCGAGGGTGTTGGGCCGCCGACCCACTGACGCACCACGGCGAGCACTTCCACTACGACGCGTTGCAGGTGTTGCCCAAACCGTTGCAGCAACACGTCGATGTCTGGCTTGGTGGGATTGCACCGTCCGAGCTACGCCGCGTTGGCCGACTGGCGGACGGGTGGCTGCCGAGCTTTGTGACCCCGGACGACGCGGCACGCGGTCGCGAAGCGATCGAGGCCACGTGCGCCGAGCACGGTCGCTCGATCGAGGACGACCACTACGGCGCGCTCATCCCGTATGCGACCGGCCCGATTCCCGACGTCGTGCTCGCCGGGCTGGCCAAGCGCCGCCCCGACCTCGCCGACCCAGGCGTACTGATACCCACTGGATGGGACGCACTGATCGACACCATCGATCGCTTCGTGGCTGTCGGCACCAGCAAGTTCGTGGTGCTGCCGATCGTCGAGCCAGCCTCGCCTCACGAATGGGTGCAGCACTTGGAGCAAGCCGCCCCGATCCTGTTGGCGCGCCAGACCTAGCCGCTGACGGTGACGTAGGGGTGGTCCATCAGTGCCAGCGCCTCGCCGGCAGGTACTGGGCACGAGAAGAGGTAGCCCTGGACCGTGTCACACCCGAGCCGGCGAAGGTCGGCGAAGACCGCTTCGGTCTCCACTCCTTCGGCGACCACCGTCAGCCCGAGCTGATGTCCCAGCTCGATGACAGACGCCACGATGGCGCGATCCTCGGGGCTGTGTTCCATCGCCACGACGAAACCTCGATCAATTTTCAGCTCGCTGACCGGCAGGTGCCCGAGCGAACCGAGCGATGTGTAGCCCTGGCCGAAGTCGTCGAGGCTGACCTTCACTCCAGCCGCGTTCAGCTCCTCGAGCAGAGCTGTTGCACGCATTGGATCGGTTGCGAACGAGGTCTCCGTCAGCTCCAGGACCAGCTGCGAGGCCTTGACCTTGTGGGCCGCCAACCGATTCAAGATCCAGCCGGGAAGGTCATCGCGCAAGTTGCGCGCGGAAATGTTCACGGCGATCGATAGACCCGGACGCACCAGCGACCACTCCGAGAGTTGCGCCAACGCGGAATCCAACACCCATTGCGTCAGCGGTCCGATCAGACCAGTGCTCTCCGCGATCGGGATGAAGTCGTTCGGCGGCACAAGGCCGCGCACCGGGTGCATCCATCGCACGAGCGCCTCGAAGGCAACGACCTGTCCGGTCTGCGCGTCGACCTTGGGCTGATAGTGCAGGATGAGCTCACCGGCCGAAATCGCCCTCCGCAGTTCAGCGATGAGGCCCAGCCGTTGCGGATCGAACTCGTCAATGCCTTGGTGGTACCGCACGATCGCCGCACGAGCGGTCTTCGCCGCGTACAACGCAAGATCAGCTCGCCGGAGCAGTGCCTCAGGCGTCTCAGCATCGTCGGGCCACATGACGTAGCCCATGCTGGCCTCCGCAGAGACGGCGACGCCCGCGAGTTCGGCCTCCTGCCCGAGCGCTTCCTGCAGCCGTCGCAGAATGCCCTCCACAGAATCTGCTGTAGCACCGGGCAACACGATGCCGAACTCATCACCGCCGAGCCGGGCCACGGTGTCACCTGGCCGCACCGCTGCGGTCAGACGTTCAGCGACGATACGCAGGAATTCATCACCGTTGCGATGACCAAGCGTGTCATTGACTTCCTTGAAGCGGTCGAGGTCGACGACCACCAACGCGACGTCGGTCCCCAGACGTCCGGCGGAGGCCAATGCAGCCGACACACGATCGGCATGCAACGCACGATTGGGTAAGCCCGTCAATGCGTCGTGCAGCGCCATGAACTGGGTCCGCTTGCTCTGTCGCCGAATTCGACGAGCAACCGATGCCAGAATCACCCCGAGCACCAGCCAAACTGCACCCAGCCCAACGACGATGGAGAAGCGCAAGCGATCCAACGATACTTGACGCTGAGCAGCAATTTGTTCGTAGGGCACCGCAATCTCAACGACGCCCACCACTTGCTCAGGCTGGCCCACTGGGTGGAGGGAGATCATCGAGACGATCGCTGCCGGGCCGCTGCCAGCCGACTGGCTGTCACCAAGATCGTCCACCGTTGTCAAGGTCGACACCGACCCTTGCGTCGCTGCGATCTGCACACCTGAATCTTCGATCGAAGAACTCGCGGTCGAGTCGGGCCGAGCACCATCGAACACCACACGCCCATTGAGATCGAGTAGGCGGACCAACAGCACGTGATCCTGACGAAGCAGGTTGGCGGTGGTGAGCGCGAACATTTCCCGTTGCTCGGGAGTCAGCCCGACACTGAGCTGTTGGCCGTTAAGGAACGGCTCGATCGCAGACTCGGCGATTGCCCGCGATTGCAGCTCACCCATGCGCAACGCTGCGGCGTCGGCTTCCGACGCAATTCGGTGCGACAACACCAACCCGAGCCAGACGACCGGGATCAAGGTCGCGACGGCATACGCAACAAAACGCCCAAGGCCCCGCCACCGATTCCCGTCCATACCGATCTGGTATCGGCCCTCGGACGGCGATCTTGAGGAAGTTCAGACGAAATCCGTCCGAGTTGTTGATTTCGGGAAAGTTACACAAAGTGACCCATTCACGGTTTGCGGTGTCGCTGTGTGACTACGCTTTACAGAGTTCCTACGACGGGAATGGAGGCGGCATGATGTTCAGCAATCTCATCATCACGACAACGCCCTGCCCCGCGCCATGACGGCCCCCACCCCACGGGTCGTGGCAAGAATTCTCACGTTGGCAACCGTCGTCGCCGCCGCCGCCGCGACGATCACGCTGCTCCTCCCAGACCTGACGTCCAGTACCCGTCCGGCACGCTGGTGGGTACTCCCACTCGTAGCCATCGCGTTCGCCGTTGCTGAGAGAACGGTCTTTCACTTCGAGTTCCGCCGTGAGGCAATCTCCTTCTCACTGTCAGAGGTGCCAACCGCCTTCGCACTGGTGTACCTGGCGCCGGGTCCCGCCATCGTTGCCCGCATCATCGGCAGCCTTGCGGTCATTTCCTTCCAGTGGCGAAAGCGCTACTTCAAGCTCCTCTACAACGCTGCCGTCTTCGCGCTGGAGATGGCCATCGCGTATCAGGTGGTGCGCTACGTCGCTGGCCGCTGGCCGGATTCCCGCAGCGCACTGCTGGTTGGACTCGTCCCAGCTGTGGCGCTGGCCATGATCACCGGTTCGCTGTTCATCAGCATCGTGATTGCGATGGTCGAGGGCAACGCTCGCGAACGACTGGCGGGCGAGCTTCGCCTGGCGGCATCGATGGCACCAATCAATGCGCTCGCTGCCGCGGCCGTCGTTGCACCGACGCTGATCTCGCCGTGGCTCGTGCTGCTCTCAGCAGCGCCGTTGATTGCCTTCTGGGGTCTGATGCAGAGCTACGGCCGACTCGAGCAGCGCTTCCGCGATCTCGACGATCTTCACGGGTTCGTCGGACGGGTCGGTCACTCGTTGGACCTCGGCGAGGTGATGACCGCCGCCGTCAACGAAATTGCCAACCTGCTGCGCGTGCAGCGCGCGGCAGTCGTCGTGTTCGGGTCCGACAATCCGCTTCGAGTAAGTGTCGGTACGGAACTGCCCGAGCTGCCGGAGTCAGCGGACGACATCCGGTGGGCCGACGTGTTGAGCCTGCGACGCTCGCAACTCCTCGGCACCGTTGATTGCTCGGCGCTGGGGTTCACCGGGCTTGCCGCGATCGGCGGCGCCCTGTGCGCTCCGGTCCGCGACGGCGAGAGCGTCGTCGGCTTCATCGTCGTCGCCGAGCGTGTCGGCGCTCAGGGCCACTTCGGCCCGGCCGACATCGAACGGCTGCAGACACTCTCCGAGCAGATCGCACCGAATCTGCGCAAGGCCTTGCTCCACCACCGCATCGAGTTCGAAGCGCGTCACGACGCGCTGACGGGGCTCCCCAATCGCTCGTCGTTCGAACGCATTGTGGAGTCCGAGCTGGCCGACGATCGGGTTCGCCCGACAGACGAGCTCGCCGTCGTCATGATGATGGATCTCGACCGGTTCAAGGAAGTCAATGACACCCTGGGGCACCACGCCGGCGACCTCGTGCTCAATGACTTCGCCAAGCGGATCAAGGGGCTGCTCGGGCCCGACGATGTGCTCGCCCGACTGGCCGGCGACGAGTTCGCCCTCCTTGCTTTCCGTGACTTGGAAGCCATCCACGAGATGGCAGCGCGATTGGTCGACGAAGCACGCCAACCCTTCGTGATCGACGGGCTCGACGTGGTGGTCACGATGAGTATCGGCGTTGCCCCGGTGACCGGCGATGTTCGCGATGCCAGCACCTTGCTGCGCCAAGCCGACATTGCGATGTACACCGCCAAGAGCCGCCACACCGGCTACGAGCTCTACAGCCTGGAGATCGATCGCCGCACTCCCGCACGTCTCTCGATGCTGGGCGATCTTCGCAACGCGCTCGAGCGGCTGGACCTGCAGGTCTTCCTGCAGCCCAAGGTCGACCTGGCCAGCGGCACCGTCATCGGCGTGGAGGCGTTGGCTCGCTGGGCCCACCCCCGCCGGGGCTGGGTCGCCCCGGAAGACTTTGTCCCGGTGGCGGAAGAGACCGGCCTGATCAAGCAGCTCACCGATCAGGTGCTGGAGGCGTCTGCGGTGCAACTGCAACGACTGCGCAGCATGGGGCACCACCTCGGGCTCGCCGTCAACCTGTCCACGCACGACCTCCTCGACGAACTGCTGCCCGAGCGAGTGATGCGCCACCTCGACCGCCACGACGTCGATCCGACCTTGTTGACGTTGGAGATCACCGAGTCGTCGCTGCTCATCGATGCGCCCCGCGCCCGCAACACCATCGAGCGCCTCAACCGGCATGGCATTCGGTTGTCGGTTGACGACTTCGGTACCGGCTACTCATCGCTCAGCTACCTGCGCCACCTGCCGGTGAGTGAACTGAAGATCGACCGTAGCTTCGTTGCCAACGTGCTGTTCGACGAGCAGGACGAAGTCATCGTGCGTTCCATCATCGACCTCGGCCACAACCTGGGCATGCAGGTGGTCGCTGAAGGCGTGGAGACCGACGAGGTGCTCAATCGACTCAAGGGTTTCGATTGCGACGTGGCGCAGGGCTTCGGCATCTGCCGGCCGGTACCGCTCGACAGTTTTGTTGCCTGGCTCGCCAGCACGCACTACCCCAGCCGCCGGCGCGACCCCTTGAGGCCCGGTCAATGGTTGGACAGCCCCGCTGATCCGGCCAAACCTGTCCAGCGTTCTACCGACCTCTGATCCGACCGCGCCCATGGTGCACGAACACATGTTCGCCTACGGTGTGATCGATGGCAACGCTGCCCACCATCCTGCGCGCCGACCTCGACTCGTTCTACGCGTCGGTCGAGCAGGTGGTGAACCCCACCTTGCTGGGCAGGGCGATGGCAGTCGGCGGTGGGGTTGTCCTGGCGGCTTCGTATGAGGCGAAGGCCTTCGGCGTGTATGGCGGCATGTCGGGTCGGCGTGCTCGACAGCTGTGCCCTTCGCTGATCTTCGTCGACGGCCAGTTCTCCGAATACCAACGACTGGCCGACGAGGTGATGGTGATCCTCGGCGACTTCACGCCGTTCGTGCAGCGCGTGTCCATCGACGAAGCGTTCCTCGATGTTGCCGGCACCGTGCACCTGTTCGGTCCACCAGCAGCGAGGTACGTGATGTTGAGGCCGTGGCGTGCACTTGCGGTCGTGGTGGCGGCGCTCATCGGTCGCCCCGCGGCTCGCCGGTCAACTCGAGGAACGCATGCTCCAGGCCGGCACGACGATCTCGATGTCGTGCACCTCCGGGTGAGTTGCCAATAACGCCCGGATGGCGACGTCGGAGTCGCCGCAGGCGAGATCGATCGCGTCGCCGTGAACTGTCGCGCTGGTGACACCTGGCAGCGAACCCAGTTCCTCGGCGGACGCGCCACGCAAGGCGGCCTTGATGTGGCGGCCGCCTGACGCGGCGCGCAGTTCGGCGGCGGTACCGTCGGCCACCATCTCACCGCGAGCCATCAGCACGATGCGATCGGCGTAGGCGTCGGCCTCCTCGAGGTAGTGCGTGGCGAAAATGACGGTCTTGCCACGAGCGGTGAAGGACCGCATCGTCGCCCAGAACGCCACCCGCGACTCGACGTCCATCGCCACGGTCGGTTCGTCGAGGATGATCAGATCCGGGTCCGACGCCATAGCAACGGCGAACCGAAGCCTTCGCGTCTGGCCGCCCGACAGGCGGTTGGTACGCCGCTCAGCGATGTCGGTGATGCCAGCGAGATGCAGCGTCTCGTCGACCGTGAGCGGCGTCGGGAACAGCGAGCCCATCATGTCGATGAGTTCTCGCACGGACAACTCGCCGAGCACCGCGCCGACCTGCAGCATCGCGCCGATGGCACCGCGTTGGATCGCCTGCTTCGGGGTGAGCCCCAGGACCTCCACCGTGCCAGCGTCGGGCGTGGAAAGGCCGAGAATCATCTCGATCGTCGTCGACTTGCCGGCGCCGTTCGGCCCGAGCAGCGCCACAGTCTGCCCGCGAGCGATCTCGAGGTCGAGGCTGCGCACCGCCAGCACCGGTCCGGCCGGGCCCGGGAACGTCTTCGACAACCCCCGAAGGCAGACGCCGACGCAAGCAGAACTGAGCGTGTGCGTCATCACGAACAAGTCAACCACGCTCCAGGCCAGCGGCGCCGACACCCGTGTCGCAGGGCACTGCCGACACGGCGTCCGAACCAGCGTCGGCGCTCATGTGCCGTCCTACCGCATCTCAGCGCCGAAGCTGCTGCCCGGGCACAGCCCGCAGTCGACATGTTCCACGCCCGTGGAGTCGGCCGTGTTGTTCGTACAGGTGGGCAACGGTGACGTCACCGCGCCGGAGCCGCAGACTGGCGTCTCGTTCCCACTCGTTATCGAACCGGTGAACGCGTTCGAGCTCGATCGCGCTAAACGTGTCGACGAGAAGCCCGAACATGCCGCCTCGTCCGACAGCGGAGAACTGCAACGGGTCACCGACCAACGCGATCCGCCATCCCCTCACATCTGCGAGCCGGGCAAGTTCGGCCAGTTTCGCCGTGGGCAGCCACAGCGCAGATCATCATTAGCGAATGCACAAGCGTTCTCATAGACGTTTCGACGCCAGGATATTGCCAGAAGCTCCGGTGCCGTGCCGACGAGCGAACCAATGTCCCTTACCTCAGGGGATACGCAGCGAGTCAATGGGAAGCCGCGCCGAAAGTTCACCCCAGCGGGCGTTCACTGCAGCGAAGGACACATCGGCCGTCAGGCGGGCAGTTTCTGGAGTCCACCAACGGTGCGGGTTGGTTGGTTCGTCGGGCTCGCCAGCGATGAGCAGGCCCATGACATCAGCGGCTGCACGGTCTGACTGCTGGAGGAAGTGGGCGTAGACGTTGAGCGTTGTCGCAGCGTTGCGGTGGCCGAACCGGCCTGCGACGGTGCGAACGTCGACACCTGCGCTGAGCAACTGCGACGCAACGAAGTGGCGCAGATCGTGGAGGCGAACGCCGGTCAGCCCCTCCTGCTTGCACAATCGTTGGAAGCTGCGTGACACCGAGTCCGGGTACCAGGGCACCGAACCGTCCACGGTGTTGCTGAATACGACCGCCGTGTCGACAAGCGTGATCCTGCAGGCGGCGGCGTTGGCCTGCATGTGTGCTGCATGGTCTGCAAGCACGACAACTGCGCTCTCGTCGAGCGCGATCCGACGGGCCGCGTGGGACTTCGTGTCCTTCTCGACCAGGCCGTCCGGGCCTGTGACAACGCCACGGCTGATCGCCACGGTGTGGTTGGGTAGATCGATGTCGCTCCATCGCAGCGCGACGATCTCGGACCGCCTCGCCCCAGTCGCAGCCGACAACATGAGGAAGCACGTGAGTTCTGGCGACGTCTCAACAGCTCGACGCAGCAGGCGTGCAACTTCTGCGCTGGATGGTGGATTGATATCCGGCTGGGGCACACGCGGCGGCGTTGTCGCAACAGCCGGGTTGACACCGATCCATCCCCACTTCAATCCCTGACCGAGCGCGCGGCGCAGGATTCCGTGAATTCGTCGGACCGTTCCCGGTGCGAGCGGGCCGGACCGCGATCCTCCGTCGACCGACAGCTTGCGGTAGAAGCGATCGAGGTCGCTCGCCTTCAACTTCGAGAGCGGCACAGGGCCGAGCGCCGGAAGCAGGTTTCTGTCGATGAAACCTCGGGTCTCCTTGACTGTTTTCGGCGAGAGTCAGGGGCGGCGAATTCGAACCACTTCTCGAGCAGATCCCCGACGGTTACACTGGTGCGCACCGACAGGCCGCGTTCAGCTTCGTTGATCATCTCGTTGAGCGCCCGCTGTGCTTCGCGCTTTCCGGTGCGCACTGTTCGTGACGCGTAGCGCTGCTTGTTCGTGACGGGGTCGGTGCCCAAGTAGACACGCAGCTCCCAGGCGTCGCCTCGGCGTCGGATGAACCCTTTCATGGCAGTCTCCAATCAATACATTGGCACGCCATTGGCAACGAGGGGTGAAAAACCAGCGAGCCACTCCGAAGAGTGGCTCTGACCTGGGGTTTCTTTGGCAGCCCCAACGGGATTCGAACCCGTGCCGCCACCTTGAGAGGGTGGTGTCCTAGGCCACTAGACGATGGGGCCATGCTGCTGTGTGCTCGCTGATTTTCACCTCAGCGGGCTGTGTGAACGCTCCGGCAAGCCGTTGCGTTGGTTGGGGCGCAAGGAATCGAACCCTGAATAACAGAACCAGAATCTGCTGTGTTGCCAGTTACACCACGCCCCACTGGGGGTTTCCCCGAAGGGCGACAGAAGTGTAGCCAGCGACCCCGTCATCTCCCACTGCCAAATTCAGCCGGTGATCGCCAGCAGCCGATCAAATCCGATGATGCGGCCCAGCGAGATGCCGGCAGCTTCCTTCACTTCGTGCCAGAACACATCGCTGCCACGGACGGGGCTGGTGCGAGTGGGCGACACATACGCAGTGAGACCAAGCTCCTGGCTGATGAGGCGCGTGCGCAGTGCGTGATACGGATCGCTCACCAAGAGCACACCGCCCAGGTCGCGGCCGCGGAACTCGTCGCGGACGGCCACCAGCGAGTCGTACGAGTTGCTACCACCCACCTGCACGATCGCGTCGGCGGGCACGCCGCGATCCACTAAGTAGGTCGCCGACGCCTGTGCCTCCGTGAACCGATCGCCTGGCCGGTTGCCACCGGTCGTCACCACCAGCGACGCACGACCTTGGTCCCACAGCTGGACGACGTGGTCCAGCCGGGCAGCCAGTTGCGGCGACGGCCTCCCGTCGTACTGCGCTGCGCCAAGCACGACAATTGCATCGACCGGACGAGCCTGGTCGGTGTTGCCCGTCCGGAACACGAGCCACAGGTTGGCCAGGAAGTACACGGCCAGAACCGCGACCACGCCGGCGCACACTCGTCGAGCCAGACGCCAGCGATTGCGGGGCGCGGGTGCTGGCGGTTCAGCGGCTGACGCGTCTGCGGCGTCGTCGACGAGGTCCGCGTCGTCGGTCAAGCGAGCGTCGCCTCGGCTGCCCGCATCCGACGCAAGGTCTCGTTACGACCCAGCACTTCCAGGGCCTCGAACAGCGGCGGCCCGACTGTGCGGCCGGTGACGGCGACTCGGACGGGCGCTTGGGCCTTGCCCAGCTTCACGCCGTGCGACTCTCCGATGACCTCCAACGATGTCTTCAGCGCGTCAGACGACCACTCGGCCAGTGTGTCGTACGCTGCGATCGAATCGCGCAGCACGGCAACTGCTTCCGGCGAGCTCAACGTCTTGGTCCACGCGGCCTTGTCGATGACCGGGTCGGCGAGGAACAGGAAGTCGACCACGCCAGCGGCGTCGGCCAACGTGACACAACGGGGCTGGATGTGCGGCGCCATCGCCAGAAACACCTTCTCGTCGAAACGGTCAGCTGGGAACGGTGCATCGTCGGCGAGCAGCCACGGTCGGCACGCGGCCGCAAACTCTTCGACGCTCATCTGACGGATGTATTCGCCGTTGAATGCGGCCAGCTTCTTCAGATCGAAGAAGGCCGGCGAATGGTTGACGTCCTCCAAGAGGAAGTCGCCCTCGATCTGCGACCACGGCTGAATCTCTTCGCCCTTCGGCGTCCAGCCCAACGTCATCAGGTAGTTGACCATCGCCTCGGGCAGGTAGCCCTCGTCGCGGTACTGCTCGAGCGCGACCTTGTCGCGACGCTTGGAGATCTTCTTGCGCTGTTCATTCACCAACAGCGGCAGGTGCGCCCACACCGGCGGCTCGAGGCCCAGCGCCTGCCACATCATCTGCTGCTTGGGCGTGTTCGAGAGGTGCTCTTCCGCACGCAGCACGTGGCTGATGCGCATGTTCAAGTCGTCGACCACGTTGGCCAGCAGGAACATCGGGCTGCCGTTCCCACGCAGCAGGACGAAGTCTTCGATCAGTGCGTTGTCGAAATCGACGTCACCGCGAACGAGGTCGTGCACGACGGTGTTGCCCGCAGGCACTCGGAAGCGAAGGACGTGACCAGGCCCGGGGCCGAGGCTGCGATCGCGCGACCAGCCCTGATAGCCCTGGTTGCCCTCCGCCTTGTTGCGCGTCTCCACATCGGCGGCCGTCATGTCGCAGTAGTACGCGTAGCCACCATCGACCAGTTGCTGCGCAGCGGCCACATGTGCCGCCGCCAGCTCGCTCTGGAAGTAGGGGCCCTCGAAGTGCGGGTCGTCGCTGCTGATACCAATCCAGGCCAGCGCGTCGATGAT
>Ga0335397_10004969_pt1 | contig 17475 bp, 12 predicted proteins | sample MAT04_FD_205740 | JGI IMG/M metagenome (GOLD analysis project Ga0335397, IMG submission 205740) | Freshwater microbial communities from Lake Fryxell liftoff mats and glacier meltwater in Antarctica - MAT-04 (spades assembly) (version 2) ... | reverse complement strand
GATCGCGTGATTGTCGACGTCAATCGTCGCGCTAGCTGACCGTGGGTGGAGTCACGTACGACACGGGTGCCCTCGTGGCGGCGGAGCGAAACGATCGCGCGTTGTGGGCGTTGCATCGTCGAAGCCCCCTACGTGGGATCCGCCCGGTCGTGCCGGCAGGAGTACTCGGACAAGGCTGGCGGGGCGGGCCTCAAGCAGAGTTGTCGCGTATGTTGAAAGGCTGTCGGGTCGAGGATCTTGATGAGGTCCGTGGTCGCGCCGCTGGTCAAGCATTGGCCCGCTCGGGCACCTCGGACGTGATCGATGCGTCCGTTGCGCTCGGAGCGATCGCTCGGGGTGACCTCGTCGTCACCTCCGATCCCGATGACCTGGCTCATATCGCCGACGCACTCAACGTCCGCCTCGAAATCGCTTCCATCTGAGTTGTAGCTGCCGCAAACGAATCCGCTCCATGTGTCTGCGGAGCTGAGGTTGCCTCTGCGTGCCCGGCAGATTCTGCCGTAGCCGTCGAATCGGACTCGACGTGAAAGCTCCCTGAAACACGACGGGGGAGTTCCGTAGAACACGACGGCGGACCCGACACGCTGACGGTCTGGCTCTCGTTGATGTCCGTTGGCACTGGTCGGATCGGTCGTCGCCGAGGTCGCCGTACATGAAGAGACCCGACGTGGCGCCGACATCGAGCGGACGTGGTGCCGACATTCCCGGTGGTGGTTGCCAGCTTGTCGGTGGTTTGACAGTGACGAGTCACGATTCGCGGAGATTTGTGGCGATTTGTGGAGCATCTCGGAGGTTGACGCGCGCTTAGCGGTAGTAGGACCCAACTTTTCTTGGAGGATGCCAATGAGTACACCTGATTTGTTCACGATCACCGAAGCGGCAGTGGTGTTGCGGATCGGCCGAACGACGGCGTATGAGCTTGCTCGCCGCGATCTTGCTACTGGTGGGGGTGAAGGCCTTGATGTGATCCGTGTCGGCGGGCAGTTGCGGGTTCCTCGTGTCGCCCTGGAACGCATGGTCGGCGCGCCGATCAGCCCACCTGATGGGGTGTGGACGCCGGTTACGCCTGTTACACCGCCGACCGGGGTCCCAGGTGCGCTGGGCACGCTGGAACCGCCGCTCGACGCGCCTGGCTCTCCTCCCGATCACGACGCCGATGATCGACGTGTGGTGCGTGGTCGTCGCCGGGTCGAGTCTGCTGGCCAGTTGCAGTTCGGTTCGTGAACGGCCTCGCGGTGTTGATGGTTGTGGTGTGTTCAGATGCCAGGTTGTGTGACGCACTTGCACCACGGTGCCCCGCTCCCAGTCAACCGTGCCGTCCCCTCTGGCGGCCGTCGTGTTGAGCATCGGCAAACTCGCCGCAGGTGCCGGCGACTACTACACCGCGATGGTTGCCGTCGGCGCCGAGGAGTACTACACGTCGACACGCGAAGCCCCCGGCAGCTGGGTCGGCAAGGCGGCGGAACAGTTGGGACTCGCCGGCACCGTCCGGCCCGAAGACTTCCGATCTGTTCTCGAACACCAACATCCGGGAACGAGCGTCAGGATCACGGCGTCTCGTTCGGCGCCGACCGTTGCTGGGTTCGACGCGACGTTCAACGCCCCCAAGTCGGTGTCTATCCTCCACGGACTCGGGACTCCCGATATCCAGGCCGCTGTTCGACTCGCGCACGATGCCGCGGTACGTGAAGCACTCGCCGTGCTCGAGACCGAAGCGTCGCGGGGTCGCCGTGGTCACGGCGGCGCAGAGATCGTCGAAGGGGACGGGTTCGTTGCCGCCGCGTTCCGCCACCGAACCTCCCGTGCCGGGGATCCGCACCTCCACACCCACGTCGTGATCGCTAACCTCGTCCACGGTCCCGATGATCGATGGACGGCGCTCGACGCTCGCCCGCTCTACCACTGGTCGAAAACGGTCGGCTACCTGTACGAGGCCGAACTCCGCCACCAACTGACCCAAACGCTCGGGGTTGAGTGGCGCAACGTCCGCCGAGGCATCGCGGATGTCACCGCCGTGCCGATGCAGGTTGTCGACGAGTTCTCCACGCGTCGTCACGAGATTGAAGCGCACATGGCCGCCAACGGCGGTGACACAGCCCGTTCCGCGCAGATCGCCGCCTACGCCACCCGACGAATGAAAGACCACACCTCAACCCCCGAAACGCTCTCAGCTGGTTGGCGGCGTCGGGCTACAGATCTCGGGTTCGACGCCGAACATGCGTGCAAGCAGATCAACGCCCAGGTCGACCACCCATCCGACATCGGGCTCGTCCATCTCACCCCGATCTTCGAACAGCTCGCCGGACCTGACGGGCTGACCCAGAACCGGTCGATGTTCGGGCGCCGAGACGTCATCCAAGGCATCTGCGAACTCCTCCCCAACGGCGCACCCATCACCGACATCTGCGAGTGGGCCGACCTGTTCCTCAGCTCAGAACACAGCGTGCAACTCACCGGCACCAGCGCTGCTGCGATTCGAACCAGGCACGGGCGGGTCGTGTCAGCTCGAACCGACGAAACCCGCTACAGCACGCCCGACATGTTGACCACCGAACGACGACTGATCGACGCGGCGATCAGCCGGGCAGGTGACCTGGTCGGCATCGCGGATCACCGCCACGTCGACGCCGCAACGAACCTGCGGCCGTCGATGTCTCCGGAGCAGCTGCAGATGGTGTGGCGTGTGTGTTTCAGCGGGACCGGGGTCGACATCGTCGAAGGCGTCGCCGGTGCCGGCAAGACCTACGCACTCTCCGCTGCCGACGAGGCGTGGACCGCGTCGGGGCACACGGTGATCGGATGTTCGCTCGCCGCGAAAGCCGCCCGCCAGCTTCAAACCGACGCCGGAATCCCGTCCCAGACGATCGACCGGCTCCTCATCGACTTGGACCGCCCCGAACACGGCAGCCTCGCCCCCAACACCGTCATCGTGGTTGATGAGGCCGCGATGGTCGGCACCCGCAAACTCCTCCGCCTCCTCGACCACGCCCAGCGCTATCGGGCGAAGGTGGTGCTCGTGGGTGACCCGTGTCAGCTTCCCGAGATCGAAGCCGGCGGCGCGTTCGCAGGCCTCCGACAACGCCTCGACGCCGCCCACTTCACCCACAACCGCCGCCAACAATCGTCCTGGGAACGCGACGCCCTCGCCAGCCTCCGCGGCGGCGACACCGACACCGCGCTCGACGCCTACCTGCAACACGGACGCGCGAAGACCGCAACCACCGGCACCAAGGTGCGGGTAACGATGGCGAACGACTGGTTCGAAGCCCGCCAAACCGGAACCGCCGTCATGCTCGCCAGCACCCGAGCCGACGTCGAGATACTCAACCTGTTCGCCCGCACACGACTTCAACAAGCCGGCGTGATCGGAGACGACCAGGTTCGAATCGGCGGAGCCTGCTACACCGAAGGCGACCTCGTCGTCACCCTGCGCAACGACCGACAGATCGGCGTCCTCAACGGCACCCGAGCGGTCATCGAACACATCGACACGAACCGCGAGGAGATGCGGTGTCGCACCGGGGACCACCAGGTCGTGACGATCCCATTCGACTACGCAGTCCAAGGCCATCTGGCACACGGCTACGCAACGACCGTTCACAAAGCCCAAGGCGCCACCTACGACCACTGCCTCATACTCGGCGGCGACCGGCTCACCAAAGAAGTCGGCTACACCGCCATGTCGAGAGGACGCATCGACAACACCCTGTACCTCGACAACGACAGCGCACGCGACGATGTTCACGCTGGCGAGGTTTCCGGAGAGCCCGTCGCCCGGGCCCGGGCTGCAATGAACCGGTCCGCAGGCCAAGGTTTCGCACTCGACCACACCCCGCCACCATCGCCAGAGGCAGTGGCGGACTTCGGGATCGACCTGTGAGGTGACTCGGGACTGCTCGTGTAGGGCAGGTGAACCTGTCACCGAAACGTGCAGCAGTCCCCTACCGCCTCGCGACGCTATCCGGCGCGTGGTTGGCCTCGACGTGAAGACGGGGACTTGTTACCATTCGCCGAAGCACAACGGGTGGTCTCGCCCATCCGATTCAAGTGCGAAAATCAACGGAGGGCTGTTGTGGGATCCGCCTCATCTATTCGACGGTCATCGAGCCGCTTTGTCGGACCGTCGCGTTTGCTTCGGCCGAGTCGGCTCGCGGTGGCCGCCCTTGTTGTTGTGAGCGCCGTGGCGGGCAGCCTGCCGGTCGCAGGGGCGACCGACCAACAGCCACCTGCCGACGTCACCCGCCAAGCGACCGGTGAGCCATTGCCGGCTCAATTGGAGGCAACGGTCGATGTCAACATCGTGTTCTTCGGGATCGAGGCGCTTGCCGCTGGTGAGCTCGACACAACGAAGATCGATACGGCAGCGATGTCAAGCAATTTCGGTGACGTCAGCCGGGTCGACCCGATCGTCGCGTCCAAGCCCGGCCTCCCGTCCGTGCCGTATGGCCTCAATGTCCGCCACAATCTGGTGTTCGCACCCCCGAGCGCGGAACGCCGGTTGTTCGAACGCATGGCCAAGTTGGGCCGTCCGACGCAGCGATCCGTGGCCCAGAATCTGTACAACGACCAGATCAACAACGAGGTCGACATCCCCGAAACGGTCCTAGTGCTCGACGGCCCGGCGATGGAGAAGATGCTGGTCGAGGAGACTCGGCGGCTCCCAGGCATCCGCCGGGGCTACACCGTCGTGCTCATCGACTGGTCGAAGGATCCGACCTTCAAGTTCCACTCCTACGACAACCAGTTCGCCGACGCCGAAACCGGCTATAACCCCACCACCACCGGCTATCCGAACATCGCTTGGGGAGGTACACACGGCAGGTTGTGGTTCTACGACTGGTCAGCGGGACCCGAGTACACGCAAGCCCACTGGTTGGTCGACGACAGCCCTTACGACCTAGAGATTCCCCGAATCCCGCCGATCTGGGAGATCGACGACACACCACCCCCCACGGTGATGGCTCGAGTTCCCTTGTGGGAGTGGGCGTATGTGATCGCTATCTACCTCGCTCAGGACGCCTTCTTCGCCCCACCGGTCTACGCCTACGACCCCGACGACAAGACACCGCTCGGCAACGGCGACAAGACGTTGCCGTTCAGCGTGTTCGAAGGCGACCCCGCCTACCGAGTCGGCCCGCACGTCGACGCGAAGGGGATCACTCGAGACATGGAGGAGCTCCAGCCCTACGAGCGGTGGCGCTACTCGGTCCGACAGTTCCCGTACACATCCGATGTCGCCCGGATGCTGCGGACCGCGCTGGACGGTTTCGTCGGCAATCCTGTGCCGCCCGGAAGCTGCGTCGAGCGCAACGGCTGGACGTATTACGCCAGTGAGCCCGTGTGCTTCGTCGACGACAACGCCGCGCGCTACGCCCCACGTCGCGACGCGGACGACGCCATTCTCCCGGTCCTCGCGATTGCGGTTCCGACCGACCCGGTGGTGCCACGATCGTTTCTGGCCCTCGACGCGCTGGGTCCGAATGGAGAAGCCGGGGTTGTGTTGTCGTACACCACGCCGGAGATGCGACAGAGCGTGTATGACGAAGTGCCGCTCGGGTGGGGTATTCGCAGCGGTGAACTTCACGAACTCGGACATTTCGCCGGGCTTGCACACCCCTTCAACGCCTGTCACCCGCAGCTGCTGTTCTGCGGGCAGAACCTCGGCTATTGGCGCATCGCCAATTCAGTCCATTCCCCCATGAACTACTTCTACAACGGGATGGACTTCGGGCAGTTCGATCGCGACACCACCGATCGCGGGACCGCGGCGGTCTACTACGCCCGCACGCAGGCGTTGCTCGCCGAGGTGACGACGATTCGTCCCGCCCTCGCCCGTGCGGTCAGAAGTCGTCTCCAACAGGCGGCATCGTCGTTCGCCACAAACGACTGGACGAAGGCAGCGCGGCAAGCCAAACAGGCCTACGTCAGCGCGAGCACCGTTTCGCGCCACGACCGGCCCTGGTTCGCGGCGGCAGGCTCGGGCGGAAATGCACGAGCGCGGACGCCGGTCGCGCCGGGCATCGAGGAGCTCGTCACCTCAGAAGCGGAAGGTCCATCCCTGCTTGACATGTCCTCCAGTCCAAACGCTTATCTCCCCATTGGAGTCGCTAAGAAGCGTTGACCTGCGGCCGCCGGCGTGCCTGGTCGGCGCTGCCGGAACATGGACTCACGTCTAGCCCGCAAGCTCGAGATCAGCAGCCATCGCCTGCCATGTAGTTGGCGAACCCTTCGCCCCACCGTCGTGAACCCCCACGCTCAGGCCGGAGTGCCTGTTTCGCCCGCTGTTGAGACCCTCCCCTCGAGAAATGCGGCGCCATGTCCCGATCTCGCCGAACGCCCCGAACGTGAGCGGCATCTGACGACACTGCCCGGACATTGACCGTGGGTAACGGTCGCGCGGCAGCGCTTCGGGGTCCCGGACGTGACATGACGCTACGACACGTGACCCCACTCGACGGACTACTTGCGGGCGGAGGAGACGAAGTGGAGCTCGCTGGCGACCTGATTTCGATGCTCGATACCGTCATCCGCGTTTCTTCGCGTGGGACCCGTAACGCCGAGATGATCGGGCGGATGGATTTCCGGCACTCACAGTAAACGGCGATACGATCCGACACCCGACAGGACTGCACGGACGATCAATGGCGCTTGTATCAGCCGAGCTCGAGGGCCTCGATCGCCTTGCGTTTGCCGGCATCGGTGCGTCCGTCGTAGTGGAGTCGGAGCGTTGCTTCGCTGTTGCCGAGGATGTCGGCGACGGTGCGGTACGACTCGCCGGCGTCGAGCATCGAAGTCGCCGCGAAGTGCCGTAGGTGCAGGATCGTGACTGGTGAGGTTCCTCGGCTTGCGGCCCAGCGGCCGGTGAGCGTCTCGGGGCGCAGCGGCAGATTTCCGGATGCGACAGACGGGAACACATAGTCGGTAGGTTCGAGCGGTCGAGAGAGCCGATCGATCAACCGAACACGCTGCGCTTCGAACGCGGCAACGGCACTGCCCGTGAGCGGTACGTCACGCCAGTCCGACCGCTTTGTTGCCTTGCGGATCAGGCCCACACCGGGACCGCCATCGGTGATCGCGAATCCGACGTGGATCTCATCAGCGCGGAGATCGATCTCGTTCCATTGGAGTCCGAGCAGTTCACCTCGACGCATGCCGGTGCTGGCGAGGATCGTGGCTGCATCGCCCAACTCAGGGTCGACCGCCGCAACATCGGCTAGGAGCTGTCGGACGTCGCCGAGCGTGGGGGAGTACGGCTTGGTCCTCGTGGTCTTCGGCCGGGAAGCGTCCTTTGACGGGTTGGAGTCGAGCATGCCCCGTTTTCGTGCGAGCTCCAGAGCCCTGGTGAGGACGGTGGCGCACCTCCTGGTCCAGTCGGCTCCTCGGCCTGAGGCGCGCATGCCGGCGTAGAGATGCTCGATGTCCTGCCAACCCAACTTCGAGAGCCGAACATTGCCGAACAACCGGCCGTCCGGCATCTCGATGGCCTTCATCGTTCGGATGGCCGAACGGGATGTGAGCACAGTGCTGGGTGCCAGTTCGATGAGCCCGTGGTCGATCGCTTCGAGGTACTGGTCGAGCGCGGCTCCCACCGAATGAGCGCGTGTGCCGCCCGATGGGAGTCGGCGTTCGTGGTCGGCGACCTTGAGCCGTGCCAGTGCGACTTCGGCGTCGCGGGCTGTGCCCTCGACGGTGCGCGACGCCCGGCGGCGCTTTCCGGTGACGGAATCGCGGCCGATCTCGACGTCGATTCGCCATACACCATCTCTGACGAAGGTGACGCCGCCGCTACCTCGTTTTCGTCGTCGAGTGCTGGTGGAGGTGGTTCTCCCACCAGCAGTTGATACGCCACTCATGAGGCGATAGTAGAGCGAGTTAGTAGAGCGCGGAACCCCGGACTTTGCGGGGAACCGACGAAACCCCCGATTTCTCGGGGGTTTCCGTGGAGCGGACGACCGTATTCGAAACGGCGACCCTCACCTTGGCAAGGTGATGCTCTACCAGCTGAGCTACGTCCGCAGGGAACGGTCAGTGTAGCAAGGACCGACGCCGACGGACACCATTGGTTCCGGGATCAGAAACCGGTGCCGGTAGCGCGGCTGCGGGCAGTAGTTGCCAGTTCGACCGCCAGGTTCACATCGGTGATTTGGTCGACATTGACCATGCGATCGGATTCCTGGAACGTGATCGACGCGGTGTTGTCGACATGGCGGCCGAAGATCGTGAGCCCCGTCTTCAACGCGAACACCTCTACGAGGGGCGTCCACTTGCGTTCGCTGATGACGATGATTCGGCCACTCGTGAGCACCGCCACCGTTGGCATCCCGAGCGACCACCCCTGAACGGCAACCAGCACCAGCTCATCGGTTCCGACAAGAGCTCCGGCCACGGTGAAGGCCACAGACCCGGCGTTCTGCGATGCCGGGCTGAGCCGACCGATGGCGGCCGAGAGCCCCTGGGCATCGCTAGCACCCACAGGTACTGGCGTGATCTGCGTGGACGACGAGACCGGCCCGCCGAAGGTTTGCGGAGAATGCCCGACTGGCGGTGCGGGCGCGGCGCTCGGCGTCGGCGGGGGGGCGGGCATTGGGGTGGGCTGGTTCTGTACCGGCTGTCCGGCTTGCGGCTGCCAGGGGGCAGTCCAGCGAGGAGGCTCGGGTTGGATCTGCTCGGGATCGGGCCGGAAGCTCCCTGGGGCATCGGCCGGGTCGTCGTTGGCGTGTTGGCCGAACGGCGACGAGGCCGTCATGGAGATCTCCGGATCGAAGACTGAACCGATCGGGTGAGACGTCGGCTCGTCGGCCGGATGGTCGGCAACGGAGGGAGCGACGGGTTCGCCTGGCGTCGATGTTGAACCGAAGAGCGGTCGACGCTCAGCGTGCTCGTCATTTTGCGCCGCAGGTTCTGGGCGGGTCGACTGCCCGAAGGGCGACGACGGGGGAGCGGGTGTCGCTGCGGGCCGTGCGGGCTGAGCGGGCGGTGCCGCGGACGGAGCGGGTGTCGCTGCGGGCCGTGCGGGCTGAGCGGGCGGTGACGCGGACGGAGCGGGCGGTGCCGCGGACGGAGCGGGCGGCGCCCCGGACGGAGCGGGCGGTGCCGCGGGGCCGGCGGAGCCGTTCGAGAACATGGAAGGTCGGGTCGGCGGAGCGTGCTCGACGGGCGGCGCGACCGTCGCTTCGTAGGGAGTGTCGTATGTGTCGGAGGTCCCATTTGCGTGGGCGTCGGCTGGATCGTCCATAGCCGACTGGATCGTGACGTCCTCGATCACGGCCGCGTCGATGATGTCTTGATGACGAATCCGGCGCGACGGTTCATCGACTGCCGCCGCGGACCGGGTGGCAGGAGCGTCCTCGACTCGTCCACCTGATCCGGTGCTCCACAGTCCGGTGCCCATCACTGGTGGACGGGGTGGCTGGACGTGTGCCGCCGGTGCGCCTGCGGCGATGGGATTGGTGGAAAACATTCCGACCGGCTCGGGAATCTGGACGGCGTCACAGAACTGACAGTGCTCGTCAGGTCCTGGGTCGTTTCCGCAGTTGTAGCAGCGGGATGCCATCTCTTCCTCCGACGTGGTGACGGATTCACCAGTGTCCGCCACGGGAGTTCGGGCCGGTGGTGGGGTCTCTCTCACCATCGGCTGGTGTTCCTGAGAGTGAAGGCTAGGGGATGAAATGCGTCGACGGAACCCTCGAGTGGACGACCCTCGTGACGACCGAGCGCGTTGACCGCGTGCAGTGTTCCCATCGTCACCCAGCGCTTCGATGACGCCGGTTCGGGAAGCTCGCAAAGCTGGCAACAGTGCACCCAGACCAGCAAGGAGAATTGCGGCACCGGCCGTCCCGGCGATGACGAGCCACGGAACACTGAAGACGCCGAGGCCGAAGGACTCGAGCGCTGTCACCGTCGCCCATGCCCCACCGATGCCCAACGCGCAACCCAGGGCCACACCGACGAGCGACAGCGCTCCCGCTTCAACCATCACGATTCGCAGCACTTGACGTCGGGAGCCGCCGACCGCCCGCAACAGTCCGAGCTCACGTCGACGTTCATTGACGCTGAGCTGCAGCGTGTTGGCCACACCGACCACAGCCAGGGCAACGGAGAAGAGCAACATCCATCGGATGACCTGTTCGAACCCACGGAGGATCTCGGTGCGTTTGGCGATGAGTTCCTTCGGCTCGACCACCGACTTCACTCCGTACTGTTCGGCGGCAGCGGTGATGGCCGCCCGCGTGGCGTTGGCGGACTTGGGGTCGATCTTGACGAGTGCCACGATGTCGACGCTCGACGGCGTGGTCCGGGCCAGCACAGAGGTGTCGATGATGGCGTCGCCGAGGAGCAGCGACGTCCGGTCGTAGACGGCTTGAACGGTGAGGAATTCCGACACGTTCGAGATGGTGATGGGTATCTGTTGGCCCACGCTGACGCCGAGTTGGGTGGCGAGCGGTTTGGCGAGCGCGATGCCGTCGACCCCGAGGGTGGCTGGGGCGCTTGCGCCACCGAGGTCGACGAGTTGGAACATGTCCTTTCCGGACATGGCAGCGAGTCGGGTGTCGACTGTTCCGACGAATGCACGCCCCACCCGCACTCCACTGATGGCGGTGACCCCAGGAATGGAGCGGACATCGTCGACCAGCGCCGATGGGAGCCCTCCGCGGGTGAACGTGCCCGAATCAATCACGAGATCGGCGCGGAGGGTGCCAGCGACCTGCTCGTCGACCGACGCCACGAACGACGCCGACAATGTGGACAGCCCCGCAACGACGACGGTTGCCATCACGAGGGCTGCGGTAGTGGCGGCGGCACGGGATCGAGCGCGTCGAGACCGGAGTGCAACAAGGGAGCGGAGCGCCGGCGATCGTCCCGTCAGCAGCCGTGTCGTGATCGAGACGAGCCCGGTGAGCGCCAACGGCAGAAGCGAGAGGAGCACCAACGCTCCAGCGCCGACACCCGCGGCGATGCCTGCGGTTGAAATTGTCGGGTCGATCTTCCAGCCGAGGGCGAATCCGGCGATCGCTCCGATGGCTGCCCATACTGCGAGTCGGACGAACCAGCGCAGCCCGCGGGAGGTTCGATCGTCGGATCGGGTCAGCGCCACGATCGGGTCAACGCTGGCGGCATCGCGGGCCGGCAACAAGGCCGTGGACAGTGTGACGCCGATACCCACTACGAGCGACGCGACGACGAGCCCGACCGAAACGCTCGATCCGGCTGCTGGGATGGGCGTTCCGAGGGAGCCGAGCGCCGCTTCGATGAGCCGACCGATGAGCACGCCCAGCGGCACACCGATGATGACCGCAACCACCCCCACGGCGACAGCTTCGATGGCTGATGCGCCGAGAATCTGCCGTGGTGATGCGCCGACCAGCCGCAGAAGAGCGAAGCCCTCGCGGCGACGTGCGAACAGCAACGCGTTGCTGTTCGCCACCGTGAACGCCCCGACGATCAACGCCAAACCGGCGAACCCGATGAGCAGGAACGTGATGAGCGAGAACGACTTCGCCAACGATGTCTGCTTGTGCTGTTCGAACTCCGGGCCGGTGCTGACTTCGACGCCCAGTGGTAACACCGCCTCGATCTTCTGTTGCACCTCGTCGATGTCCGCCCCGGGTGTGAGCTGGATGCCGATGCTGTTGTTGTCCGAGCCGCGATCGAACATGGTTCGGGCGACAGCGGTCGGGAACAGCGCGAGCGATGATCCCGCTGGGAGTTCTTCGTCGCCGAGCGTGACGATGCCGGTGACCCGGAATGTCCTCGGAACCGTCTTGGTCGCGATGAGCACTTGGTCACCGACAGAGATGACAGCCGCCGTAGCGGTGGCATGATCGATGACGACTTCATCGGGTTGAATGGGTGGAGCACCCGCACCGACGAATCGGTAAGGGTTGAGCGCTTCGACCTCAGGCCAGTTGGCACCGGTTGGTCGTTCGGTGATGCCGAGCGGCACGACTGGTTGTCCGGTGGAGTCGACAATGATGGCGATGTCGTCGATCCGCGGGTCGGTGGCGAGAACGCCGGGGATCGTCTCGACGACGTTGCGGAGCGAGTCCGGGATGAGTTGGCGCACCTGTTCCAGCGGGCTGTCGAAGGCGACGGTTCCTTCGAGCACCAGGTCCGCCCGCTCGGTCCCGGCGCCCGCAAGGTCCGCGAGGCCTTGGCTGACACGGCCGAGGAGCGACAACGAACCGGCCAAGTAACCGACCCCGAGCGCCACGATCAGCATCGACAACAGAATTCGTCGGCGCTCTCGTGAGAGCGTCCGCACAGCGGCGCGTAGCCCGCCGAAACGACGCGATCGTTGAACCTCACGGGGCGGAGTCGACTTGAAGACGCGACCGTCTTTCGTCCGCGGTGTGGGTTCCTCGACTGGGGCTGGCGACGGTGTCGGGACTGAGTTCGGCCGGGCGTCCCGAACCCATATGGTCTCGGGATCCGGTTCTGGATGGCGGGTGTCGGGGTGCGGTTCGCCCCGGACCCTCAAAGCGCGCAGCCAGGTTTCATCGGTTCGGACAGGCAGGGTTGAACCCCCGGGGTCCGCGCCCGGCGGACGAGTGGGCGCGTCGGAGTCGTCCATCACCGAACTCGGGGCGCGACAACTCGGCTCACGACGTCCAGCGTAGGGGGAGGGCAATGAGGAACTGGGATCACCTGCAGGGGTTCTCGACGACCCGGGCTATGGTGGGTCGTCTGGCGACGTGGCCGAGTGGTTAGGCAGAGGCCTGCAAAGCCTTGCACAGGAGTTCGATTCTCCTCGTCGCCTCCAATGTGGGAGGCCGGTTCGACGCATGTCGGGCTGGCCTCTGCGCGCCAGCCCGAGTCGTGGTCCGAGGGTGATCGAATTCGTCTCAGGGTGTGCCGTACGCTCGGACAGCGATGTCGTCACTTCCACCGCCCGGGCCACCCCACGCTGGGCGGACCCCTCCCGCGCCGACGTGGGGCGAGACGCCGCCACTGCAATGGGTCGCGCCAGATGATCAGTCGACGTTCATCGACGCACCGGCCATCCCGCCCGCTCCAAAGCGAGCGTGGCTGGGCGGAGACCCATTAGGTGGACAGCAGCCTGGTGCTGCGGGAGTTGACGGGCGTGTTCGTCAGCAACGCGCCCGCTTCCTGATGGTATCGGTGTTGCTCGTTGGTGCCGGGGTGACGTTGATTGCCTCGAGCTTCGCTACATGGGTACACGCCGATCTGTTGGGCGTGGGCATTCGCGACGGAAGCGGATGGAGCAACGTTGCCGGCCATCTCAGCTTCGGGCCTGGAGTGGCGGCTGCCGGAATCGCTGTCGTGTTCTTGTCGCTGGCGGCGATGCTCGATCAACGGAGTCGAGGCGCGTTGTGGTTCGTGCTCGTGGCGCTGATCGCTGCCGCGGCGCTAGCGGTGGTGCAGGTCATCGATCTCAATCGAGCGGTTGAGGGTGTTCAGAGCAGCGTCGGCGTCGGGATCTGGATGATGGTGGTGGCCGTCTCGGTCGGCCTGGCGCTGTGGCCGATCGCGTTCGTGCTGGCTCGACACGCTCGCCGCCCAAGTGTTTCGCCATCGAGCAGCTCGGTCGTGGTGCCAGCAATGGTGGCCGTCGGGTGACCTGCTATGTTGACGACCTGACCGGGGCCGTTGGCGCAGTTGGCTAGCGCACCTGCATGACGCGCAGGGGGTCGTGGGTTCGAATCCCGCACGGCCCACTCAATGTTTTCGGGGTTTTCGCCCTCGCTCGGCGGAGCGAGATGACACCAAAATATCAAGGGGTAGCCAAGAGGGTAGCCAAGGTCCGAAGCGGACAGGTTCGAGAGCGGCGTCGCAAGCCGATACCATCGGCGTCGTGTCGAGCTCCGAATCGGCGGCTTCCCCGCCGCCGGGCTGGTTTCCAGATCCATCCGGCGATGGTTCGTTGCGGTGGTGGGACGGCGCTGTTTGGACGACGCACCGAATCGACGTTGCGGCGATGAACGTTCGACCAACGGATGCCTCGGACGGCCGCGGGGTCGCAGCCTTAGCGCATCTCGGAGTCCCGATCTTCAGCGTCTTGTTGCCCCTGGCGGTCTGGTCGTCGTCCCCGCCGCAGTCGTTCCAGCGTGCACACGCTCGACAGGCCTTCTCATTCCAGGTGGTATTTCTCGCTTGCTGGGTGGTTCTCGTGACGCTGATGGCCATTGGAGCGGTGGCTCCAATGACCCTCCTCGCTGTCGGAGGCCTCGGGCTTCTCCTGGAGCTGCCGAACGTGGCTCGTGCCTTGGCGGGAAACGGACCTATCCGACTCATCCCGGTTGAGCCGTTAGCGCCCTGACGACTGAGAAGCGTCGCCACCGACGAAGTTCAGTCGGCTAACAGCCGCCCGATCAGTTGTGCGGCCTCGACCCGGCCGCGTGGTCGAACCCGGTTGTAGACCTCTGCGGTCATCCGGATGGAGGCGTGGCCGACGATGCTCGCTGCGACTTCGAGGGGGACGCCAGCCTCGGCCATGTTCGTGATCGCTGTGCGTCGAGCGGCATGGAAGGGCCGCTTCTCCAAGTCGGCAGCTTTCAGCGCGCCGTACCACCAGCGCAGACAGTTGCGGTCCTGGATCGGTGAGCCGGTCTCGGTCGTGAACACGAATCCGTGGTCGGTCCAGACGTCACCGAGCGCCATCGCGTCGGCTTGTTGCCGCGCTCGGTGCTCGCGCATCAACTCGGCGGTGCGAGGGTCGAGCTCGACGACGCGAATCGAGCCTTGCGTCTTCGGTTGCTCGAGGTACCAGCCGCCGCCGGGTGGCCACTTGATCGTCGCGACAATGCGAACGGTCGGGGTGTCGTCGAGACTCACGTCGGCCCACTTGAGCGCAAGCAGCTCGCCCTGGCGGAACCCATACCCGAGCCCGAGCGCAGCGAACGCTTCCCATCGGGTGCCCGCGCACGTTCGAACGAATCGCACGACGTCCGGGGCGGTCAGCGTGTCGTCGTCCGTCGACTTCGCGACCCTCGGCAGGTCGACGAGCTGACATGGGTTGCGCATGATCACGTCGGTGCGCACCGCGTGTCGCAGTGCGCCGGAGAGAACTCCGACGATCTGGCGTGCGGTATTGGGGGAGCGGCCCGAGCTGATGACGTCGGTGATCATCGCCTGGACGTGTCCGGTGGTGAGACGACCGATGCGGTGATGACCCACCCGGTCGACCAGGTGCTTCTCTGCGATCCATCGGTACTGCGCGACCGTTGACGCCTTCACCCGCAGCGGCGCGACATGTTCGAGCCACCATCGCAGGTACGCGGTGACCGTCTGGTCGAGGTCTGGTGTCATACCGCTCTCGGCGTACTCCTTCTCGGCCTCGCGGACTTTGCGGATCGCCTCGGCCTTCGTCTTCGCCTTGCGCGTGATCCGATGACGACGCCCGCCCGTCAGCGATTCGACCTCGGCAGCGGCGACCCACTGGTCCCGTTCGTTCTTGTAGACGGATCCCTCGCCGTGACCACGTCGTTGACGGGATGGTTTGGGCTTCGCTGTGGCGGCCACGGGGCCTCCTGCCTCTGGTGAGGGTCCGGCAACTGTTGCCGGCTCAGGGGGCCCGGTGAAGTCGAGCTGAAGTTGATCAGCGGGGACGGTGGATCGGGCGACCAACTCGTACCTCCACACCATAGCGAGCCGCGCGGACATCGCTTGCTGCCCGTCGCTCGGCGACGAACTGCTCGACCGCTTCGGCAGGGATCCGGACGGCGCCGTCAATGCGCACGACTTCGAGCCGACCGTCGGAGATGAGCTCGTACGTCTTTGTTCGGCCGAGACCGAGCACACGCGCCGCCTCCGTGACTCTCAGTAGCAGCACTCTCTCGGCGGTGGTGGGATCGGTTTCCATACCCACCTATGCGCGCGCTCGCCGCCCTATTGGTGAAGAAATCTCGAACGAACTTCCGGTGGTGACCTGCGGTCGGACGCTGCGACCGCTGGCGGACTATGAACCGGCTCGTCCGCATCCATTCGCTTGTTGCGCTTTGCGCAACTTGCCAGACATCCCACGGGTCGAAGGTGTCAAGCAGCAGATCGAAATTGGGGGTCGAGCTGGTTCTCGGGGCGGTGCGCCCAGGCGGTGTTCTCGTCGTAGATCGTGTGCGTTCTGAGGCAACCGTGCAGGATCCCGACGAGGCGGTTGCTGAGCGCCCGAAGCGCCTTGTGATGCGAGTCTCCCAACCCGACTCGAAGGTCGTAGTAGGCGCGGGCGCCGACACTGGTGGTCAACGCGCAGAACGCCCATTGGTGCACGGCGTCCGCGAGTCGTTTGTTCTTCACGAACCGGGCCACCACAACATGGCTGCGTCCCGAAGCTCTCGTCACCGGCGACGTCGCTGCATAGTTCTTCCGAGACTTTGCGTCCTCGTATCGGTCGGCGTCATCGCCGAACTCGCCGAGCACCCGCGCTCCGAGAACAACACCGATCCCGGGCAAAGACCGGTAAATGTCCGCGGCGGGATGCTGTCCAAAATGGTCAGCAAGTTCCTTCTCGAGCCCGGCGATCTGCGCATTCAACGACCCAACAACCGCGACCATCGACTGGGTTGTCGAAGCAAACGCCGCTACGACCGCCGGCGGGGCGTCGAGACCGTCGACTCGTAAACCTTCAGCGATCTGACGGGCCCGGACATCGATGTTGCGTTGACGGCCCCCCGCTCGCAGAGCGGAGCGGATCTTGCCCAACGGCAACGCTTTCGCTTCAGCCGGTGTTGGCGCCTTCGCCAGCACCGCCAACGCGTCACGATCTCCCAGCTCGCTGAACGTCGAGAGCGCGGCTGGGAAGTACTCCAGCAACGCTGACCGCAACCGGGCGACAAAGCGACTGCGGTCCCAGATCAAACTTTGGTGTGTTCGCGCAAGGATCTTCACGCCTTCCACCGCACCGCTGTCACCAGCGACCTGGCGGTGGTTGTGACGGTCTGTTCGCACCAAATCCGCGAGCATCTTCGCGTCCGCTGCATCAGATTTCGCGCCCGACAACACATGGCGTGCCCGATACCGCGACGCTGCCAACGGGTTGATCGCGAACACCGAGTATCCGGCGTCGATCAACGACTGGATCCACAAACCCCGATCCGTCTCGATCCCGACCACGACCTCCACCGGTTCATCGACAAACCCGGCGACGAGCTCATGGAACGCAGCGACACCGACCACACCCTCTGGGAGCCGGCGTTTCGCGAGCCGGACACCATCAGCGTCACACACGAACACATCATGGTGATCCTCAGCCCAATCATCTCCAACAAAGATCATGTCTTCTGCACCCTTCAGTTTGGTCTCAGTTCCATTGCGTTGAGCCGAAGGACACCCGGCAACGGACTAATGGATCAGTGCTCGAAACGGCACGACATCCCACTGGTGCTCACGGGAACCTCACCAACCAGCCGGGGCACGTTCTGGCTTCAGAGATTCTCCCCTCAGTCTGTGCAAGTGCTCACCGGCCAGCGGCTCAGATCAAGCCTCCCATCGAACGCCCGATCCACCCCCATTAGTCTGTGC
>Ga0335397_10004968_pt1 | contig 17475 bp, 12 predicted proteins | sample MAT04_FD_205740 | JGI IMG/M metagenome (GOLD analysis project Ga0335397, IMG submission 205740) | Freshwater microbial communities from Lake Fryxell liftoff mats and glacier meltwater in Antarctica - MAT-04 (spades assembly) (version 2) ... | reverse complement strand
GGTAATCCCATGCCATACATGGCCCAGTAAGCATGGTATTTTTTGTGGTAAGGAAAATATTCATCGGCTGTTTCCAGCACTCTAAAATAGGTGGGGTATTCTGCAGGAACCCAACTGTCTTTGCCAAACAAAATGCGGTCCTGGTATTTTGTAAAAAAAGCTTTGGCCATCTTTGGTTGGCGGCCAAGTTCTGCAATCACTGCACCAAATTCTACCACTACATTGGGCAACTCATCAAGCATGCTGCTTAATTTATTTAAGTCGTTTGCATACCATCCAAAATGAGCAGCAATAAAAGTGGTGTTGCGATGTTTTTTAAAAAGCTTGTGTTGCTCTTCAATCAGGGTTTCAAACGGCACGGGGTTATCGGCTCCACGTTTGCGATTGGGATTAATGATGAGCTCAAGCCAGCGTTCATTGGTACTGTCCAACGGATCCCAGAAAGATTTGGGATCGGCTGTATGAATCAATACGGGTATTTTTAATTCAGCCGCTTTTTCCCACAAGGCATCCAGCCTTGCATCATCCACAGGTACCCGGTTGCCATTAATATCTTTTACAGAAAAGCCGAGGGTTTTAAAAATTTTCAATCCGTTGGCACCATTCCTTACATCTTCTAAAAGTTGTTTTGCAGCTTTTTCTCCCCAGCCGGGTTCGCCCACATTTTTAAAATCAACATTGGCAAAAACAATAAATCTTCCGGGTTTGTTTTGGGCGGCATTCTTTGCAGATTCTTTTAACTGGTTTCCGCTGCCGCCACTCAGGTTCACCATTACCCTCATGTTTAATTTATCCATTTCGGCGGTAAGCTTATTCAAATCCATCGTTGGCATTTGGTATTGATGATTGTGCACATCAATAAACGGGAACTTTGCCCTGGTAAGTAAATGCTGCGTTACTACCAGGGTTGATGGAGGATTGTAATTTTCGAAATCAATTTTCTGTTGTGCGGCTGCTGTGTTTGCCAGCAATATAAAACCAATTATAAAGATATTGTGCATGTGGGTGGTGGTTATTTGTTGTTCAAAGAAAAGCAACTTATCAAGAAGTATCGTATCCGCCCATCATTTATTTGACGAAGAGGTCAGTTAAACAAGTCAATAAAATGCAACAAATGCAGCAACGGCTTTTCAGTTTGGCCTGTACTCACCATATGGGATAGTATATAATAACTACTGATTTTACAGGATATCTGCCTGTAAAATGAACTATTTTAAACAAGGGCATAAAACGGGCAGAATAGCGGTAGTTTTGTAGATTAAAATTTTTAAACTAACGGGAGAAGTTATTTACAGTTTTAATAACTTTATCGGCAGTGGCATTGTTATCTACAAAACAGGAACAAACCTATACCTTAAATGCTGGTATAATGAATGTGACATAATTGAATGTGCTTTTTTAAAATTGATAGAAAAATAAAGACCTTTTAATTCAGTTTAACAAATACGGGTGAAGATGAAATCAACTACTTCTGACAATAAGAAAAAGGCCCTTCCGGTAAAGAAAGTTGCGGGTGCAGTAAAAAATACAAAAAAATTGTTGCCTGCAAAAAAACTTATATCAGCGCCCAAAGTTGTAAAAAAAGCGGCCTCCAATAAGGAAGCGATTAAAGTAAAGGCAAAGCACCAATCGCTGCAACTACCGCAAGGTAAAAAAGACATTAATCCTTTTCCTGTGGTGGCCATTGGTGCATCTGCCGGTGGTTTGGAAGCCGTAACGCAGTTATTGCAGTTTTTGCCTGCCAATACCGGTATGGCTTTTATTTACGTGCAGCATCTAAGCCCCGATCATAAGAGCATGCTTACTTCTATTTTATCCAAGATAACTGCTATGAAAGTGCAGGAAATAGATGATATGGAAAAAATAGAACCTGATAACGTTTATATTATTCCTTATAACAAAGAAATAGAAGTGATAGATGGGCATATACAATTACTTCCACGTCCTCAAAATAAATCTTCCAATCTTTCTATTGATGTATTGTTTTCTTCTTTAGCCGAAACGCATAAAGAAAATGTTATTGGCATCGTATTATCCGGCAGTGCCAGCGATGGTACCCGTGGGCTTGAGGAAATAAAGCTGGCCGGTGGGATAACTTTTGCACAGGATGATTCTGCCAAATTCAGCAGTATGCCACAATCTGCTATTGCATCAGGCGCAGTTGATTTTATTTTATCGCCCAAAGAAATTGCCAAAGAATTAGCCTGGATGAGTAAACATCCTTTGGTAAAACGTACTGCAATAAAACCTGTGCCGGAAGATGAAATTGAAAACAGCGATCCTGGCTTAAATACCATTCTGCAAATTTTGTATAAGAGAAAGAATGTAGATTTTAGTCATTATAAAATGAGCACCATCAAGCGGCGGATGCTAAGGAGAATGCTGATCCTTAAAGTAAAAACATTGGAGCAATATGCAACTTTGCTCATGGAAAAAAAGCAGGAAACAGATATTCTTTTCCAGGATTTGCTCATTAATGTGACCGATTTTTTCAGGGATGCAGAAGCCTTTGCTGCATTAAAAAAAACGGTATTTCCAAAACTGTTAAAAAGTAAAGCCAAAGTAGAACCATTGCGTATTTGGGTGGCGGCCTGTGCTACCGGCGAAGAAGTTTATTCACTGGCGATTACCCTGCTGGAAATGCAACAAAATAAATTGATCAAAATTCCCTTCCAGATTTTTGCTTCCGATCTTAGTGCAGAAGCCATAGCTGCCGCAAGGATTGGAGAATATTCATTGACACAGCTTAAAAATATTTCGCCGAGGCGCCTGCAGCAATTTTTTACAAAATCCAATGATACTTATCGTATTTCTAAATCGCTGAGGGATGTTTGTGTATTTGCCGAACATAATATATTGCGGGACCCTCCTTTTTCCCATATGGATTTTATCAGTTGCCGAAACATGCTCATTTATTTAGATGCTGCTGCGCAAAAAAAAGTAATTACTACTTTTCACTATTCATTAAATGAAGGTGGATGCCTGATGCTGGGCAAATCTGAAACCATTGGAAACGCTGAGCAGCTTTTTACAATACTTAATAAAAGTTTTAAAATTTATTTGCGAAAGAAAAATTCCGGTACACAAAGGATACCTGCCATGGTGCCTCGGTTTTCGCAAACCTTTACCGGGCCGCCGGAGACACCAGAGCCAAAAAAAAATTTTACCGGCAGCATCCAGAAAAAAAATATTGCCTCCAACCATGGTAATGTAGGCAATGCATTTGATACCTATCTACTTCACCGATTTATGCCTGCAAGTGTAGTGATCAATCAACATATGGATATATTAGAGTTTCGGGGTTCAACGGAACTGTATTTAAAGCACTCATCGGGCAAAGCCAGTTTTAATATTTTAAAGATGGCACACGATGAAATTACTTTTGAACTTCGCAATGCTATTCATAATGCCATCAAAACAAAAAAGGCTGCTTACAAAACCGGCATTGAAATGAACAGCACAAGAGCAGGAGAAGTTGTGCGAATCATTAATATAGAAGTGGCACCGCTTAATATAGAAGGCGATGAGCCTTTACTGGCAATCGTTTTTAGCGAACAGCAGCAAATTGAAATAATATCAGATCCTTTAAAAGCAAGAAAAAATATTTCTATTGCAAAAGACCGTCGTATAAAAAAGCTGGAAGAAGAACTGGCAGATGCCCGCTCAGATATGGGAGCCATTACGCATGACCAGGAAGCAGCCAATGAAGAATTGCAAAGCGCCAATGAAGAAATTGTTTCCAGCAATGAAGAACTGCAGAGTTTAAATGAAGAACTGGAAACATCTAAAGAAGAAATAGAATCTACCAACGAAGAGTTAACCACCAGCAATCATGAGTTGCAGGCACGCATACAACAGGTAGAGGAATTGTATAATTATTATGAAGGTATTCTGACAACAGTGCAGGAGCCCATGCTCATACTGGACAAAGACATCCGCATAAAATCTGCCAACAAATCTTTCTGTAAAATATTTCATGTAACAGAGGAAGAAAGTATCGGGCTGTCTTTGTATAAACTGGGCAATAACCAATGGAATATTCCCCGGCTGCGGGAATTACTGGAAGACATTGTGCCCAAAAATATCCGTTTTCATAATTTTGAAGTGGAACATACTTTTCCTGTTATTGGCAAAAAAATAATGTTGCTGAATGCCCACCGTGTGATACAGCAAAGCCAAAATGAAGAATTAATTGTGCTTACCATTATTGATATTACCGACGTAAGAAACCTTGCCATGCAACTGGAGCTGAAGGAAAAGAAAGCATTGGAAAAAGAGCTGGAACTGGAAAAGAAAGCACTCAAAAAGATTGAAGACAGCAACAAGCGTTACAACATGATGCTCATGCAATCTCCCTTTGCATTTGCAGTATTAAAAGGCAAGGGGATGCTCATTAGCCTTGCCAATGACAGCATTAAAGAAATATGGGGAAAAGGAAGGGATATAGAAGCTAAGCCACTGATAGAGGTAATACCGGAATTAAAGGGTGGACCAATTTTGAAATTGCTTAATAAAGTTTACAGCACCGGTATTCCATTTCATGGATACGAAATGTTGGTGCCACTAAAACGAAACGGAGTATTAAAGGATGCATATTTTAATTTTGTTTACCAGCCATATCTGGAAGCGGACGAATCTATTTCGGGTGTAACGATTATTGCAACTGAAGTTACAGACCATGTAATTGCAAAAATAGATTTGATTGAAGCTAAAAAGCAGGCAGAACATAAAACAGATATTGCGGAGGTAGCTGTTAAGTCCAAACAACAGTTTTTATCCAATATGAGCCACGAAATAAGAACACCCATGAATGCTATCATTGGGTTTACAAATGTGGTGATGAAAACGAAATTAAATGAAAAGCAAAGAGAATATTTAAACGCTATTAAAGTATCGGGTGAATCATTGATTGTATTAATTAATGATATACTGGACATGGCTAAAATAGATGCAGGAAAAGTAACTTTTGAAAATATACCGTTTTATTTTTTCTCCTCTGTTTCGGATATGCTTCATTTGTTTGAAACAAAAATGCAGGAAAAAAAATTGGTATTGGTAAAACAATATGATACCAGTATTCCCGGTTTACTGGCAGGAGATCCGCTGCGGTTGCGGCAAATTATTGTAAACCTGATAGGGAACGCCGTAAAGTTTACCAATAAAGGAAAAATAACGGTGAGTATAAAAAAGCTTGAGGAAGATTCCCAAAACATAATCATCGAATTTGCTATAACTGATACAGGTATTGGTATTCCGAAAAATAAACTTAGTTATATTTTTGATGCTTTTCAACAGGAGGCACTTGAAACAAACCGGTTATTTGGAGGAGCTGGTTTAGGCCTGGCAATTGTAAAACAAATGGTAGAACTACAGGGAGGAACAGTGTCGGTAAAAAGCAAAGTGGATAAAGGATCTACTTTTAGTTTTAGGTTAAGTTTTAAAAAAACGACAACCCATACCGCTATCGAAACAGTGAAGAGAGCGCCCGCTTCTCAAAAATATTTGTCAAACAAAAAAAACGGAAATAATAGAAAAGTGTTGATAGTAGAAGATGTACCGCTGAATCAACTTTTAATAAAAGTGATTGTAGAGGGATTTGGCTTTGCAGCAGATATGGCCGAAAATGGAACAATGGCCATAGATTGCCTCGAAAAAAATAAATATGATATTATTTTGATGGATTTGCAAATGCCTGTAATGAATGGTTTTGAACTGACAACATATATTAGAAACGTTATGAATTCGCAAATTCCTATTATTGCACTTACTGCAGATGTAACTACGGTAAATGAAGAAATATGCAAATCCTTTGGGATGAATGACTATATTTCCAAACCTGTTGACGAAAAAATATTATATACTAAAATGAAACAATATTTATAATAAAGATAGTGGCTGAGGTTGTTTGTAAATCTCGTGGAGATTTAAGCCTGCCAGCATTTAAAAATTATACTACTTCATTAATGCCAACGGATATGAACGATGACCAAAATAAAGCGAAAGTCCTTAAGAATTATTACATACCCACTGCCGAATTTTATAGCCAGATAATAGACAGCTTGCAGGATTATTCCATTTTTACACTGGATAATGACCTTATCATTAATAGCTGGAGTTCTGGTTCTGCAAAAATATTTGGTTACGAACCAGAAGAAATTATTGGGAAAAATTTTGAAACTATTTTTACAGCCGGGGATATAATAAATGAAATTCCAAAAAAAGAAATAGATACCGCTGTAAAAGTTGGAAAAGCTACCGATAACAGGTGGCATGTCTGTAAAGACAATAGCCTGTTTTATGCTAATGGTTTGGTTTTTCCGTTAACGGGTATAGATGGGGAAATGTTAGGCTACGTAAAAATATTGAGAGATATAACCGAAAAGAAAAAATCGGAAGATGCTATAAAAAAATATGTAGAAGAACTGGAAGAATTAAACAAACATAAGGAGACGGTACTTGCGCTGCTCTCCCACGATTTAAGGAGCCCGCTATCAGTTATTATCACTACTGCAGGACATCTAAAAACGAATTTTGATCAAATGGAACAAGTACTTGTAAAACAAATGCTTGAAATGCTCCATAAGTCATCTAAAGATCAGCTTAATATGCTCGACTACCTGGTAGAGTGGGCAAGAATTAAATATGCTGCGGAAGTTTTTTCTCCCGCTAAAATTGAACTGGCAGGTTATGTTGAACAGGTTTTTAAAATGCTGGGTGAAAAGGCGGGGTTAAATACCATTAACCTGCATACTGAAATAGCAAAAAATGTGACTGTTTTTGCCGACAGTAAAATGGTACTTTCCATTATTCAAAATATCGTATCCAATGCAATTAAGAATACCAAACCGGGAGGACAAATAACGGTAACGGCTAAAAGCGAAGATGATAAAATTATTGTGCAAATAAGGGATACCGGAGTTGGCATGAGTAAACAAATACAGGAAAGTCTTTTTATACCACAGGTAAAAGCGCTTTTAAAACCGATAGAAGGGAATAAAGGAGCAGGTATAGGATTGTTATTAGTAAAAAGTTTTTTAGAAAAAAACAGTGGTGAGATATGGGTAGAAAGCGAAGAGGGCAAGGGCTCCTCCTTTTACTTTACCCTGCCCATAAATAAGCCGGAAGATCAAACAGACATAGCAACGTAAAATGAATTGCAGGACCCTTTGTAAAAAAAATTTCATTGTTTTTTATTGTTGATTGACCAAATGCCTGAAACGCTTATCAGGCCTGCATAACCTCACCCCAGCCTCCCAATAAAATCCTACCGTGTGCACACAAATATAAAAGGAACACGGATGACACGGATGGGATGGATTCATACGATTTTATATTTGTTTAAACTGTTTACTAACCCAGGAATCAGCTTTTTAAATTGTATAAACACAGGATAATCCTGCTTCGCAGGATGTTGGATCACCAAACCAATCCTAATTTTTCTGCAAACCTGCCTGCCGGCCGGGTCCGTGTCATCTGTGTTCTAATTTTTTCATATCGAAGATGAGTCCACACGGCAGGATAAAATCGGGACAGGCTCTCTCCCCAAATCATCGGGATCTGCGATGACAAGGGAGAGGGGCCAGACCCCTTACCCAGCAAGCACTTGAACGATTTGATAGCGTTTTAACCGGACAAGAGTGATTATTTTTCTAAAAATATTTGCCAAACCGTACACAGCATTTATCTGCAAAAAATATATTCAGAAAATAATTGTAAAATATTTTATTCTCCTAAAAACAAACTTTAGAATAATTTAGCCAAATATAAATTTGCAGTAGCAGACAGCAATGGATAAAAATTTTGAGCTGCCCACTTTAAGAACCGTGCAGGTAATGCGTTACGTAACTCCATTGAGAGAAGGCGGCTCGCTGCCTGCTATTGCAGAAGCTGATGATGGTTTTTTGTATGTATTAAAGTTTAGGGGAGCAGGGCAGGGTGCCAAGGCATTGATTGCAGATTTAATTGGTGCCGAAATAGCCCGTGCAGCAGGATTAAGAGTGCCCGAACTGGTGTTTGCTCACCTTGATGAAGCATTTGGCAGAACAGAAGCAGATGAAGAAATCCAGGATCTGCTTAGAGCAAGCGAAGGATTAAATCTTGGGCTGCATTTTTTATCGGGAGCTATTACTTATGATCCTGCAGTAAATATTGTAGATGACTGGATGGCTTCTGCCATTGTGTGGCTGGATGCTTTTTTAACCAATGTAGACCGTACTGCCCGCAATACCAATATGCTTACCTGGAACAAAGAATTGTGGCTGATAGATCATGGGGCATCTTTGTATTTTCATCATTCATGGGATAACTGGCAGGAGCAATCGGAAAAATCATTTGTGCAAATAAAAGATCATGTATTATTACCGCATGCCACCCAACTGGATGAAGTGGATGAAGCCATGCACAAAATGCTTACAGCAGATAAAATAAAAAGCGTAGTTGCATTGGTGCCCGATAGCTGGCTCATGAATGGAGACAGTGATGAAACAGCCGAAGCTAAAAGAGAAGTGTATAGTAATTTTTTAATAAACAGGTTGAGCCATTCAAAACTATTTGTAAACGAAGCAAAGCATGCAGGAAAATCACTTATTTGAATACGCTATTATAAGAGTTGTGCCAAGGGTAGAGCGGGAAGAATTCCTGAATGTGGGTGTAATTGTGTATTGCAGAAAACCGGCATTTTTGCAAATGATGTTTACACTTGATCAATCCAGGTTATTGTTGCTATACCCTCAAATTAATATTGAAGATGTACAATGCCATTTAAATGCCTACGAACAAATCGGTGCAGGAAAGCCGGGAGCAGGCCCAATTGCAGCGCTGGATATGGCATCAAGGTTCAGGTGGTTAACTGCCAAAAGAAGTACTGTAGTGCAGTCGTCTGCAGTGCACCCGGGATTATGCAAAGATCCTGCGTCTACACTTGCCCGTTTGCATCAGCAACTGGTTATTTCCTGATTTGATTTATTATTAATCAGCGCAAAAGAATCCCGTTTTTTTAAGACTGTATCCAATTAGCTGCTTTGGTTTGATAATCAAAAATGGCTCTCCTGTTGCCGGTATGATGAAGAAATAAAAAGTCTATCGTCAGCACTGTTGTTTCTACCACTGCAAAATTATTTTTGGCAAAATGCAACAATTCAGGATCGTTTTCCATGCCAGGTAATCCTTTCTTTTCTTCTAAATATTGCCCTGGCGCATCTGTAATACTGTAGGTGAGTTGGCTACTTGTTTTTAATTTTTGCCAGGCATCTTCTGCTATTTCATCCTTATAATGTATCAGGGCATCCGCTGTAATTCTTACCTGCAGTTTCATTGGGTCATCGTAAAATAACCAGCTCAGCGCCGGGTCTTTTTTTAAGGCTGCTACTTTGGGAGAGCGAATGTCAGTATGAAAAAAGAGTTTTTTTTCTACAGGATCTGTATTGCGTAAAATAACTGTTCTCAACGCTGCCTTGCCATTTTGAATATTGGCCACGGTTCCATAATGGAATACCGCTTTATAACTTGTTGTAGCCTCTTGCAGCAACTGCCAAATAGCTTTTTCTATTGGGGTAAGATCGTTCCCTAAAAAAATTTCCTGCATAGAGCCTTTAATTTTTAATATTTTTTTCGGGAATTCGCAAAAGTGTTTCCAACAGATATTTCCAGAATTTTTGTACAGAACTTACCTGTACTTTCTCGTCAGGAGAATGAGCGCCATAAATGTTGGGACCAAAAGAAATCATTTGAATGGCAGGATAGTTGGTACCAAGGATACCACATTCCAATCCTGCATGCACTGCGTTTACATGAGCAGGTTCATTAAACATTTCTTTGTATAAATCACTCATGAGTTTTACAATGGGTGACCCTGGTTTAGGTTCCCAGCCGGGATAATTGCCGCTAAATTTAATACTGCCGCCGGTCAATTCAAATGCACTGCTGATACTTTGCGCAAGATCTGTTTTTTCTGTATCTACAGAACTGCGGGTAAGGCACTGCACAGTCCATTGGCCATCTTTCAATTCTACTTTTGCAATATTGTTAGAGGTTTGTACCAGTCCTTCAATATCGGGGCTCATGCGGTAAATGCCATTTGGGCATGCATACATTGCACGCAGAAAACTTTGTTGAAAAGCTACCGGCATCGCTGTTGAAACATTTTCTGTTGGTTCAATAATAAGTGCCAGGTTTGGATCTGTGAAACTGTATTCTGCTTTTAAAATAGTATGGTATTCTGCTGTAATTTTTTTTGCAATCCCTTCATTTTCTACAGGAATTATAATGGTTGCTACAGACTCTCTCGGAATCGCATTTCGCAGGCTGCCTCCATTGATGGCTGCAATTTTAATAGCCGCATCTGTTGTTAATTTCAATAAAACCCTGTTCATTAATTTATTGGCATTGGCTCTTCCTTTATGAATATCTACGCCGGAGTGACCGCCGGTAAGCCCTTTGAGTGTTAGTTTGAATGCAATACCTGCAGCAACATTTTCAGGAACATAATTGCCACTGGCAGTTACATCAATACCTCCTGCACAACCAATGGTGAGTTCATTGTCTTCTTCCGTATCCAGGTTTAGCATTATGCTTCCATCCAGCAAACCACCCTTTAGTGCCAGTGCCCCCGTCATGCCGGTTTCTTCATCAATGGTGAACAAAGCTTCTAAGGGTGGATGAGGAATATCTGTTGAAGCCAAAAGCGTCATGATAGATGCTACACCAATGCCATTATCTGCGCCCAGGGTGGTGCCTTCTGCTTTTACCCAATCCCCATTTACGGTCATAATTATTCCTTGCTTATCAAAATCAAAAACAGTATCTGAATTTTTTTGATGCACCATATCCAAATGACTCTGCAGTACTACAGATGTTTTGTTTTCCATGCCTTTGCTGGCAGGTTTTTTTATAATCACATTTCCTGCTTCATCTACATAAGTGGGGAGTTGTAATTTTTCGCCAAAAGATTTTATAAATGCAATTACTCTTTCTTCTTTTTTAGAAGGGCGGGGTATAGCATTCAGGTCTGCAAAATGACTCCATAAAGCAGTTGGTTCCAGTTGACTTATCAAGTTGCTCATACAATTTTTTTTAGTTGATAAAAGTAACACAAAATTGATCAATTGAAATGAAGCATACAGTTGCGGCCTGATAATTGGAATAATTTATTAAACAGTTTTTTTATTTGCCTTTCTACTGCAGCAATTAAAGCCATAGCGTTGTATGTTACTGCACAAATCAGCTCTGCACATGATTGTTATCAGTTTTGGGTTAAAATGGGGGATTGTGTAACATTTATCACAAAGCCTGTTTATTAACCGTTGTAGTTTTATAAAAATTAAATCATCCAATTAAGAATAATCTCTTTTGCAGCAGGATACAACATTGCTTTATTCATGCAAAAGTTTAAAAAATAAAAACATATTACAATGAAAAAAAACATGGGTTCTGCAGACAAAATAGTAAGATTGGTTATAGCTGCAATCATTGCAATATTATATTTTACGAACACAATCACAGGTACATTGGGCATAGTGCTGTTAGTTTTAGCGGCTGTATTTGTACTCACCAGTTTAATTGGTTTGTGCCCGCTGTATCTGCCTTTTGGAATCAATACTTGTAAATTAAAAAAGAATTAAAATGGCACAACATGAAATCGAAACCCAGTGGATGGGTAAAATGCAATTTAATGCTCTTGTAAACGGGCATACAATAGTTATGGATGCTCCCGAAAGAGTAGGGGGCGAAGACAATGGCCCGATTCCTAAACCTTTTGTGCTCACTGCACTATCAGGCTGCACAGGAATGGACATTGCAGCAATACTTAGAAAAGCCCAAAAAGAAGTAACGGACTTTAGTATTAAAGTAACAGGTGAACTGAGCAAACAGGCCCCGATTGCCTACACTGCCATTCATGTTGTTTATGATTTTAAGGGAGAGGAGTCAAGCAAAGAAGCTGCGCTTAATGCAGTAAACGATTCGCAGGAAAAATATTGCGGCGTGAGTTACCTGCTTAAAAAAGCACTGCCTGTAACATGGCAAATAACTTATAACGGCGAAGAAATATATAATAACAAAGCTGTAGAAGAACTATTGGCAGTTTAATAGAAGCTACGTTTTGTTGCATAATGTAAAAGTAGAAGAGTGTAGCAGGTAATTTTATTTAAAGGGCTTTAACCTATCATCATAATGTTGGGTTAAAGCCCTTTTTATTTTGAGTTAATCCTATTAACTGCACTGATAAAATAGATTACTTTTTCTTAAAACTAATCAATGGAATACTCATGGCCGTGGAGATATCTTCTGTTTTACTTCCTTTAAAAAATAACCTGTCCCATAAACTTCTTTCCCTTGCAAACATAACAAGGCAATCGGGTTTATTAAGGCCTATGTATTTTTTTACCTGGCCTACCAGGCTGGTTTCTATAGTGGCTTTTTGTACTTCCAGTTTAATTTTTTTGTAAGGAGTATTTTCAATTACGGCTTCTGCCCTATTTATTTTTGTGTGTTCAGTATCTATGCCATAATCCATGAACAATACTTTTATTTCCGATTCGGCAGATTGGGCAAAAGGTACAATTTGGGCTAATTCACTGGAAAGATTTTCAAGGTCGGAAGCAAATACGATTTGTTGTAATGGGTTGTATTGGTAGTTTTCCGGTATGGCCATTACAGGAATATCCGATTTTGCAATCATGATAGAAGTATTGGAACCAAAAAAGAATTTAGTAATACCAGTAGCTCCATGAGTACCCATTACTATAAGGTCTACATTATTATTTTTGGCAATTTCCAGTGTTTTTTCTACCAGCATAGGGTTATAGGATACCATACATCTCGTACTGTCGGGTACTTTGCTGTTCAGTTGTTGTTGATAAGCCAGGCTTACCTGCTCCTTCAGTTTTTCCATTTTGTGTTCCTCGTCTTCTTTTAGCAAATGTGTCATCTGTGTTTCTGAAGTAGCAGTAGACAGGGCATATGCAGAAATATGTGAGCAATGGAAAACAATCAACTCACTGTTCATCTGTTTGCAAAGGCTGATGGCATAACATAAAGCATCTGTAGCATTTTTAGAAAAATCGGAAGGAACCAGTATTGTTGACATGCATTGAAATTATTTAAGTTTAATAAATTAATAAACCGGAATGGATAACAAAGGTATATTGGTATGATAACTCATTTTTTTTGTCATACTCCTGTTAAAGATACTCTCAATAAAATTTCTTTTATGAGTAATCATTACCAGCATTCCTGTATTATTATTTGTAATATAAGACTTTATTGCTTCTTCAAAATTGTGGCCGTAAATTAGGGTGGGTATAATATTTAATTGTGGGTGTTGCTGTTGCATGTTGTTGCAAAAAAGGGTAATGTCTTTTTTGTTTTGCAGATAATCAACCGGCTCTGCCTTTAACTCATCTGTAAAAACTGTTACATGCACCGGAGCCTTTAGCAGGTTGGCTAATGTAATGAGTGGCTGAATTATTTCAGGCGATTCATTATAATGATTAACTGCAAGAAGTATATTTTCCGGAGGCTCCCATTCATATAAAAGAGGGATGGCCAGTACCGGAACGCTGATATGACTGATTAGTTTTGCAGTGATGCTGCCAAAAAGTTTTTCCCGCACACCGGAGTTTCCCAGGGTACCCATTACTATCAGGTCGGCATTGTTTTCTTTAACAGCCTGTTGAATGGCATCTGTAATAAACCCGTTGTAGAGCTGCTTTTCTACTTTAGCATTTGTAATTTCCCTGGTAGCTTTTACCAATATGTCTAATTTTTGATTAGCATTATCAATAATTTCCTTATCAAAACTTTCGGGAAGTATTACATTTTCATTCATGGATGCATGCGTGAGATCGGTAACATGAATAATTATGATAGCCGCCCCGGAAAGTTTAGCTATTTCTGCTGCATAGTTCAGAGCTTTATTGGCATTAAGAGAAAAATCGCTGGGTACCAGTATTGTTTTCATGATAGAACATTTTATTCCTTAAAGGTAAAATGTTCTATAGAAAAAAGTATGACTTCAATCAGCCATTTTTATGACAGATCACTCAATGAAACCATATGACATGTGTCATTAAATACTTTGATCCGTATCATTTTTACAGAACTTATATTCTGGTAGGTTTGCTTTTAAATTAATTATCATAAAAAAAGATCAGTATATCCAACATATAGCATGTTATCATTGTGGAGAACCTTGCGATGAAATGATTGTTGAAGACAATCATTCTTTTTGTTGCACAGGTTGCCGGCAGGTGTACCTGTTGCTCAATGAGAACGATTTATGCACCTATTATAATATTGATAAGTCACCCGGCATAAAGGCAAAAGGAAAATTTGTAAGCAGTCGTTTTGCTTACCTGGAAGATGATACTATCATCAACCAGTTGGTACAATTCAGGAGCGAAGAACAAATGAATGTTACCTTCAACCTGCCGCAGATGCATTGCTCCTCCTGTGTATTTTTATTGGAAAACCTGCATAGGATAGAAGCAGGTGTAACCCGCTCCCAGGTGCACTTTGAGCGAAAAGAAGTTTTTATCAGTTTCACACCTGCTGTTATTTCTTTACGCAAAGTGGTAGAATTGCTGGCATTTATTGGTTATGAACCTGCCATTAGTTTAAATGATTCAGCACCTCAAAAAAAATCAACCTATAACCGGCAAAAAATTGCAGAACTGGGAGTAGCAGGATTTTGTTTCAGCAATATTATGATGCTAAGTTTTCCTGAATATTTTTCAGGAGGGGAAATAGAGCAGGAAGGCCTTAAAGCAACTTTTACCTGGATTGTATTTTTACTTTCATTGCCCGTGCTTTTTTTTGGAGCCCAGTCTATATTTGTGGCAGCCTGGAAAGGGTTAAGACAGGGCATTGTAAATATTGATGCCCCCATAGCCCTTGCCATCATCATTACTTTTGGCCGCAGTTATTACGAAATCATTTCGGGTACAGGTAGTGGTTATCTTGATTCCGGTACGGGAATTATTTTTTTTATGCTCATTGGACGTTGGTTTCAGCATAAAACTTATGATGCCATTTCTTTTGACCGGCAATACAAATCTTATTTTCCACTTGGTGTTACAGTACTCAGGGAGTTTAAAGAAGAAAATATACCGGTAACCCGTTTACAAAAAGGGGAGATCATTGTTATTCGCAATGAAGAAATGATTCCTGCCGATGCCCTCTTGCTGCAGGGCACAGCCTATATAGATTATAGTTTTGTGAGCGGTGAAAATGTGCCTGTTTCTAAAAAAAATGGTGACCTGGTATTTGCAGGAGGAAAACAAAAGGGAGGCGCTATTCAACTACAGGTAGTAAAAGAACCTTCGCAGAGTTATATAACCCAGTTATGGAACAACGATGTTTTTGGAAAATCCAAAAACAGGGAACAATCTTTTATTCATCCATGGAGCCGGTATTTTACTGCGGTGCTTTTTAGCATAGCAATACTTGGTGGTATATACTGGTGGGTAAACGATTCATCTAAAATACTGCCGGTAGTTACAGCGGTGCTTATAGTGGCTTGCCCCTGTTCTTTGTTATTATCGGCCACTTTTACTTTTGGCAATATGCTGCGCATTTTTGGTAAAAATAAACTGTACTTAAAAAATGCTTCTGTAATAGAATCTTTGGCTAAAGTGCAGGATATTGTTTTTGATAAAACCGGTACCATTACCCAAACAGGAAATGCATCGGTGCAGTTTAATGGAGCAACTTTAACAAGCGCCGAAGAAGAATGGATTCGCTCGGCAGCAATGCAATCGTCTCATACATTGAGCAGTTCATTGGCCGGGCACCTGGCTACGGATCTCTTTACTGAATTACCGGTAATGCAACATTTTTCTGAAACAGCAGGCAAGGGCCTGGTGGCAGAAATGGAGGGAGCAAAAGTAGAATTGGGTGCTGCTGGTTTTGTGAACGTAATACAACCTGATGAAATATTGACTGGGTCCTGTGTGCATGTAAAAATTAATGATGCCTACAAAGGATTTTATAAAATTGGCAACCAATACCGGGCGGGTATCAAAAAGCTGGTAACTCAACTTCAGGATAAAAAATTTAATCTTCATGTGTTGTCTGGTGATAATGATGCAGAAAAAATGAACCTCCAGGATTTTTTTGGCACACAATCGCCGATGCGTTTTAATGTTACTCCGCAGCAAAAGCTTTCTTATATAGAGCAATTGCAAAAGAGCGGGCAAAAAGTACTGATGGTAGGAGATGGTTTAAACGATGCCGGAGCATTGATGCAGGCAGATACAGGGATAGCAGTGAGCGATGATGCTGCCCGTTTTTCTCCAGCCTGCGATGCCATTATGGATGGTGCCGCACTTAATAAACTACATTCATTTATATCATATGCCAAAGCCGGCAAACAGATCGTAATGGCTTGTTTTATTTTATCAATCCTATACAATGTGGTGGGTGTTTCTTTTGCCGTGCAGGGAAAATTATCTCCTATTGTGGCGGCAATCCTTATGCCTGCCAGCAGTATAAGTATTGTTTTGCTTGTTACTCTGTTGACTTCCTGGGTAGCAAAACGCAAAGGATTGTAAACAAACTGATTAAAATCATACAGGAGGTTGTGAATCGTCAGATTTCTGGTGAAAGGGGAATTCTATTTTTGGCAAAAAATTTAAAACATACTATGAGCGCACTATTTATTTTAATTGGTATCAGCCTGATGGTTGCTGCAAGTTTTTTGGCCGCTTTTATCTGGAGTGTGAATAATGGCCAGTTTGATGATGATTATACTCCTTCTATCCGTATGTTATTTGAAAATGAACCCAAAGAAACCATTTCTGAAATAAAAAACTAACCAAAACAACCATAATATATGCAGGTAGAGAAATTTTATTACGATAACCGAATAGTTAAAAACTTCGCTTTCGCCACCATTTTATGGGGCGTTGTAGGTATGATCGTTGGATTGTACGCAGCGTTACAATTGGTGTTTCCGCAATTGAATGTTACGCAATATGGTAGTTTTGGCAGATTGCGGCCTTTACATACCAATGCAGTTATTTTTGCATTTGTGGGCAATGGTATTTTTATGGGGGTTTATTACTCTCTTCAAAGATTGCTTAAAGCAAGGATGTACAGTGATGTGTTGAGCAAGATCCATTTTTGGGGTTGGCAGCTCATTATTGTTGCGGCAGCTATAACTTTACCATTGGGCCTTACCAATGGTGCAGAATATGCCGAACTGATTTGGCCAATAGATTTGGCCATCACCATCATTTGGGTGGTTTTTGGATGGAACATGTTTGCCACCATCATTAAAAGAAGAGAAAAACATTTATATGTAGCCATTTGGTTTTATATAGCCACATTGGTTACCGTGGCAGTATTGCATATCGTTCGTTCGGTAGAATTGCCTTACAGTTGGGTGCATAGTTATAGCTGGTATGCAGGGGTGCAGGATGCTTTGGTGCAATGGTGGTATGGCCACAATGCAGTAGCATTTTTTCTTACCACACCTTA
>Ga0335397_10004967_pt1 | contig 17476 bp, 22 predicted proteins | sample MAT04_FD_205740 | JGI IMG/M metagenome (GOLD analysis project Ga0335397, IMG submission 205740) | Freshwater microbial communities from Lake Fryxell liftoff mats and glacier meltwater in Antarctica - MAT-04 (spades assembly) (version 2) ... | reverse complement strand
AGCCAGCACCGCGCGCTTTCGGCCGGACCCCACCGACAGTTCCACGTGTCCGGCTTGGATCAGCCACACGCCTGCTGGACCGGAACCGGCGGCGAAGAGAACTCCTCCGGGCGCGACGGCGCGTGATTGCAGAGTGGCGGCAAGGACCTGCAGGTCCTCCGGCCCCAAGGGGACGGTCTCGCCGCGGCCCACGCATCGGGCCACCCAGGCGGCGCTCCGCACGGAGGCCGGGTCGGGCCCGCGAGTACGGAACAGCTGAGTCACCACGATTGTGTCACCACGATGACATTCTACGGATCTTCCTTCCTCGGCCCCGGTTTCCTCAAGGAGATCGCGTCGCGATCAACGACGGAGCAGACGAACCGGACGAGGAGCGAGAACCATGGCGGGACAGGTTGACGTGGTGGTCATCGGGCTGGGTGTCGTCGGTGAGGAGGTTCCCTTCCATCGCGGCATCGAGGACGCCCTGGGCGACCTCCGTGGGCACGGGAGCTGAGATGGCCACCGCGTTCGTGCTGTCCGGTGGCGCCAACCTGGGAGCCACCCAGGTGGGCATGCTGATGGCGCTCCAGGAAAGTGGTGTGCGCCCCGACCTCGTGATCGGAACCTCGGTCGGAGCGCTGAACGGGTCCTGGGTCGCCGCCGACGCCCCGCTCGACGAGCTCGGCGACCTGTGGCGCTCGCTGCGGCGCGGCCGGGTGTTCCCGGCAGACCCGCTGGGTGGGCTCCTCGGCTTCGCCGGTCGCCGCGACCACCTCGTCAGCGACCGTGGGCTGCGACGGCTGCTGCGCGAGCACCTGCGCTTCGAACGCCTCGAAGACGCGCCGGTGGCCCTCCACGTCCTGGCCACCGACGTCCTGACCGGCCTCGGAGTTCTGCTCTCCGAGGGTCCTGCTGTCGAGTCCATCCTGGCCAGCGCTGCCATTCCTGGCGTCCTCCCGCCGGTCCCGATCGACGGCCGGCACTACATGGACGGCGGCGTCGTCAACAACACCCCGATCTCGCACGCGGTCGAGCTGGGCGCCGACACCGTCTTCGTGCTGGCCACCGGCTACTCGTGTGCGCTGCACCAACCGCCACGCTCCGCCCTAGGGATGTCGCTGCACGCCGTGACGCTGATGATCCACCAGCGATTGAGTCTCGACGTCGAGAAGTACGCCGATCTGGTCGACCTGCGCGTCGTACCGCCCTTGTGCCCGATCTCGGTGGCGCCGACCGACTTCAGCCAAGCCGACGACCTGATCCGGCGCGCGTACCGGCACACCACTGACTGGCTCTCCAGCCCGACAGCCCTGTCGGCCCGGCCCGCCCTCCCGCTCCACCGCGAGCATCCGCACGCACGCCGTTCCCCGTCGTTCTGAGCACCTCGCTCGCCACCGTTCTGAGCAACTGTGTCAGCGGCCAGACAATCGCCGCAGCGGGTGAGCCGGCGCGGTGTTCCCCCAACGAACCCCAATTCGGGGCTCACACCACGCCACCACCGGCGGGGTTGGTCACCACCTCAACAACAGGAGCTCACCATGGCAACCCAGGACTCGACCATGACCCACCCGGGGTCGTTCGACCTGCGACGCACCATCACCGTCGGCGCCATCGGCGGCGCGATCGCCGGAATGATGATGGCGATGATCGAAATGGCGTACGGTGCCATCGCGGACGGCCACACGCTCTGGGATGCCCCCATGGCCATCTGGGCCTTCGTGGCCGGCAGCGACCAGTTCGGCGCACCGTCCGACCACGTCGGTGCGATCGTCCTCGGCATGGGCGGTCACCTGGCCAACTCGATGATGCTCGGCGTGGCCTTCACCCTCCTGATGGCGACGCTGGTCAAGAGCCGGGGCGTGATGGCTCCGCTAGCGCTGGGCACCGTGTTCGGCGTGGCTGTGTGGGTCGTCATGCGCTACCTCGTGCTCCCACTGAACGACGGCGCCGTAGACCTGTTCACCGGCGCGACGGTCTCACCGCAGTGGCTGTGGTACCTCGCCCACGCCGTCTTCGGCATGACCCTCGGCCTGACTTACGCCCGCCACCACACAGCGCCGAACTCGGCCGCCACGGCCGCCTGAACCCTTATCCCCGACCCCACACAACCGGCCCGGCATCGCCGTGCCAGGAAAAGAAGTCGTCATGACACAGGCCATCTGGAACGGCACAGTGATCGCCGACAGCGAAGCCACGTCGGTCGTCGAGGGAAACCACTACTTCCCCACGGACTCGGTCCGCTGGGAGCTGCTCAAGGAGATCGACCGACAGACCATCTGCCACTGGAAGGGAACCGCCAACTACTACGACATCGTCGTAGCCGGAAGGACCAACCGAGCCGCCGTGTGGCAGTACCGCAATCCGAGCCCGGCAGCCAACAACATCAAGGGCCATGTCGCCTTCGGAGGCGGCGTCAAGATGAAGCGCACGCCGACGGAAAGTCGCCACGCGGCGAGCAGCGCGCCGGGGCTGCTCCGCCGCCTCCTCTCCGGCGGACAGTCCCGATGAGCTCGACCGCGTCGACCCGCATCGAGTTCCCCGGTTCCGCTGGCGCCCAGCTGGCGGGCCGCCTCGACCTGCCCGAGACCGAACCCCGGGCGTACGCACTGTTCGCGCACTGCTTCACGTGCACCAAGGACGTCCTCGCCGCATCGAGGATCGCCCAGGCGCTGACCGGTTTCGGAATCGCCGTCCTGCGCTTCGACTTCACCGGACTCGGCGGGTCCGGGGGAGATTTCGCCAACACCGACTTCACCTCGAACGTCGGTGATCTGATCAGCGCCGCCGACTACCTGCGCCAACGCCACCAGGCCCCCACGATTCTCGTCGGTCATTCACTCGGTGGCGCCGCCGTCCTCGCCGCCGCCGAGCACGTACCGGAGACCCGCGCCGTCGCCACCATCGGTGCACCAGCGGGCACTGAGCACCTGCTGCATCTGCTCAGCGAGAGCCGCGCGGAGATCGAGGAGAAGGGCGAGGCCGAGGTCTGGCTGGCCGCGCGCCCGTTCCGGATCCGCAAGCAGTTCCTCGATGACGTGTGCAGCCAGCCCCAGCTCGAGCGGATCCATCGGCTCGGAGTCCCGTTGCTGGTGATGCACTCGCCGATCGACGACACGGTCGGGATCGAGAACGCGCGCGAGATCTTCGACGCGGCCCGCCACCCGAAGTCCTTCGTCTCCCTCGACGGCGCCGACCACCTGCTCACTCGACCCGCCGATGCCCGCTTCGCCGCCTCGGTGCTGGCGGCCTGGGCGAGCAGATACCTCGACGACGACGAGGCACGCTCCTCCTCGTCCGCCACCGCGGCGGCAGTGCCGGCCGAGGAGGGCCTCGTCGTGGTGTCCGAGAACGGCCGCGGCCCGTACGGGCAACGCATCACGGCCGGGCGACACGTAGTCAGCGCCGACGAGCCGGCGCCGGTCGGGCACGACACCGGCCCCTCTCCCTACGATCTGCTGCTCGCCGCCCTCGGCGCATGCACCTCGATGACGCTACGCATGTACGCCGCGCGGAAGCACTGGCCCCTGGAGAACGTGAGCGTCTCGTTGCGGCACTCCCGGATCCACGCCAAGGACTGCACGGACTGCGCGACCGGGTCCGGCCAACTCGACCGCATCGATCGGGTGATCCAGCTGACGGGTGCACTGGACGCCGAACAACACCGGCGGCTGCTCGAGGTTGCGGACCGATGCCCCGTGCACCGCACCCTGCACTCCGAGGTCGAGGTGCGTACGACGATCGCACCCGATGACGCGCTCCCCCAGATAGCGGACGCCACGACCCTCGGGTCGTCGACATGAGTTGGCTGCCCATCGGCGAGGACACCCTGCTGTCGGACCGGCACTCGGCAGCCATCGTCTCCTCCGGCGGCTCGGTCGACCGGTTGTGCATGCCCCGGTTCGACAGTCCCTCGATCTGCGCCGCCATCCTGGACGACGAGGCGGGGCACCTGTCTATCCGCCCTCACACCGAGTTCCGTGGGGAACGTTGGCAGGAGTGGTCGGAACTCCACCAGAACCACCAAGGCCCCCGGCGACACCTTGTGCACCTTTCAGGACGAGTGCTGCAGGCGCTCTGCTCCCAGCCCATGGCCGACTCAGCGGCCGCGCGCTGGTATCAGCCCGACAACGGCATCTGGGAGGTCTGCGCAGAGCCGAGGCGCTTTGTTCACTCCAAGGCGATCTGCTGGGTTGCGCTCGACCGTGCCATCAGGTTCGCCGACCTGCTCGGCGCCCGCGACCATGTCGGGGGGTGGAAGGCGGCCGCGGAGGAGATCAGGGCCGCCGTCGAGACGCAGGGATGGGACGAGGACCAGCGCTCGTACACGCAGTCATTCGGCAGCCCCGACCTCGACGCCACCGTCCTGCGCCCGCCCATCGTCGTCTTCCTGTCCCCCGACAACCCTAGGGTGCTGTCGTCGATCGACGCCGTCCGCGAGCAGCTCACCGACGCCCGGGGACTGGGCCACCGCTATCACACCGGCTCCGGCGTGGACGGGCTCGACGGGCAGGAGGGCGCGTTCCTGCGCTGCACCTTCTGGCCCGCCCGCCCGCTCGCCCGCGCGCTCGCACTGGCCGGCTGGGTCGCCGAAGGAACCGAGGTACTCGAATGCGCCGCTGCATACGCCAACGACCTCGGACTGCTCGGCGAAGAGGTCGATTCGACCACCGGCGATCTGCTCGGCAACTTCCCCCAGGCGTTCAGCCACATCGACCTGGTGGGCGCCGCGTGGGCGCTCTCCCCGGCTGGTCGTCGCCCGTCGGCCGCGGAGGTGTGAGTCGTGGACTGGACCATCTACTGGTTCATGCTGCCGGTCTGCATCGCGATCGCGGGGGTTGCGATGTTCTCTGGGATCAGCGGGGCAGCCATGCTCATCCCGGTGTTCCTCATCGCGTTTCCCCTGCTCGGCGTCCCCCCCTTGACCACGGTCGAGGCGATCGGCACCTCGCTGCTGCTGGAGACGTCCGGGTTCGGCACCGGGCTCTACCGCTACTTCCGGCTCCGGCTGGTCGACTCAGCAACTGCCTGGCGGCTGATCGCTCTCACCCTTCCGCTCGGAATGCTCGGGGCCCTGGCCTCAGCCCAGGCGCCGGTCCAGGCGCTCCGACTCGGGTACGGCGTCGCGATGGTCGCACTGGCGGTGATCCTGGTTCGCGAGGCGCACCCCGCCGAGGCCACTGCCGTCGACGAGCCAGCCGAACCGTCCGCCTTGGCCGGGGTGCCCGACCGCGGCGCTGCACCTGGCGCGGCCTTCGCGCCGACCGTCGACTCGACACATCCCCCCTGCCCGCTCGGAACGGCGCGCCAGGTCGACGCCGCCGATGGAACGACGTACACGTACTGCGCACATGGTCTCCGCGGTCAACAGCTGCTCTCTGGCGTGGGGGCCTTCTTCGCCGGGCTCATCTCCACAGGTGTGGGCGAAGCGACGCTCCCAGGTCTGGTCCGTCGCTCGCGGTTCCCCCTCGCGGTGGCCGCGGCCACCTCGACCGTCGTCGTGGCGGGCACCGTCGTCGGGGCGGCGCTGACGCACATGGTCCAGCTCGCGGCGCACGGTGGCCTCTCGGCGATCCCCTGGAACCTGATCGTCTGGGCCATGCCGGGGGCGGTCCTCGGCGCGCTCCTCGGGACCGGCCTTCAGGGCAAGGTCAGCCCCACCGTGACCCGATGGTTCTTCAGTGGTCTCTTCCTCGCCATCGGCGTCACCTTCCTGCTCGCGTTCACGATCTTCAGGAGCCGTTTCGGCTGAGCAGGGGCGGCGGGGACGTGAGGCGCACCCGGTAGCCCCGTGCGAAGAGGTCCGCTGGTGGCCGTTGGATCCCGGCCCGCTCGAGCACGCTATGCGGGATACCGATGTCGGCCACCCAGAGATCGCCGACGGCCCCGACGTCGAGCCCGGTCTTGGGCAAGGCCAAGGTCATCGTGGCCGCTGCGCGGACGTGTGCTCCCGTCGAGTCACCGCTCGTGGCGTCAACCCCGGACGGGACATCAAGCGCCAGCACAGGGGCATCGCTCTGCGACATCCACCCGATCAGGTCCGATGCGGCCCCGTGCGGCGCGCCCCTCAGACTGTAACCAGCACGGCATCCACCGTCAGTGCGGATTCGATGGTCTCCAGCTCCCGGACCTCGGCAAGCCGACCATCAGTGGCCCGGTACAGGGCGAACCGCTCGGCCGGGACGCCCGCCAGGCCCTCGGTGTCCGACACCACCAGGGTGACCTGGCCCCCGTGGTTCGCCAGGTGCCGAGCGGCACAGATCCCGCCACCCCCGTTGCCTCCGGTGCCTGCCAGGACGACGACCGGCGACCTGGCCCAGGCCTGCCCCAGCATCTCCACGCACATCGACGCGAGGTTCCGACCTGCGTTCTCCATCATCTGGTAGAGGTTCGGGCCGACCTCCTCGATCGCCACGCGGTCGACCTCACGCATCTGCTCGGTAGTGACGGCCGGAACGACGAGCCCAGCTTCGGTCTGGAAGGAGTCCACCCCAACACCGCCTGTCCACTCAGAAGCTGTTTGCACGTCCCGTGAACGAGGGCCATGCATCGGTGCGCGGAGAGCAGTTGCGTCAGGCGCCGCTCTCGAGGTGGGCCTTGAGCCCCTGGAGGCCGCCCTCGATGGAGGGGCCCATGAGGTCAGCGATCGCGTCAGGAGTGACCTCGGTGCTGTAGACGACCAGGCTCTGGCCCTCGCCGTCCGCGAGCACGTCGACGGTGCCGAGGTGGTGCTCGACGGGCATTCCCGCCGTGATGCGGTACTGGAACCGGCGCAGGGCGTTGTCGACGTTGACGATGTCCTCCTCGAGCTGCACGCCGCCGGCGAGCGTGCAGCTGCGGATGCTGCCGGAGGCGGAGGACTGCTCGATGCCGGGGAACCACGTCGAGATGCCGCCTGCGTCGCTCACTGCCTTCCAGACGTCGTCGGCCGACCGGGCGATGCGGGTGTGGGTGCGCAGCGATGCCATGGGATCTCCTTGGGGTAGGTGTAGGTGCAGGTGTAGGTGTCGTGCATCGTGACGGACGTCGTGCGGGTCGCGGTCGGGCGGAATCCGTTCAGCGCGCGGCGCGTGCGGCGACGGCGGAGGCCGCCGCCACGACGCCCGCGGCGAGCAGCCCGCGGTGCTGGCTCACCCACAGCTCGGGGCTGTGCGCGTAGGCCTGCTCGTCGAAGCTGCCGTGTGCCTGCACCTCGGCGCCGTACACCGGCTCCCAGGTGTTGGACTTCCCGCCTGGCGGGCCGTGGTCCGGCGACTGCTGTCCCTTCACATTCGTTTTCCCGAGGTACCAGTCGAGCAGGGACGGCGCGACCCGGTTGCCCAGGATCGTCAGCACCGTCGGCAGTCCCACCCACATCGTGCGGCGCGGGTGCTCGGCGACGTGCGCGACGGCGCGGCCGGCGACCTCAGGCTGGTAGATCGGGGGGACGGGCATGGGGTGGTGCTCGACGCCGCGGTGCAGCACCCAGTCGAACTGGGGCGTGTTCACGCCGGGCATGTGCACCTGGCACAGCTCGATCGCGGAGCCCTTGTGCTTGAGCTCGACACGGAGCGACTCGGTGAAGTTCTCGATCGCCGCCTTGGCGCCGCAGTAGGGGGTCTGCAGTGGGATGCCCCGGAAGGCGAGCGCGGAGCCGACCTGGATGATCGTGCCGCGGTTGCGCGGAGTCATGCAGCGCAGCGCCGAGCGCGTGCCGTTGACGAAGCCGATGTAGGTCACGGAGGTGATCCGCTCGTACTCCTCCGGCTCGATGTCCTCGAAGAACGAGATCGCGCCGGTGAATGCGTTGTTCACCCACAGGTCGATCGGACCCAACTCGTCCTCGACGCGGCCTGCCGCGGCGTCGACCGCGGCGTGGTCGGCCACGTCGACGGAGATGCCGAGGGCGCGACGCCCGGCTTTGCGCACCTCCTCAACGGTGTCGTCGAGGCGCTCCTGGCCACGGGCCAGGACCGCGACGTCCCAGCCGCGGGAGGCGAGCTCCCGGACGGTCGCGCGGCCGATGCCTGCTGTGCCGCCGGTGACGACGGCGACGCCGGGCGGTCCGGTCTGCTTCGTGCCGAACATGGGTTCTCCTCCTGCAGGTGGGGTCGGACCGTCGCCCTGAGTCAGCTGCTGCGCAGCGACTTCCAGGCTGCTCGAGCCTCGGGCAGCACCGCGGGCACGGTCGCCAGTAGCAGCGCCGCGCTGGCGGTGCACCAGGAGCAGACCTTCTTGTGCTTCGTGACCTGCTCGGCGAACAGGTAGACGCCGCCGGACGCGTCGAACAGGCTCTTGGCGAGCAGGACGAGCGGGATCCACGGCTGCTCCTCGTGCCGCTTCGCGCCTCCCATGCCGGCGAGGACGAGTGAAATACCCGCGCTCGCGATGCCCAGGGTCGCGTCGGGCGTCTTGAACATCTCGTAGGCCTCGCCGGCCGCGTCGACAGCATTGGCGCCGAGGCCCGGCAGTGCCGGCTCCGGGACGGACTTCAGCAGCCCGAACTGGTAGAGCCCGACGACGCCGAGGGTCGCGGCCGCTCCCATCTGCAGCACAGCCGTGCGCCGACGCCCGTCCAGGTAGGGGCTGCTACCGCGACGCAGCGCGTCCGAGACGGCTTCCGCGGCCGGGGTCGAGCCACGACCGATGCCGCCGCTGCCCGGGCGCACTGTCGCTGCCGGCGGCCCCGCGGGACGTGTCCTGGTCTTCATGGTGTCCTCCTGCTCGTCGTGCGTCGGCGTTTCGTCCCGACCGTTGGTCGTGTCCTTGTCGTCGCCGCCGCGCATGTCGTGGCGCAGCCGCACGTAGCGCTGCAGGCGCCACGCCCACGACGCGGCGGCGCCCCACTTCTCCCGTCGCTTGGCTGCGTCGAGGACGTAGATCGCGCGCGCGAGCTCGGCGTGGCTCCACACCAGCGGCACGTTCCCGAGCAGCTCGCCGGTCTGCGGGTCGACCTCCTCCGACAGCAGCCGTGGGAGCGACGCGCACAGCCGGTCAAGGCGCTGCTCGGCCTCCTCGACCCGGCCCAGCTGGGCCAGGGCGGTGACGACCAGGAAGGACATCGGGAGGAAGGCGCCCTCGACGCCCGAGAAGCCATCGTCGCCTCCAGGCGGATATCGGTAGAGGTAGGGCCCGGAGCCGAGCCTGTCGATGAGCGCGTCGACCAGGCGTCCCGACCGCGGGTCGTCCGCATCCAGCAGCCCGAACGCGACCGCCATCAGGGCTGAGGCGTCGGGTACGGGCGGGTCCTGGTCATAGGCCTGCGGCAGCAGCCCCTGCTCGTCGATCGCCGACAGGATGCGGGCGCCGATCGTGTCGCGGGCAGCCTTCCAGTGACGGCGCCGGGTCCACGGGCGCCACCCGCGGGCGATCCAGAGCGCGCGGTCGAGCAGCAGCCACTGGCCGATGTCGCCGTCGACCAGGGGCTGCTCCGTGCGCATCTCCCAGATGCCGTTGCTGTCCTTGACGTGTCCGGGATCATCTGCGGCGATCTGGTTGGCGAGCCCCCGCACGAGGTCCCATGTCCGGTCGTCCAGCTCGCCACCGACCTGCACGTAGACAGACACGGCTTCCGCGAACAGCCCGAGGGAGTCGTACTGCCGCTGGCCGCTGGCGCCGTTCCCCACGCGCACCGGCCGCGAGCCCGCCCACCCGCTGACGCCCTCGACCTCGCGCTCGTCCGGGACGTCGTTCCCGCGCACGTCGAGCACCGGCTGGGTCAGCAGGTCGCGGTCGTGCCAGGCCTCGTGGACGAAGTCGAGATAGCGCCGCGCATCACTGCCCTTGCCAAGCAGGGCGGCGACCGCCGTCGACAGCGACGCGTCGCGCAGCCAGGTGAAGCGGTAGTCGAACTGCCGGTCGTGTCCCGGTGCTTCCGGCAGGCTCGTGGTCGAGGCTGCCACGACGGCACCGGTCGCGACGGACGAGCACGCGCGCAGGACCGCCAGCGCGTCCAGCGCTCGCTCAGGGTGGAGGCGCGGGAGCCGGCAGTCGCCGAGGCGCCGGCGCTCGGCGGCGTCCTGCTCCGCGAGCTCGTCCAACAGCTCGTCGACCGATCCCGTCGGCGGCGCGTCGACCCCGATCACGAGCGCCGTCCACGACTGGTCACCCACGTCGAGACGGCTGATGAGGGAGTCGTCACGGACCTCCTGGTCGCCGCCCCGCACGCGCAGCGACCGCTCGCCGCTCGATACCTCGAGCGTCCCTGCACCCTCTGCGTCGGAGACCGTCCACACGACGCGCGACGCGTCGAACCCGCCGAGGCGCAGCTCGTGGTCCACCGGTCCCCGCTGCTCCACCGTGCCGCTCGTGGTCGTCGTGCCCGGCCGCCGTCGGAGCAGCCGGACGAGGACCACCCCGTCCCCCCGGGTCAGGACAGCGTCACGTACCTCCAGCAGCCCCGTCCCGTCACGCAGCCGGGTCGTCGCCGTCGCGCCGGCGGGTGCATCGTCCGCGTCGACGTACTGCAGCGCCGGGAAGCGCGCCGTACCGCCGTCGGCGTCCAAGAGCCGCCAGCACAGGGGCTGGTCGTCGAACTCCGGCGCGCACCACCACTGGACAGTCGCGTCCGGCGACAGGATGACCACGCTGCGACCGTCACCCACGAGCCGGAGCCCCGCGAGCGGCGGCGCCCACGAGGCACCCGCTTGTCCGACTGAGGCCGACGCGGAGGGTGTCGCCGCTGCGTTGATGCCGGTCCTCCTGGTGTCGGTGGGGTCGATCGAGGCGTGAGTACCCCGATAGCGAGGTGTTGCCACGGGATAGTCACCTCGGATGCTGTTGCTTCGGACCCCGAGGGTGCTGCCGTACCCCAGCACGGCGGCTCGAGCGCTGGGTCGGTGAGGACGGGTGGCTGGTGGAGCTGCTCGTTCCGCGCGCTGACGCCGGCGTGCTCATCTAGGCCCTTCTCGTCCTGGCGGCGTCCGCGCTGCTCTACCGGCCGGCCCGGCGCGCAGGGCTGCTGTAGCTGTGGGCGGGTTCGCCTTCGGCGCCGCGTGTTCGTTTTGCCCGCGAGCCACTGACGCGGCAGGCGCTCGGGCTCAGTGACCGCGGTCGGCGTGAGCGGCAAGGTGCTGGCCGGGGTCAGGCGCCGAGGAGGCAGCACGGCCGAGGCCGGGAGACCCGGCTGATCCTGCTGCCCAGGGGTAGTGCCTTCGCGTGAGCGAACACCTGCAGGGCCGGCCGCGGCTGCTGCTCTCCGGTCGGTCGCGCCTGCAGCTGGATGCTGATGCCAGGGTGACCCTCTGGACCTCCCACGACCCCGGTCTGCCCCCGCTGGTGAGTCCGGGATCGCCGGGTTCGCAGCTGGGGTTCCTCGGCGTCACCCCGCAGAGCGCGGAGGATGAGCCGGTCCGCACGGTGCGGCCGCCGAGCCCGTGGGTCGCGCGGCCCCCGGGGTGGCGCTGGCGCGCGCGGCCAGATGCCTGGACGGGCCGCTGGACCTGACGCACGTCGTGCGGCTCGCGCGCGGCCCGGCGTACGGGGACCTCACGTGGCGCTCGCTGAACCGGCTTGCCTTCGGGTACGTCGCGGGTCGCAAGGTCACGGTGGACGGCGGTGAGGTGAGGTCGGGCGACGGCGAGGTGACCTCGCGGCTGCGCGCGGAGGCCGGCGCCTGGTGCCTGCTCACGGTGGCGTTCGACGGGCACCTGCCGGCCGACCCGGCGCTGGTCACGACGCTGTTCGGGTGACGCCCGCCCCTGCGCTGGGCACTTCGCTACCTGGGTTGCGGTTGCGGCACAGATCGGGGCCGTCTGCGTTGACGACAGGTGACCCGGCCGGCACGACGGCCACGACGAATCTGGAGTGCCTCATGTCCCCGACGCTCACCATCTACAGCACCCCCTGGTGCGGGTACTGCCACCGCCTGATGAAGCAGCTCGACCGCGAGGGCGTCGCCTACACCTCCGTCGACATCGAGCGCGACCCGTCCGCCGCGGACTACGTGATGCGCGTGAACGGCGGCAACCAGACGGTGCCCACCGTGGTCTTCCTGGATGGGTCGGCCGCCACCAATCCCAGCGTCAAGGACGTGCTGTCGCGCCTGGCCACCTCGGCATGAGCGACCAGCGGGTGCGCAACGCGATCGTCGTGGGGTCCGGTCCGTCGGGCTACACGGCCGCGATCTACCTGGCCCGGGCGGCCCTGGAGCCGCTGGTGTTCGAGGGGTCGGTGACCGCCGGCGGAGCCCTGATGAACACCACCGACGTGGAGAACTACCCCGGCTTCCCCGACGGCGTCATGGGACCGCAGCTCATGGACGACCTCCGCACCCAGGCCGAGCGCTTCGGCGCCGATCTCGTCACCGACGACGTCGTCGAGCTGGACCTGGCCGCCGACCCCAAGGTCGTCAAGACCTCCACCGGCATCTTCTACGCCAAGACCGTCGTGCTCGCGATGGGCTCGGCCTACCGCAACCTGGACGTGCCCGGCGAGTCCGAGCTGTCCGGCCGCGGGGTGTCGTGGTGCGCGACCTGTGACGGCTTCTTCTTCCGCGACCAGGACATCGTCGTGGTCGGCGGCGGCGACTCCGCTGTCGAGGAGGCCACCTTCCTCACCCGCTTCGCCCGCAGCGTGACGATGGTCCACCGCCGCGACGCCCTGCGCGCCAGCAAGATCATGCAGGAGCGGGCGTTCAACAACGACAAGATCCGCTTCGAGTGGGACAGCGAGGTCCTGGAGGCCGTCGGCACCGACCGGCTCGAGGGGGTGCGGCTTCGCAACCTCAAGAGCGGCGAGGAGAAGGTCCTGGACGCCACCGGGCTGTTCGTCGCGATCGGCCACGATCCGCGCTCGGAGCTGGTCAAGGGCCAGGTCGAGCTCGACGACGAGGGCTACGTCGTCGTCCATCGCCTGCACTCGACCGCCACCGACCTGCCGGGCGTGTTCGCCGCCGGCGACCTGGTGGACCACACCTACCGCCAGGCCATCACGGCCGCCGGCACCGGCTGCGCCGCGGCGCTGGACGCCGAGCGCTACCTCACGATGCTCGAGGACACCCCGCCCGAGCCGCACGTCGGCTTCGACACCGGCATCCCCGCCGAGCCGCCGGACCGCCCCGAGGTGCAGGGCGGGCACGGCAGCGCCCCCGCCGCCACCTGACGCCGCGTCGTGTGAGGTCCTGGGGTCGACGAGGCGTCGGCGGCCGGCGAACTGGGCAGGCAGGACGGCATGGTGGAACAGACGGCTGACCTGCTCTCGCTTCGTGCCGACAGCACATCAGCGCTCCTGCTGGTCGCGTTGCGCGGCGACTTCTGACCCTTCTGCTGCGGCCAGGCGGTCCGTCTGGCGAATGAGCTGCCCGAGCTGAGCCGACTGGGGTGCGAGGTGGTGCTGGCCTCCGTCGACCCGCCCGCGGCGCAGCTGGCGATGAACGAGCGCTGGCACCTGCCTTTCCCATGGGTCAGTGATCCTGACGGGGAGCGGCTGGCGAAGCCGCTGCAGGCCTGGAACCCCGACGAGCGCGACGGCATGTTCCACCCGCTGGTGCTGCTGCTGGCGCCCGACGGCGAGGTGCTCGTACGGCACCGCTCCCGCGACTTCGCCGACAGGCCGGACGACCACGACGTCCTGGAAGCGCTCGGGGCGCTGGGGCTTCCGGCCCGTGCGGTGCCCGCTCCCTGGTCGCCGGACGGGGTGGAGCCGCAGCCCACCGACGGGGCGTTCCGGCCGGAGGCCTTCGGCGCCTACTTCCGCGGGCTGCGGATGGGCACGCGGGCCCTGGCGGCCCGGATGCAGGACGAGCAGGACGCTGCCGAGGTACGCGACACCACGGAGATGGCCGGCTCGTTCCTGGACGCCTGGACCCGCCGCCGGGACCAGAGCAGCTGACCGCGGTGCTGGCTGTGTCGACTGCGGGCGTGGTCCACCTCCGCCTGCGCACCCGATGAGGATCGATATCTGGTCGGACCTGGTCTGCCCGTGGTGCGCGATCGGCAAGGCGCACCTGGACCAGGCGCTCCTCGCCTTCGAGCACGCCGAGGAGGTGACCGTCCTGTGGCGCAGCTTCGAGCTCGACCCGGGGGCGCCCGCAGTGCGCGACGGCACGTACAGCTCGCATCTGGCCAGCAGGTACGGCACCAGCCCGCGGGGCGGCAACGCCCTGGTCGGGCGGATCAGCGCCGCCGCTGAGCGCGCCGGCGTGCAGGCCCGGTTCGACCTCGCACGTCCGGCGAACACCTTCGACGCGCACCGGCTGCTGCACCTGGCGAAGGAGCGTGGCGTGCTGGACCCCCTCGTCTCCCGGCTGACGCGGGCGTACCTGGGGGAGGGGGAGCTGCTCAGCGACCACGCGACGCTGCAGCGACTGGCAGCGGAGGCTGGCCTCGCGGAGGGCGTCGAGGCCACCCTGTCGAGCGGGGCCTACAGCGACCACGTGCGCGCCGACGAGGCAGCGGCTGCGCGACGCGGCATCTCCGCCATCCCGACGCTGCTCATCGACGAGCGGCACGTCATCCCGGGCGCGCAGAGCCCGCAGTCGATGCTCGCGACACTCCGCCGGGCATGGTCGCGGCAGGGCGAGTGATCGGGCAGTGCGGCGCTCGATCGCCACGCCCGGGCTGTGGCCTACCGGTACTCCGGGTTGTGCAGGCCGTACCTCGTGCCGGTGTCCCACGCGGTGCGGACGTTGCCGTAGGCGGGCAGGCCGCCGGCGTCCTTGAGCATCCGCGCGAGGTGCAGGAGGTTCCAGGTCATGAAGGTGAGGTTGCGCTCGGTGAAGTCGCTGTCGGCGCCGGCCACCGTGCCGTCGTCGAGGCGGTCGCCGTAGCTCGGGCCCGGCCCCACCTCGCCGATCCACCCGGCGTCGGCCTGCGGCGGGACGACGTACCCCAGGTGCTGCAGGGAGTAGAGGACGTTCATGGCGACGTGCTTGACGCCGTCCTCGTTGCCGGTCACCACGACGCCGCCTACCCGGCCGTAGTAGAGGTACTGCCCGGCATCGTTGGTCTCGCCGCTGTAGCCGTACAGCCGCTCGACGACGCGGGTGCACACCGACGACTTGTCGCCCAGCCAGATCGGCGTCCCGAGCACGAGGACGTCGGCGTCGAGGACCCGCTGCTGCAGGGCCGGCCAGTCGTCGCGCTCCGCGCCGTGCTCGGTCATGTCCGGCTGCACGCCCGGCGGTAGGACGTGGTCGACGGCGCGCGCGACGTCGACGGTCACGCCGACGTCGCGCATGAGGCCGATCGAGCGGTCCATGAGCGCCTGCGTGTGCGAGAACCCCGGCGTCGGGGTGAGCGTGCAGTTGAGGAACAGCGCCCGCAGGTCGTCGTAGCGGGCGGGCGGGGAGGTGGTCACGGGGCTCCTCGTGATCGGTACGCCAGCCTGCCGGACGGCGTGCGTCCGGTCCACCGGACGGTGGCGTCGTGAGCTGGCGCTCCGGTTTGGGACCAGTGGTCGCGGCCCTCGTCGACGGGGGTGCGCGACTCGGCAGGACCGGCGTCGCAGGAGACCCCCCGCGGGGCCGAGAGCGTGCCATGAGCACGGACGAGGGCGGTCGAGCCCGGAGAAGCCGAAGAGAAGGTCACGGGGCGGGCCCACCTTCCGGACACGTGCTCCACTCATTGTGAGGGGCTCCTCGTCGTCCACTGGGAGTCGGCAACGTGCACCAGCATCCGCAAAGGCCATGCGACCTGCGCATTCACACTTCGGCGGCTGTGCGCGGATATGGCCTGGACCGCACCACGATGCCACGGCTGCGTGAGGAGCTGCCATCGGTCGCCGCCCGCGCGCAGCCTGAACGCCGAGGCACAGTCGACACTCGGGTGGCTTCCCACGTCCCGATCAACCAGGCCGCTGACAACGCGCACATCTGCCGCGACGCGCGCCTCGCACGACGCCGAGAAAGCGCGAGAGCTGCCGCTAGCATGCCTTCCATGCCGACCGGCCTGTCCGGCAACGTCCGCTTCTGCCGCGAAGCGCTCGAGGTGGTGGGACCGGTGGATTGAGAGGGTGCCTCGACACGGCTCTCCTTGTGCGCCACAATCGTGGCCATGAGCGTTGAGCCCTTGCGTGCGGTCCGAGATCACCTGTCTGAGGTCGTGGAACGGGTGGACAAGCACCACGAGCGGGTCACGATCACCCGCAACGGCCGGCCCGCCGCGGTGCTCATCAGCCCGGCCGACCTGGAGGGGCTCGAGGAGACCCTGGCGGTGCTGTCGGACCCGACCGCGCTGGCCGACATCCGGGAAGCCGACGAGTCGTACGCCCGCGGTGATGTCGTGCGGGGAGCCGACGCCGTCCGCGCGCTCGTGCGTTGACGGGCCAGGACGACTACGAGCTCGTCCTGACCGCACCAGCTCGCCGAGCTCTGACCGATCGGCTCCCGGAGACCGTGGCGGCGGCCGTTATCGACTTCCTCGCCACCGCTCTGGTGGCGCAGCCGCACCGGGTCGGGAGACCGTTACGCGGTCAGCTCGATGGGATCTGGTCGGCGCGACGCGGGACCTATCGCATCCTGTACCGCGTACGGGACGACGTTAGCGAGGTCCTGGTCCTGCGAATCGAGCACCGCAGAGACGCCTACCGCACGCAGTGACCTGACCCTGCCTTGCTGATGGCGTTGCTAACGGAGCTGTCAACACCACCCTGCACCGGAGCACACCAGCCGGACGGCAGGGCAGCACCAGACGGGACCAGAGGCTGTGTGGGCTTGCTCGGGCGGGTGTGGCGGTTCCGATTCGCCGAGGCGGCCGAGACCTTGTTGACTTCGCTCAGCGTGCCATCATCAGGCATGGCGTTTCGGCGCATCACGGTCGACCCGGCACAGATGGGTGGTGTCCCCTGCATCCGTGGCTTGCGGGTGACCGTGAGCTGGGTGCTCGGCCAACTCGCTGCAGGCCGTACCGTCGACCAGCTGCTCGAGGACTACCCCTACCTCGAGCCTGACCATGTGACCGCCGTCCTCGAGTTCGCGGCCGCCATCGTCAACGAACGCGAGGTGCCGATGGCCCGCCTCGCGTGAGGTTTCTGCTCGACGCTAACCTCCCACCGAAGCTGATCGCCGCCCTGGTCGCCGCCGGCCATGTCGCCCGGCACGTCGACGAGATCGGGCTCCTGGGGGCCTCCGACACGACGATCTTCGATCGGGCCGCGGCCGACGGTGAGGTGCGGATCACGGCGGACTCCGACTTCAGCATGCTGCTGGCTGCCAGGGGCGGCGCCGGGCCGTCCGTGGTGCTGCTCCGTCATGTCGCCGAACTGCCGTGGCGCGAGCACGAGGCACTTGTGGTCGAGAACCTGCCTGCTGTGCTGACAGACCTCAAGGAAGGCTCAGTCGTGTCGTGTCGCTGAGTCCGACGAGGTTGGCTGTCCGACGGCTGCCGATCCAAGGAGGTCCACGTCCTCCTTCTCGCCCTGACCACCTCTGATGACCGTGCCGGCCAGGACCAGGTTGCTAACGCCGTTGCTAACGGAGCCATCAGCACCGCCCGGCATCTGGGCGCACCAGCCGGACGACGGGGCAGCAACAGACAGCACCAGATGAGCGTCACCGAATTCGTCAGCACCCGAGATCACG
>Ga0335397_10004959_pt1 | contig 17490 bp, 15 predicted proteins | sample MAT04_FD_205740 | JGI IMG/M metagenome (GOLD analysis project Ga0335397, IMG submission 205740) | Freshwater microbial communities from Lake Fryxell liftoff mats and glacier meltwater in Antarctica - MAT-04 (spades assembly) (version 2) ... | reverse complement strand
TCCCACGCGCCGACGAGGGACCAAAGGAACGACGGGGTGAGTTTCGGCTGCCTCGCGGGGGCGCCGGTCGAGGGCGCGTCCGCGGCGCGCGCCGCCGCGAGCGGCGTCCCGACCCCGCCGGTCGCGAGCGCGGCGACGAGGGCGAGCAGCCGTGGACGGGAACGGCGCATCGGCGACCTCCGGTCGAAGCCGCGCTCAGAGCTCGTGAAGAAATCGCCTTCGCTCGGTTTCCGGCGGGCCAAGCCCCCCGGAAACCCGCTCGGCGCGCGGCCCCTGCGGGTCCGCGCTTCGCGGCTGTGACGGAATCTTCGATTCCTTCACAGGCTCTCAGACGCGGGGGGAGCGCGAGGGGAGTGCGAGGGGAGCGCGGGTAGCATCCGACGCCATGACGAAGGCCGTCCCGCCCGCCGACCCCGACCGCCCCGCAGCCTTCCGCACGTCGTCCGGCTTCGAGCGGGCGCCGACCTACGAGCCCGACCCCAAGCCCGCGGGGTGGGACGCGCGCGTCGGCCGGCCCGGCGAGCCCCCGTTCGTCCGCGGCGTGCAGCCGACGATGTACCGGGGCCGCCTGTGGACCATGCGGCAGTACGCGGGCTTCTCCACGGCCGAGGAGAGCAACCGGCGCTATCGGGCGTTGCTGGCCGGTGGCACCAGCGGCCTGTCGGTCGCGTTCGACCTGCCCACGCAGATCGGCTACGACCCCGACCACGCGTTGTCGGCCGGCGAGGTGGGCCGGGCGGGCGTGTCGGTCGCGACGCTCGACGACGTGGAGACGCTCTTCGACGGCATCCCGCTCGACCGCGTCAGCGTCTCCATGACGATCAACTCGACGGCGGTCGTGCTCCTCGGGTTCCTGCTCGCGCTGGCGCGGCGCCGCGGCCTCGCCGAGGGCGCGCTGTCGGGCACGCTCCAGAACGACATGCTGAAGGAGTTCGCGGCGCGCGGCACCTACCGCCTCCCGGTGGCGCCCTCGCTCCGGGTCGTGACCGACGTGATCGCGTACACCGCCGAGCGGATGCCGCGCTGGAACCCCATCAGCATCAGCGGGTACCACATCCGCGAGGCCGGGGCGACGGCGGTGCAGGAGGTGGCGTTCACGCTCGCCGACGGCGTCGCGTACGTGGAGGCGGCCGTGGCCCGCGGCCTCGCGGTCGACAAGTTCGCGTCGCGCCTCTCGTTCTTCTTCAACGCCCACAACGACCTCTTCGAGGAGGTCGCGAAGTTCCGCGCCGCCCGCCGCATCTGGGCCCGGACCATGAAGGAGCGCTTCGGCGCGAAGGACCCGCGGAGCCTCGCCCTCCGGTTCCACACGCAGACGGCCGGCAGCACGCTCCAGGCCCGGCAGGTGGACGTCAACGTGGTCCGCGTGACGCTCCAGGCGCTGGCGGCGGTGCTCGGCGGCACGCAGTCGCTCCACACGAACGGGCGGGACGAGGCCCTCGCGCTGCCCAGCGAGGCGTCGGCGATCCTGGCGCTGCGGACGCAGCAGGTGATCGCCTACGAGAGCGGCGCCGCCGACGTCGTGGACCCGCTCGGCGGGGCACCCTACGTCGAGGCGCTGACCGACGCGGTGGACCGCGACGCGTCGGCGCTCATGGACCGCATCGAGCGGATGGGCGGCGCGGCGCGCGCGATCGAGCAGGGCTTCTACCAGCGCGAGATCGAGCGGAGCGCCTACGAGGCCCAGCGGCGGGTCGAGGCGGGCGACGACGTGGTCGTGGGCGTGAACCGCTTCGAGTCGGACGAACCCGCGGTGGAGCCGTCCTTCACCCTCGACCCCGACACGGAGCGCCGCGCCGTCGAGCGCGTGCGCGCCTACCGCGGCCGGCGCGACGAGACCGGGTGCCGTGCGACGCTGCGGGCGCTCGACGCCGCGTCGGCGACGACCGAGAACCTCGTGCCGCGCGTGGTCGCGTGCGTCGAGGCCGGCGCGACGCTCGGCGAGATCATGCAGACCCTCGAGGACCGCTTCGGCGCCTACGGCGCCTGACCCCGTCGGCCCGCCGCTACTTGCCGGTCGAGAACGACGGGAGGCCGGCGAACTCGGCGCGGACCTTCGCGATGGCCGCGGTCCGGGCCTCGCGGTCGTTCGTCGCCTCCGCGCGCGCGAGCGCGGCCCGCGCGACGGCCGCGAGGGCGCCGAGGCGCCCGTCGAGCCGCTCGGCCAGGGCCGGCGTGGGTGCGGGGACGCGCACACGGGCCGCGAGGTAGGCCTTCATGGCGTCCGCGAACCGCTCGTCGAACTCGGCCTCGGCCGAGGCCTCGAGGTCGCGCCGGGCGGCGAGCCAGGCGTCCCGGGCGAGCGCTGGCCCGTGCCGCTTCCGCTCGGCCTCGTAGAGCGCGCGGTACTGCTTCGCCGTCGCCTTGCCGACGGAGGCCCGCACCGTCGTGCCGTCGAGGTCGAGGACGCCCGTCCACGGCGTGTGGGTCGGGAAGACCACGTGCCGGTCGACGTCGGCGGCGAGTTCCTCCGCCTCCTCCGCCGTGAACATCGGGTAGGCGGCGAGCACCACGGTCTTCGCGCCGTCGCGGTCGACCTCCGCCACGGGTTCGGGGCCGTCCGCGGCCGGGTCGAGCGCGTACGACAAGAGGTGCACCGTCTCCGCGTTCGCCCACCGCACATAGTCCACGTCCCGGAACACCGACCGGTGGAGGACGTGGCAGGGGCCTCAAGTCGAGCCGTGGGAGTGGAGGAAGATCGGCAGGCCCCGTTCCGCCGCCTCGTCGCGCGCGTCGCGCCACGAGCGAGCCCAGCGGATCTCCGGCCCGTCGTAGGGCGGGATCTTCCGGGCGGCGGGCACCTTCGCCGCGGGCGCGTCCGCGGCGCGGACGGGGACCGCGACGGGGACGGCCACGGCGAGCAGCAGCCACGGGACGACGAGCGTGCGACGCACGGGGCGGCCTCCGGGCGCACGGCGCCCGCGGGCAGGATACGCTCCCGCCGTGGACCCCGCCCTCCCGAATGACCCGGCCCCCCGCCGGCGCGACGAGCGCCGCGCGATCCCCACCGACCTGGACGCCCACCACGCGTGGGTCGCGGGGCTCTCCCGCCACGTCCACCGCCCGATCCTCGGCCCGGTCTTCGCCGGGATCAACGTCGCCGTGTTCGTCGTCCTCGTCGCGAACGGCGTCAGCGCGCGGATGCCGGCCCCGCAGGACCTCCTGCGCTGGGGCGCGAACCACTGGACCCGCTCGCTCGACGACGAGCCCTGGCGGCTCCTGACGGCGGGCTTCCTCCACTACGGGTTCGTGCACCTGGCCGTGAACTGCCTCGCGCTGGTGCAACTGCGGTTCGCGGAACAGGTGCTCGGGCGCAGCGGCTGGCTCGTGACCTACCTCGTGGCCATCGTCGCCGGCTGCCTGCTGTCGTCGGCGCGCCACGACGGGGGCGTCGGCGCGGGCGCGTCGGGCGGCGTCTTCGGGCTCCTGGGCGCGGTGCTGGCGATCACGATCGCGCCGCCCGCCCGGACGGGCCTCCCCGACGAGTTGCGGCGGTCGCTCCGCAGCGGCATGCTCCAGACCCTCGCGCTGAACGCGTTCATCGCGTTCTCGATCCCGAACCTCGACCACTGGGCCCACGGCGGCGGCCTCCTCGCGGGCTTCTGCATCGGCATCGCCATCGTGCGCCCGCCCGACGACGAGCACGCGCGCGGCCGGCTCCGCCGCGCGCTCGTCGCCGTGGGCGTGTCGGTGGCGGTCCTCGGGACCGCCTACGCCGTGGTCCGGCCGTCGGACGCCAAGTTCGAGCGCCTGCGCGCGACCCGGGCGCTCGAGGGCGCGGAGGTCGACCTCGAGTCGGCCCGACTCGAGGTGAATGCCGTCCTCGACGCGCTCCGCGACGCCGCGCCCCTCCCCGCCGACGCCGAGGCCCGGCTCGAGGGCGTCGACGCCGACCTGCGCCGCGCCACCGCCGCGTTCGACCGGTACGCCGTCGCCGGCGGCGGCCGCCCCGGTCGCGCGCCCACCCCCGAACACGAGCGGTTCGTGGCGCGGCTGCGCGAGGTGCTCGCGACGGCGCGCGAGGGCGTGGCGTCGCGCCGCCGGCGCGAGGGGCCCCCGCGGTAGGCGGCCCCGGCGCCCCCTTGCGGTCCCCGTGCCGCGCCGCGATGCTGCCCCCATGCGCGTGGACCACATCGGGATCGCGGTCGACGACCTCGCCGCCGCGAAGCGATTCTATGGCGAGGTGCTCGGGCTGAAGCTCCTCTTCGAGGAGGAAGTCCCCACCGAACAGGTGCGGATCGCCGCGTACGACGGCGGCGGGATGCGCATCGAACTCCTCGAGAGCACGTCGCCCGACGGGCCCATCGGCCGGCACGTCGCGACCCGCGGGCCCGGTATCCACCACGTCTGCTACCAAGTGGACGACGTGCAGGCCGCGGTGGACCGCCTCGCCGGGGCCGGCGTCCGCATGATCGACACGGCGCCCCGCCCGGGCGCGGGCGGCTGCCGCGTGGCGTTCGTCCACCCGAAGGGCGCGCGAGGCGTGCTCGTCGAACTCTCGCAGCACCCGCCGGGCGGGTTGCCCCAGGCCCACTGACGCCGCCCGGCCGGACACGGCGCCAGGCCGCCAGGTCCCCGGGGCGCCAGGCCGCCAGGTCCCCGGGGCGCCAGGCCGCCAGGTCCCCGGGGCGCCAGGCCGCCATCACACCGGGGCGCCAGGCCGCCATCACACCGGGGCGCCAGGCCGCCAGGTCCCCGGGGCGCCAGGCCGCCATCACACCGGGGCGCCAGGCCGCCATCACACCGGGGCGCCAGGCCGCCAGGTCCGCCGACGCGAGGCCCGCCGTTGGGGGCGGTCAGACCGCCGCGACCGCCGCGCACATCGCGGCGGCGATCCGGTCCACTTCCGCGTCGGTGACGCAGAGCGGCGGCACCGCGTAGACGACGTCGCCAAGCGGGCGCAGGAACACGCCGGCCTCGAGCGCCGCGTCGGCCATCCGCCGCCCGGTATCGGCGAGGTAGCCGCCCGGGCCCGCCGCGGAATCGACGCGGACCTCGACGGCGCGCACGAGCCCGAGCCCGCGGACGTCCGCCACGCGCGGGTCCCCGCGGAGCGACGCGAGGCCCGCGCCGAGCCGGTCGCCGATGGCGCGGGCGCGGGCGAACGCCGCGTCGTCGAGCAGGTCGAGCGCCGCGAGCGCGGCGGCGCACGCGATCGGGTTCGCCGTGAACGAGTGCCCGTGGAGGAACGCGTCGGCGGTGCGCGCGGAGGTGAACGCGTCGAAGACGGCCGCGGTCGCGAGCGTGGCGGCCAGGGGGAGCGTGCCGCCGGTCAACGCCTTGCTCACGCACAGGAGGTCGGGCGCCACGCCCGCGCGCCCGCAGGCGAACCGTGCGCCCGTGCGCCCGAACCCCGTGAACACCTCGTCGGCCACGAAGAGGGCCCCGTGGCGCCGTGCGAGGTCGGCGACGGCGCGCAGGTAGGCCTCGTCGTAGACGAGCATCCCGCCGGCGCCGAGGAGGAGCGGCTCGACGACGACTGCGGCGACGCGGTCGCCCTCGACGGCGAGCCGCGCGCGGAGCGCCTCCACGCACGCCGCGACGTCGGCCCCGCGCACCGGCGGCGGCACCCGCGTCACGTCGAACCGCACCGTGCGGAAGTCGGCGACGAACGGGCCGTCGTCGGACACGCTCATGGCCCCCACCGTGTCGCCGTGGTACGCGTGCTCGAGTGCGACGAACCGCGTGCGGTGGGGCGCGCCGCGGCGCGCGTGGTAGGCGAGCGCGAGCTTGAGCGCCACCTCCACCGCCGTGCTGCCGTCGTCGCTGTAGAAGACGCGGGCGAGGCCGCGGGGCGCCAGCGCGACGAGTCGCTCCGCCAACTCGACCGCGGGCGGGTGCGTGGCGCCGCCGAACTGCACGTGGTCGAGCACGCGCGCCTGCCGCGCGATCGCCGCGGCGATCGCGGGGTGGCCGTGGCCCACGAGGCTCGTCCACCACGACGACAACCCGTCGAGCACGCGGCGCCCGTCGGCGAGCGTGAGCGTCGCGCCCTCCGCCGCGACGACCGCCAGGGGCGCCCGGCCGAGGCCGTGCTGCGTGTACGGGTGCCACGTGACCGCGGCGTCGCGGGCGACGAGGTCGCGCGCGGGCGGCAGCGGGGCGCCCGGCGCCGCGGCCCCGAGGCGGTCGAGGAGCGCCGCGAACGCCGGGTCGGCCACGAGCGCCGCGGCCGCGGCGGCGACGTCGCGCGCGGGGTCGTCGAGCGTCGGGACCACCGCCACGAGGTCCGCCGCGCCGTGGGTGCGGAACGCGTCGAGGACGGCGGCGGTCGGCGGGCCCGCGACGACGACGCCGGCCACCACGAGTCCGCGCCGCCGCGCGGCCTCGAGGGTGAGCAGCGTGTGGTTCATGGTGCCGAGCGTCGGTCGCGCGACGACCACGAGGGGCAGCCCCCACGCGACGAACAGGTCGGCCGACGTCGTGGTGGCGTCGAACGGGACGAGCAGCCCGCCCGCGCCCTCGACGACGAGGAACGTCCCCTCGGGGACGGAGGGCAGGGCCGTCGGCGCTACCAGGCGGACGCCTTCGAGGCGCGCCGCTTCGAACGGCGACGCGGGCGTCCGCAGGCGGATCGCGCCCGGCACGACCTCCGCCGAGGCGAGGCCCGCCGCGCGCGCGACCCACGCGGCGTCGTCGTCGGGCGGGCACCCCGTCTGCACGGGCTTCCAGTACCGGCGCGCCGCCACCCCGCGATGGCGCACGGCGGCCAGCAGCAACGCGCTCACGACGGTCTTCCCGACGCCGGTGTCGGTGCCCGTGACGACGGCGCCGACGGGCCGGCGGCTCACCGGCCGGGCTCCGTGACCGCCGAGATCGCGGCGAGCAGCCGGCGGAGGTCGCGCTCCGTGAGGTCGGCGTGGCACGAGAGGCGCACGCGCGCCGTGCCCTCGGGCACCGTCGGCGGACGCACGGCACGGACCGCGAACCCGCGCGCGCGGAGCGCCGAGGCGACCTCGAGCGCACGGTCGTCGCGGCCGAGGACCCACGGGACGAACGCGCCGTCCACCGCGGCGACGCTCTGCCCGCGCGCGACGAGGTGGGCCTCGACGCGGCGGGCCGCGGCGCGGGCGCGCGCGGCGCGGGCCGGTTCGTCGCGCGCGATGCGCAGGGCGGCCAGCGTGCCCGCCGCGATCGCGGGCGGGAGCCCCGTGGCGAACGCGAAGGCCTTGCTCCGGTGCACGAGCAGTTCGACCACCGCGCGCGAGCCCACGACGAGGCCGCCCGCCCCGCCGAGCGCCTTCCCGCACGGGAGCGAGCGCGCGGCGAGCACGTCGCCGACCGACGCGGGGTCGGCGAGCCCGGCGCCGCGCGGGCCGAGCAGGCCCACGGCGTGCGCCTCGTCGACGAGCAGGAGCGCGTCGCGGCGGCGCACGACCTCGGCGACGGCGGGCAGGTCGGCGGCGTCGCCGTCCATGCCGTGGAGCGACTCGAGCACGACGAAGCGGCGGCCACGGGGCCCGCCCGCCGCGAGCGCGCGGTCGAGGGCGCCGAGGTTGCCGCGGGCCACGAGGAGCGTGCGCGCGCGCGCCGAGCGGACCGCCTCCACGAGGCTCCCGTGGTTCTCCTGCTCCGCGACCACGAGGTCGCTGCGGTCCACGAGGCCCGCGACGAGGCCGTGGTTGGCCGCCGTGCCCGTGGGGTAGAGCAGCGCCGCCTCGGCGCCGGTCCACGCCGCCGCCTCTGCCTCGAGGGCGTGGTGCGCCTCGTCGTCGCCGCCGAGGAGGCGCGAGCCGCCGGCGCCGAGCCCCGTGCGTCGCAGGGCGGCCACGGCCGCCGCCACGACGCGTGGGTCGCGCCGGAGCGCGAGCACGTCGTTCGTGACGAGGTCGACGAGGCCGTCGACGCCCGTCGGCGCGCGGGCGCGGCCCGCCTCGGCGAGCACCCCGACCAGGGCGCGCGCGGAAGCGTCGAGGTCGGCGCGGGCGGACCCCGTCACGGGGCCGGGCAGGCCGCCGGCGCGCCGCGCGGGCCGGCGGCGGGGACCGGCGCGGACGGGAGGCCCAAGCGCGCGAGGAGCGCGTCGTCGTGACCGCCGGCGACGTTCGGGGTCGTGAGGAGGCGGTCGCCCGCAAAGATGGAGTTCGCGCCGGCAAGGAAGCAGAGCGCGTGGTCGGCGTCGGAGAGGTCGCGGCGCCCGGCCGAGAGGCGAACGCGCGCGGACGGCATGAGGATCCGTGCCACGGCGACCGCGCGGACCAGGTCCAGCGGGTCCACCTTCGGCCGGGCGGCCATCGGCGTGCCCTCGACCGGCACGAGCAGGTTGATCGGCACGCTCTCGGGGTGCGGGGTGAACGTCGCGAGACGGTGCAGCAGGTCGATCCGGTCGCCCTCCGCCTCGCCGAGGCCGAGGATGCCGCCGCAGCAGACGGGGATGCCCGCGTCGCGGACGTGCTCGAGGGTGGCGAGGCGGTCCGCGTAGGTCCGCGTCGTGATCACCTGGTCGTAGAAGCCCTCGCCCGTGTCGAGGTTGTGGTTGTAGGCCGAGAGCCCGGCCTCCGCGAGGCGGTCGGCTTGGTCGCGGCGCAGCATGCCCGCCGTGAGGCACGCCTCGAGGCCGAGGGCCCGCACTTCGCGCACCATCTCGAGGAGGCTCTCGAACGCCGGGCCGTCCGGGACGTCGCGCCACGCGCCGCCCATGCAGAACCGCGACGAGCCCGCGGCCTTCGCGTCCGCCGCCGCGGCCTGCACCCGCTGGAGGGGCAGGAGGGGCTGCCGGTCGACGTCGGTCGCGTAGCGGGCGGCCTGGGGGCAGTACCCGCAGTCCTCGGCGCAGCCGCCGGTCTTGACGGAGATCAGCGTCGCGCGCTGCACGTCGCGCTTCGGCCACCGCTCGCGGTGCGCCGTGGCGGCGTCGAAGACGAGGTCGAGGAGGGGCCGCGCCCAGAGCGCGGCCACCTCCTCGCGGGTCCAATCGTGGCGGTCGCGCGGGGACATGGGGCCCACCCTACGCGAGGCCCGCGGGCGCGTCGATCCCGGCGACCGGTCCTCCGGGGCGCCGGCGCCGACCACGGGTCGAGGTCAGTCCCGCAGGCCGAGGCGCCCGAGCGCGTGGGCCTTCAGGTCGGCGAGCGACTCGACCGACGCCGCCGCGGCGGGGTCCTCCGACACGAGCAACGGCCCATCCTCGGGGCGCGCCGGCGGCACGCCGTGGCTCCCCCTCACGAGCGTCGGGTCGAGCGGCACGACGTCCATGCGGTAGCGGAAGCCCAGCTTCTTCGCGAGCAGCCGCCGCGCCACGCGCAGCGCCGGGAACCGCAGCGCGGGGTCGACGAACAGTTCGCACGGGTCGTAGCCGGGCTTGCGGTGGATGTCGACCGTCCGCGCGAAGTCGGGCGCGCGGCGGTCGTCGCGCCAGTACGGGTACGCGAACCACGCGTCGGGCCGCGCCAGCAGCACGAGGTCGCCCGCGCGCGCGTGATCGAGGCCCACGTCGGCCCGCGCCGCGCCCTCGAGCACGCGCGCGACGCCGGGCCGCGCCGCGAGCAGGTCGCGCGCGCGCGCGCGGGCCTCGGCGTCGGCCACGTGGACGTGGGCCACCTGGTGGTCGCACACGGCGAACGCCCGGCTCGCGAAGGGGTCGAGCGTCTCGCCGAACGGACCCTCGCGCACCGCGAGCAGCCCGGCGTCGCGCAGGACGCGGTTCGGCGTCTCGACCGTCGCAACGGGCACGAGGCCGTATTCGCTGAACGCGGTCACCTCGGCCCCCACCGCCCGCGCCGCCTCGACCACCACCGCCACCTCGCGGTCGAGTTCCGCGACGCGCGCAGGCGTATGCGGGTGGTCGGGCCCGAGGCGCTGGAGGTCGTAGTCGAGGTGGGGGAGATAGACGAACGTGAAGTCGGGGCGGTGCGCGCGCAGCACCCGCGCCGCGGCGTGCGCGATCCACGCGCTCGACGGGAGGCCCGCCCGCGGCCCCCAGAACGCCGCGAACGGGAACGGCCCGAGCTCGCGTTCGAGCGCCGGCGCGAGGTCGGCGGGATGGCCGTGCACGCCGAAGACCTTGGCGCCGTCGCTGCCGTACCACGGCTTCGGCGTCACCATGAGGTCCACGGGGGCGCCCTGCGCGAACCACCCGAAGACCCGGGCCGCCGTGAACCGGGCCCCGCGGGCCGTGGCGACGCGCCGCGCCGCCTGCTCCACCGTCTCGCCACCGACGAGTGCGTGGCTCTGGAGCCAGAAGCGCACCTCCCCGGTGTCGCGGTGGAACCAGCCGTTGCCGACGACCCCGTGCCCGGACGGCGCGAGGCCCGTGAGCGCGGTCGCCTGCGCGGTGCAGGTGACGCCGGGGACGACCCCCGCGATCGACCGCGACGAGCCGGCCTTCGCGATCGCCGCGAGCGTCGGCGCGTGGGGCAGCAGCCGGGCCGTGAGGCCCACGACGTCGATCCAGACGACCGGGCGGCCCGTGCTCATGGGCCGCGCATTCTACGCCCCCCGGCGCCCGGACGGGTCCTGCGAACCGGGCTATGATCCCGCCCTCCGGGGGGCCGGAGATTCCCGTGCGTCCGATCGTCGCTCGTCTCGTCCGCCTCGGTTCGCTGTCCCTCGTCCTCGCCACGTCGACGGGCTGCGTCGTCGCCGCGGTGGGCGCCGCCGCCGCCGCCGGCTACGGCGCCTACAAGGTCCGGGCGAACGGCGACGCCCGGGAGTACGAGGTGCCGTTCGAACGCGCCTGGGTCGCCGCGGGCGACGCGATGCGGGAGGCCGGCTACCCCGTGGGCGCCGTGTCCCCGCAGGGCCCGTCGGAAGGCGTGTACGAGTTCCGGGACGTGCGGGCCGGCGTGTTCAAGGTCACCGAGACCCGCTGCCGCGTCGAAGTGGACGTCGGCACGTTCGACAACGCGGACAACCGCCGTCGGGCCCGGCTCGTGCTCGACGCGGTGAGCCGCCGCCTCGGCTACGCCCCGCCCTCCTGAGGTTCGGTAGACTCCTCGATCGTGGCGGGCCGCCTCGGCCCGCACGGACGAAGGATCCATGACGCTCGCCGACTTCGTGAACCAGGGCTGGGCCGACCACGCGGCGGACGCCGAAGGGGTCTTTGCCCGCTGTCCCGCGGCGCTCGACCTCGTGACCGACAAGGCGGACCTCGCGCCGCTCGCGGGCCTCGTGGCCCACGTCGCCGGAGAGCACCTCGGGCGCCACGACGAGGGCCTCGCGTTGCTCGACCGGCTGCTCGCGCGCTGCCCCGACGACGCCGACACCCCCGAGGCGAAGGCCGTGATCCGCCAACAGGCGGCGCTCCACCTGGCCGCAGGTCGCCGGCTCGAGAGCGACCACCTCGAGGCCCGCGCGCGCGCGCCCGAGCAGACCGTCGCGTCGAACCAGGTCCGCGTCGTCGCCTTCGCCGCGGCCATGCTCGCGGGCCAGGGCCACGCCGAGCGCGCCGCGACGCTCCTCGACGAGGCGCTCGCGCTCGCGGCCTACCACCCCGACCGGGCCGACCCCGCGGCGCGAGCGCTCGCCGTCACCGGCAACAACGTGGCGCAGGCCCTCGAGGAGAAGGCGGGCCGCTCCCCCGCCGAGGACGCCCTGATGGTGCGCGCCGCCGAGACGGGCTTGCGGTTCTGGTCGGTCGCCGGGACGTGGCTCGAGACGGAGCGCGCGCACTACCGGCTCGCCATGAGCCTCCGCAAGGCGGGCCGACTCGACGCGGCGCTCGAGCCCGCGCGCGCGTGCCTGCACTTGGTGGAGGCGAACGCCGGCGACGCGTTCGAGCGCTTCTATGGCCACGAGGTGCTCGCCGTCGTCCATCACGCCCGCGGCGAGGCGGGTCCCGCCCGCGCCCACCGCGACGCCGCGGCCACGTTCGTGCCCACGATCGAGGACCCCGACCTGAAGGCCATGGTGGACGGGAGCCTCGCCGCGCTCGACCAGGTCCTCGGCCCCGCCGGCTGATCGGGCGCGCCTCCGTCAGCGCCCCGCGGGGAGGACGGCCTCCACGTCGATCCCCACGCCGGCCGACCGGCCGCCGGGCCGGTGCGTCCACCGCGTCCCGTTCGCGCCGAACGGCACGCCGACCGGGAACAACTTCGCGTCCGCCGGCAGGTCCTTCCACGTCCACGTGTCGGTGCCGCCCGTGTCGAGGAAGATGCCGAACGCGTCGAGTTCGTCGCGGAACGACCGGAACGGCTCGTAGCGCGACACCGTGCCCATGGGCGGCGTCTCGGCCCAACCGTTGGGCGGCCCCATGGGGTTCCACCACAGCGTGTAGGCGTCGTCGCCGCGCCGGTCCCAGAAGAACCCGATGCTGTTGAGGTCCGCCGCGCCGCCGCACAGGTTGCGGAACTGGTAGCGGTCGTTCCCGTCGCCGTCGATCGAGATGCCGAGGGAGCCGTCGCGGGCGTGGCCTTGGTGCTGGTTGACCGCGGTCGCGACGCCCTGGTTGTAGGCGTCGTCGCCGGCGAGGTCGACCTGGCAGCCGACGGCGAAGTGCGCCGCGGCGCCGAGGCTGTACTTCCCGTTCTCGTAGACGTCGTCGCCGCCGAGGTCCTCGAGGATCCCCACCGCCCACCAGTAGCCGCAGCCCTGGGCCCAGCACTGCGCGTGGTAGCGGTCGTTCCCCGCGCCGTCCACCAGCACGCCGTATCCGCCGGCCAGCGAGTGGCCGTCGCCGAGGTCGGCGCGCCGCCCGTACCCGCACCCCTGAGCCATGGCGACCGACTGGTCGTTGTAGATCTTCTCCCGGTTGCCGTCGTCGCGTGCGACGTAGGCGTCGTCGCCCGCCACGTCGAGCAGGAGGCCCGCGCCGTAGGTCGAGCCCAGGCCCTGCGACTGCTGCGCGCACTCGTACGCGTCGTTCCCGGCGAGGTCCACGAGCACCCCCGCGCCGACGTGGGCCGCGCCCTGCCCCCACTTCGTCCGCACGACGTACGTGTCCTTGCCCGCGGCGTCGTAGAGGAGTCCGGTCCCATACCACGCGCACCCGAGCCCCGACTCCTTCACCGTGTACTTGTCGTCGCCCGCGAGGTCGACGAGCACGCCGATCCCGAAGAGGCCGCAGCCGAGCGTGCCGACGACCTCGCCGCCGTCCCACGTGTCGTCGCCTCCGAGGTCGATCCAGGCCGACATCGGCGCCGCCGGGTACGACGGCACGGCGATGCGCCCCGTGTACCTGTCGTTGCCGCCGAGGTCGAGCACGAGCAGCGCGGGGCCGTCGGCGCCCGACACCGCGTCGTCGCCCGGGCCGAGGACCTGCACCGCGCCGAGGAGCGTGTCGAGCCGCAGCGCCGCGCCCTCGACCGTGCGCGGGTCCACGGTCTTGCTCGCCTCCCGCCAGCCGTCGAGCGCCACCGCGAGGTGCATCGTGAACACGACGGAGGCGTAGGCGAGGTAGTCGCGGTCGACGCGCCCGAGGGCCTCGAAGGACGCCCGCGACAACGTCGCCGTCTGCGTTTCGTCCTCGTCGGTCCACGGCCGCGACGCGAGCCGGTAGAGGTCGCGCGACGTGAGGCCCGCGGGCCCGCGGGCCCCGACGGCCTCCACCAGGAACTTCTCGTCGAACGCGACGCGGAGCCACGGAAGCGCCTCGCAGGCGCCGACGAGCACGCGGACGACCAGGCGCTGCAGCGCCTCCGGGAGCACCCGCCACGCCGTCCGGGTCGCGTCGTCGATGGCCGGGGCCGGGCCGCCGGCGCGCTCAGCGAGTTTCTCGAGCACCACGGCCAGCGCGTCCACGGGCGGCGTCGTCGCCGGGAGCCAGTCCGGGCCCCACGCGTCGCCGGTCGGGCGCGGCAGCATCCGGCCGGCCACGGCGTCGGACAACCCGTGCGCGATCCGCACCACCTCGCTCGGGTCCTTCGCCGCCGCGAGGAGGTCCTCGGCGAGTTTGCCCGCCGCGCGCGGGACGGCGCGCACGTCGCGGAACTGCATCGCGATCGGGCGCGTGATGCGCGGGTCGCGGCCGAACGCGGCCATCTGCTCGGCGGCGTAGCCCACCACGGTGCCCGGCGCGAGCCCGAGCCCCTCCACCGCCGCCGCCCAGACGGCCTCGGGGACGATCAGGTCCGCGCGCGTGGCCCCGCCGGCGACCGCCGTCGTCGTCGGCGCCGGGGAGGAGACCACCGGTTGCGGCACGAACGGCGGACGCTCCTCGCCGGCCGCGGAGAGACCGGCGAGGGCGGCGAGCGCGACGACGGCGAGCAGCGGGCGACGACGGGCCATGGGACCTCCGGCGGCGCGGATCTTCGCAAGGCGGGGCCCCGCCCGCCCGGACCGCCGCGCTCGGAATCTCGGGATCGCCCCGGAGGGCGGTAGGCTGCCCCGTCCCCTAGGAGCCCTGCATGCGCCGACTCGCGTTCGCCTTCGCCCTTCCGGCGGTCCTCGCCACGACCGGCTGCCAGGCCGGTTCCCGCACGACGACGACCGCGGCGGCCCCCCGCACCGCCCCCGCGTACGCCGCACCGTCCGCCGCTGCGCCCGCCGCTGCGCCCGCGCCGACGAGGGCCTACGTCCCCGCGGCCGCGCCGTCCCTGCCGGCGGGCACCCCGCGCTTCGACGCGACGAACCCGTCCATGGACCAGGCGCTCGCCGCGGCCCGTGCGGCCGGCAAGCCGGTCGCGGTGTTCCTGCTCGCGGGCTGGTGCGGCTTCTGTCGCAAACTCGACGCGGGCGCGCTGACCGACGGCAGCGTCCACGCCGAGATGGCGAACTTCTACACCGTCCGCATCGACCCCGACACGCCGAACGGCCGCGCATTCGCGCGCCTCGCGCGCGGGGGCTACCCCACCGTGGCGATCCTCGACGCGAACGGCGCCGAGACGGCGAACTGGGCGGGCAACCGTCCGGCGGCCGACCTCGCCGCCAAGCTCCGCAGCGCGCGCTGAGAGCCTGTGAAGGAATCGAAGATTCCGTCACAGCCGCGAAGCGCGGACCCGCAGGGGCCGCGCGCCGAGCGGGTTTCCGGGGGGCTTGGCCCGCCGGAAACCGAGCGAAGGCGATTTCTTCACGAGCTCTGAGACCTGAGAACCTGTGAAGAAATCGAAATCTGGTTCTTCGGTCGGGAGGCGTCTCGGGCGATTCTTGGGGGAGGAGCCAGGAATCGCTGTTTTCGCGGCCTGATCCCTCCCCCGTGGGTGCGCAAGTGCCGGCGACGCCCCCTGGGTCCGCTCCGGGCGGACGTCCCCGCATTCAGGTGGCGATCCGCAACCCGTTGGAGTGGCGCAGCGCGGACTTGGACGGGCTGTTGGCCAAGGATCACCGCGCCCGGGGGGTCTGAGACTTCGTCCAAGGGTTGGATCTCTCGGCCTTCCCCGCCCGGATCCGTGCGGTGGCGGGGGGTGCGGGTCGGCCTCCCATCGATCCGGCGATCCTCGTGGCGCTCTGGATCTACGCCGCAGCGCAGGGGGTTGGGAGCGCGCGGGCGCGGGCGCGTCTGTGTGACGAACACGACGCCTATCGATGGCTCTGCGGCGGGGTATCGGTCAACCACCACACCCTGTCGGGCTTTCGCACGGGCCACGGGCCCGCGCTGGACGCCTTGCTGACCCAGAGCGTCGCCGCGCTGATGGCGGAGGGATTGGTGACGCTGGAGCGGGTGGCGCAGGATGGCGTACGGGTCCGTGCGAGCGCGGCGGCCGCGTCGTTTCGCAGCAAGGACGCCTTGGGCCGGTGCCTGCAGGAGGCGAACGAGCAGGTGGAGGCCCTGAGGAAGGAGTTCGAGGAGGCCCCGTCGGCGACGACGGTCCGGGCGGCGGCACGGACGCGTGCGGCGAGGGAGCGCAAGGAGCGGATCGCGCGCGCGATCGCCCATCGCGAGGCAGCTGCCAAGCGCAAGCCGGGCGACCAGGAGAAGGAGGACACGCGCGCCTCGACGACGGACCCCGAGTGTCGGGTGATGAAGATGCCCGACGGCGGATTTCGCCCCGGCTTCAACGCGCAGTTCTCGACGGACACCGGATCGAAGATCGTGGTCGGCGTGGACGTGAGCAACATCGGCAACGACAACGCGCGGCTCATCTCGATGCTCGAACAGCCTCGGAAGCGGTACGGCAAGACTCCCACGCAAGCCCTCGTAGATGCGGGCTATGCCAAGCTCGACGACATCGAGACCTTGTCCGAGGCGGGCACCGAGGTGTACGCCCCGATGGTGAAGCCGAAGAACGGCAATCGAGCGCCCGAGCAGGCACGGTGGAGCGATGGGCCTGGGGTGGCGGCGTGGCGCATACGGAGGACGACGGCGGAGGCGAAGGAGATCGACAAGGAGCGGGCCTCGACGGCGGAGTGTGTGAACGCGCTGGCCCACAACCGGGGCCCGCGGCAGGTGCTCGTCAGGGGCCTCGAGAAGGTACGGCGGGTGCTCTTGTGGTTCCCGCTGGCGCACAACCTGCTGCGGGGGGGCGTCGCGCAGAGCGGATGCGGCGGCCGTCGCCGAGAGCCGGGCGGGGTCACGCGGGCCACAGAGCGCCCGCGGGAGCCCGCCGCGCGAGGCGAGATCGAAGCGGCCGAACGAGCGACTTCGGGCGATTTCGGCGGGCGACCCAAGCCCTCGACACCGCCTCAACGGGGCTGCAGAGAAGTTCTTGGGCTCCCTGGGCGTCACCAACCGACTTCATCACGGTCTGTGAGAGGCTGCGCCGCGGGGACGGAATCGTCGATTCCGGTTTTACGGCGCAGCAGCGCGATCCCGTAGACGCGCTGGCGCAGCAGTCAACCATGTCATGGGACAACTTTGCCCGGCTCGCGGCGGTCGTCGATGGCGGCGGCAAGCGCCGCGGTGAGGCCCAGCGTACGGTCGAGGGCGCCGAACAGCGGTACGCCACCAAAGTCGCTCTGCTGCTCCGCCGTGAACTCGACCTTCAGCGGCTTGTCGAAGACACCCTCGAAGAGAACCGCTTCCGCTTGCGCACCCTGCCGCGTAGCCTTGGTCATGGGCGCGCGCGCGCCGTTTACCGCAGTCCTTGGACAACCGCGTTGTGCGGCCGAATCCGCGCGCACACTCACTCCCTCTCGCGAAACATCCGGGCTAGCGAGGGCGGGAGGTGGGACCCGGGGCCGGGAGGCGGGGCCGGGAGGCGGGGCCGGGATCCGGGGTCCCCCGACGCGAGCAATATGCGGACACGCCAGGCGGACAACACACGGATGCGCCACAACTGCGACGTAGCACAACGCATTCAAAACTTTTCTGTTGGCGACTCCGCGCGACCCGCCATTCTTCGCGCGCCTCGTTCGAGCGTTGCTAGATCCGAGTTCCCTATCCGCGTCCCCATCTCCGGCGCAAGTCGGTGTGCAGCCTGGACGCGGTGTGCAGCCGCCGCCTCCATGCGCGTCTCCGGAACGCACTCGCCTCGGCGCGACCGAGGCAAGGAGGCTCGTATGGGTAGGCATCGCAACGTATTGTCAGAAGAAGCCCATTGGCGCAAGGGTGCGCGGTACTTGGGCTACACCGGATGCTGGCGCACGGAGTGCCCGTCGAAGACCCGGCTCACGGCTGCTGAGGAACATGTGGGCGGGGACGAGGCGCTCGCCTTCATCGTGGAATTCCGTCGGCGG
>Ga0335397_10004958_pt1 | contig 17492 bp, 21 predicted proteins | sample MAT04_FD_205740 | JGI IMG/M metagenome (GOLD analysis project Ga0335397, IMG submission 205740) | Freshwater microbial communities from Lake Fryxell liftoff mats and glacier meltwater in Antarctica - MAT-04 (spades assembly) (version 2) ... | reverse complement strand
TACGGTGAGTGCGGCGAGGTCTTGAGCTGCGACGCCGAGCCGGAGCAGCGTGCCGGTGAGAGAGCCTGCGGAGGTGCCCACGATGATGTCCGCAGACCGGGGATCCCACCCGAGGTCGTGCTCCAACGCAGCGAGGGCGCCGGCGTGGTATGCAGCGCCCATCGCGCCACCGCCGCCGAGCACGAGGCCGACGCGCAAGGAGCCCACGGGGGCGCTCTTCGGTGGCGCTTTCGCGATCGTCGGGGTAGGCGTGCCAGTCATCGTCGGACGGGGGACAGCGCAGCGAGCAACGCCGCTTTGGACATGGCTGACGTGCCCCCGATGCCGAGGTCTTTCGCGTGGGTCCGCAGCTCCGAGGCGCTCATGGACCAAAGATCGTCCTGCACCTCGACCAGGCGGCCATCGAGATCCGACACCGAAGGATCGCCCGAGGCGCCATCGAACAACGCTGCGAGAGCGGCCGGATTGTCGACCGTGAGGGTTGCGCCCGGATGGGCGAGCCCTGCGATCGGCAGCAGCGCCGGCACCGGGGTACGAAACCGGAGGCACACCCCTTGGTCGGGATTGCTGGCGAAGGTGATCCCGCCGTCCCTCAGTGAGAGATGAGGTGGCCCGATGACCAGAGGCCACGAGTACGGACCCGTGACGGAGCTCGAGATGACGTTGTCGATTGTGGTGCGGAGCGTCCACCGGCCAAACGTGACGGTGAGGTCGGGTCCGTCCACCCTGACCTCGCTGTTCTCGGGCCGGATACCGATCGGCCACGCCGCAAGCCGGAACGGTTGAGAGAATCGAAACGGGAAGTGCAGCGACGTTGTCATGGGGCTCCTTGGTGACGGGCTGTCGGACGGAAATCGGGCTCTGGTTCGGCGGTCCGCCAGCGAATCTGTCTACCCCGACGACCGCCTGTTTGATACAGCCATCGCGGGCTGACATCGGTCACACCAGTCGAGGTACAGACGCTCGGTTTGCGGTAGGTGTGTTTGCCGAGCGGGTTCGCGGGTATGGAGCGTCCATGAGCGACAAAATGGACAACGCCAAAGAAGCACTCAAGCGCGATTGGGAACAGACCAAGAGCGACCTGCCGGGCATGGAGGGCACCGATCTCGACCAAGACGTCGATGACACGGTCAAGCAGGCAACTGGCTCCGAGCCGGTGCCGCCTGGAACCGTCAAGAGCGACTGATCTCGCCCGGCAGTAACCGAGAGCGTAGAGCGAGGACGGCACCCTTCCCGGGCCGTCCTCGTTCGCGCGCCGTCTCAGCCGGGTTGCGGCCAACTGGCGTCCCAATCGTGGCTGCTGCGATTGCCGGACCGCTCATCGGGGTAGGTGGACGTCATGAGCAACGACACAACACCAGCCGACGACACCCGTGACCTGGGGGATGATCTGCAGTTCTTCGACCGGGGCGAACCTGGATCGTTGGTCGAGCAGCGTGACCTCCTCGACGAGACGGGCGACGACATCCGCGAGTACACCGGCGAACCGGTCGAGACCGAGGATGGGTGGGTCATTCCCGTCCAGCAAAACGTGGGGCCCGACAACACGGCCGGACAGGGCGAGTTTCCCGATCGGGAAACCCGCCCGGTTCAACCGCCGGTCGACGAATGAGGAGATGCGCGAGTTGTGCCGCTTTTCAGCGTCGCCGCCGCTTGAGAGGGGTGGTGGCCGGTCCGTTCAGGACGGCACCATCCACCTCGAACCGTGACCCGTGTAGCGGGCAGTCCCAGGTGCGCTCAGCGTCATTCCATGTGCACGGCCCGCCGAGGTGCGTGCAGACAACGGACCCCTTCTGTTCGGTGCCGTCATCGTCGATGGCCGAACCTGCGGGTGCGAGACCGTAGCGGAACCGCTCCCCATCGTCGCCTCCCGCTGTCTTGGGCGACAGCCACCCAGATGCCATCTGCGCGGCCACTTCGACGTTGATTCGTGCGAGTGAGGGGACGGATCGAACGCTCGAGTGGAGCGGGTCGAAGATCGACGACCAAGCCGCCGACGGTCCGTCGTTGCGGCCGAGGATTCGATCAGCGAGGGCAAGGCCGGCGGCAGTACCTCCGGTCATGCCCCACTTCTCGAAACCGGTGGCGACCAACAAGTCGGGCGAGCCCGGCCAGGCCGGTCCGACCCACGGCAGGTGATCGACCGGCACGTAGTCATGAGCCATCCACCGGCTGACAATCTCCTCGACGCCGAAGTGTTCGTCGGTCCACGCCAAGAGGTCCGCGTACTCTGGCTCTGTTGGCTGCCGTCGACCCACCACGTGGCCGTTACCGCCCACCAAGAGCAGCTCGCCGTCGTCGCGTCGGACGCTTCGGAACGACCGGGTCGGGCTGGCTGCCGACAGGAACATGCCGCTTGGGGGTGGCGTGGTGGTCCGTACGACGAGGGTGTACGACGCCTTCGCCTCGGCCCTCGCGAAGAACAGCCCGCGATCGATGATAGGGAGCAGCGTCGCCATCACGACGTGGCGAGCCGCCACCGAGCCCGAGTCCGACCGCACCGTGAACCGCCGATGCCCCGACACCGAAGTCACCCGGGTGCGCTCGAACAGGTGACAGCCCTCCGTCTGTGAGAACTCTGAAGCCAGCGCCGCGAGATAGGTGTAGGGATCGAACTGCGCTTGGCGGTCGAGTACCAGCGCTCCGTACATCTCGACCGGTGTGTCGCCGAACGACTCGACGAAATCGACGTCAAGCCCTGCGTCGAGTGCCGCCTTCCGTTCGTCAGCGACCAATGTTCGGCTGTCGGGGGTGCCTGCGTACGTGATCGATGGTTGTTCCTCCCAATCGCATTCGATGCGTTGGGCTTCGTTGCGTATCCACGCTGCAGCGTCGGTTTGGGAGGACGCGTAGCGAGCCGCGGTCTCGCGTCCGTGGTGCTCGGTGATCGTCTGGTATCTGGTTCCCTGAAGGGCTGACACCTTGGCGGTCGTGCGTCCGCTCGTGCCCCAAGCGACCCGCTCGCCTTCGAGCAAAGCCACCGAGCGGCCGGCGCGACCGAGTAATACGGCGGTGGTGAGGCCGGTGATGCCGGCGCCGATCACGGCAACGTCGACATCGACGTGTCCCTCGAGCCGATTGTGACGGGGAGTGCTGTCGGCCAACCAAAGGGGTGAAGTGAAGGTCGTCTGCATGAGGTGCCCCTACCCGGTGGTGCGTATTCCGATTCCGATTGAGCGCGCCGTTCAGCGGGGCTCGGAGCAGTCGACCTCGAACCACACCGACTTGCCGTCGTCGGGGTGTTGCTCGACACCCCACTCACTCGCGAGCGACTCGACGATCTGTAGACCGTGCCCTCCCGGCGCTTCTGGGCCCGTGTCTCGAGGCGTCGGGGCGGTGGGGGAGGAGTCAGCGACGCTGATTCGTACGTGATCGGCAGTCTGTTCCATCGAGACCGGCACCTCGGTGTCGCCGGCGTGGACCATGGCGTTCGTGACCAGCTCGCTGACCAGCAGTTCGGTCTGCGCGGCCGCGGGCTCGCAGTCACCCATCTCCGCGACGACGCTTCGTCGGGCGTCTCGAGCGCTGGTGCTCATGAATTCGTGATGTCGTGCGTCGGTCATCGGAGGCCTCCATGGCACCGCTGTCGGTGTCATGGAGTCCCTACCCGCTGAGGCGGCAGCGCAGTCCGTTCGCTGAAATAGTCTCTTTGGAGGTGTCGGATTGTTTTGAGCGTGGCGGGGTAACGGCCAGGCATGACCGACGAATTCGACCAAGCCGCAGCGACTCTCCTTGCCGGTTTGGCAGATGCGAGCACTTTCGAACGCATTGCGGTTGGCTGTCGGGGCTCCGCCAACCCGGCGGCGCTGGCTTGGATCGCAGAGGGTCTCCGACTGGATGCATCGACGACCGTCGTCGACCTGGGGGCGGGTATCGGCGGCCCCGCGGCGTGGCTCACAGCGCGGTACCGATGTGGTGTGGTGATTCTCGAGCCGGCTTCTGCGGCGGTTGCTGCCAGCAGAGAGCTGTTCGACCTCGCCGCGATCCGAGCCGAGGCCGGCAACTGTCCCCTGGGCGATGCCGCTATGGACGTTGCCCTGCTGTTCGGCGTGGTGTCGGTGGTGACGGATCCACGTTCTGCGCTCGGTGAAGCGCGGCGGGTCGCGTCCCGCCTCGGGTTGATGGACTACTGCGCAACGGGGCCCTCGGCCGTGGAAGCGGGCGGCAGCCGATTTGTCACGCCAGACGAACTCCGTTCGTGCGCAACGACAGCGGGTTGGAACGTCGAACAAGACATCGACATCGACCTCGTGGCCCCGCCGTCGTGGACTGAAGCCCAACGTAAGTACGAGCCCGAAGAGACCTCCGTTGATGAAGAAGCCGTCGCTCGAGCGATCGAGCGTGGCTTGATAGCGCCGCGACTGCTGCTGGCGTCATGATCGAACCCGGCTCGGTCCCGGGTTCGGCCACCTGTCCGAAGCACATGACGTTCGGACCGTGTGGCGGAGTCCGCAACGACGGGTCGTGCGAAGTCGACGTGCGCCCTTGCCCGTTCATCTCGGTACGACCGCTTGAGGCGACTGCGACACTCGCCCTGCGCAAGGGTGCGCTCACCGCCGCACCCGACCTCGATCTCGATCTCGGCGCAGTACCGATCATCGTGGACGTCCGATATCCACGCCAGCTCAACGCTCCGGCCGGCGACGTTCGCGAATGGTGGGCGGCGGCAGGGCAGGTCCTGCGGGGAAAGTGGGCCCTGCTGGGCGAGCATGTCGACGGCGCAGTTGGCCACGAGGACGCTGGGACGCTGGATCCCGCCGACGCTATCGATCTCCTCGCGTCGGCCGGCATTCGTACGATCGCAACGGTGACGGGCCGCGATCGCGACCTGGTCGAAGCCGACGCAACGATGCGGCGCTACGCAGCCGCAGGCGCATCAGCGATTCACTGTGTGACCGGCGACCATCCGGCGGTGCTCGGGCTGTCCCGGTCGGCAATCTTCGGCGCCGAGTCCATGACGATCCTCGATACTGCGCACCGCCTCGGGTTTGCGGCGACGGTCGCCGAGAGCCCGCTGGCGCTCGGTGACCGAGTGGCACGGCTGCTGATGAAGCAGCACGGTGGCGCTTCGATGGTGTTGTTGAACCACGGAGGCGATGCCTCGACGATGATCGATTTCGCGAATCGTTGTCGCAGCGCTGGGGTCCGCCTTCCCCTCGTGGCGCCCGTCGCCATGGTCGCCGACCTCGACACCGGCCGGGCCCTCGCCGCGTTCCCCGGCTTGCAGCTACCGCCCGGACTCCTCAACGCCATCAACAGCGCTGAGGACCCGCGAGCCCTGGGGTTGGCTCAGGCGCGAGAACACGCATCGCTCCTTGCGGCGTCGGGATTGTTCGCTGGCGTGAACGTCAGTGGCGGAACGGTCTCACCGGACCCGGGCCTGCGACTGGACCTCATGAGTGAATTTGCCGAGGCCGTTGCCGGCGCTTGGTCGTCAAACGCTGTCACAGCCTGACGACGCTCCGAACGACGTGGTTGTGTGTCTGACAATCGGTTGTTGAGGGCAACGGGATTCACGGAACAATCCGGATGAATGGAGGAAGCTATGTGGATTCTGTGGGCATTGATTATCGGTTTGGTAGCGGGTCTGTTGGCGCGGGCGGTGATGCCTGGCGATGACTCGATGGGATTGGTCGCCACGATGGTGCTCGGCCTCGTGGGTTCGCTCATCGGCGGCTTCCTGGGTTACATACTCTTCGGCCGCGACGCCGCGGATGGCGCCTTCCAGGGGGCGGGTCTGATCGGCAGCTTCATTGGTGCCATCCTCGCTTTGGCCGCGTGGCGGGCCTACTCGAGCCGCTCCGGTCATCACGCCGTCACGCGCTGACAGAGAGCAGCTCTCGATGGCGGCAGCTCCTCCCGTACTCCGTTCGGTGGGTCAGTGACCGCTGCGGCAACGACGGTGTCACCGAAGATCTCACCCCAGTTGGGCAGCCCACGGTTCGTGGTCGCAGTCGTCGAGTGCTGCTTCTCGTAGTGGACATTGACGACTCGGTAGAACGCGGACGCCGCTGCCCGGTCCATCGGCAACAGGCCGACGTCGTCGATGACGAGCACCGACGGCGCGGTGTAGGTCTTGAGCTTCGAGGCGAGATTGCCCTCATGGATCGCTTGGGCGATGTTCGCGACCATTTGCTCGGCGTTGGTGAAGTAGCAGCGGAACACGGCCTCGACCGCCAACGTCGCGAGCGCAACGGCGAGGTGGGTCTTGCACGCGTTGCGCCCACGACGAGCAGTCCGAGAAATCGAACTGCGCTTCAATGACCTCCGGTTGAAACGGCGTCGTCAGTGTCGGTGTCGGCCAACGCTGGGGTTGGGGTCTCTCCATCAGTGGCGACAGCGCTGCGGCCGTCCAGGGCAGAAGTCGACGACGTCGCGATCTTCGCTGAAGATCAACTTTGCGACGACAATGTTCGCACGGTAGGAAGCTCACGACTTCGACAATCGCCGATGAACCGAACGACAAGGAACCTTGACATTAAGACAAGCGTGCATTACATTGGCCGGATGCGTCCCGAATCCGACCGTGTCTGCGACCTCGGGTTGGCGGGAAGGCCCACATCATCGTGTATGAGTACAAAGTCGTCACCGAACGCGACAAGCGATCTGCCGGCGGGTTCGAAGCCGACACGCCTGAATCGACGCTCAGCAGTTACGCAGGTGAAGGCTGGCGCGTCGCCGACGGTGCCGTCGCCGCCAACCTCATGAAGAGCGCGAGGGCCGAGTTCGTCATGGTCCTGGAACGCGCAGCGCAGTGACGCTGCGCTCGCCGACAGCGTCCCGCCCCTGCTGGTCACCAGGCGTAGGAGACCGTGGGCGCACGTTCCTCGCGCTCGCACGTTCCTCGGCCATGTCCGAGCCGCCGACCCACTCTTCCAACAACCCGACGAAAGCCCGAGTCACATGAGAGCCTCTTACCCACGCCCGCTCGCTATCGCACTTCTGCTTTCCGCGCTGGCGGGCTGCGGTGGCAGCGACGGATCAGTCGACCGCGGTCCTGACGGCCGAAGCGAATCGACAACATCGATCGCCTCGTCCACCGACATCACCACAACCGCCGCCCCGAACTCGTCGACCACCGTCGCTCTCACCGCCGGGCTCCTGCCCGTCCTCGACGGCTCGCACGCCATCGGTGTCCGCACCCTTTCCCTCCCATCGGCGCTCGCGTTCTATCCAGCCGTTCCCGGGACGGGGAAGGGCGCCCGACCGTACTTCGATCCGGGGTTGCTGCTCGCCAGCGGGCTTGACGAAGGCCTGTTCAATCGAGCCGTGACATCCGCCGAGATCGACGCCCAACCAGAGCCTGGGTCAGCGGCGCGGCCGGTGGTGATCATCTCCTCCGGCTTCGGCAGCTACCTCGAGTTCTCCACAACCCTGATCGAGCGGATCGCAAGCCATGGCTACGTCGTTATCGCCGTGCAGCCTGAGGTCGCTGCCGAGGCTGCCGTCGAAACGCCCACCGAGGCGATGCGTGACGCTCGCCTGGCACAGATGACCTCGGCGCTCGACTACCTAACGGATCCCACTCTCGCCGACCTCGTTGGTCCCGTCGACCTCGACCGGGTGGCGCTTGGAGGGCACTCGTATGCCGGCTCGATCGCATTCAACACGGCTTTAGTTGACGCCCGCGTTAGTGCTGCATTCGATCTCGACGGCAGCCTCTTCGAAGCGGCTCAGACGACATCCACCGCAATCCCATCGCTCATCCTCAGCGCAATGGACGGATCCGCTCAGGACGAGCGAATCGCCTCCTTGCTCTCGGACGCACCCAACACCGTTGCGGTCGGACTCCTCGAAGCCACCCACTTCGACCTCACTGACATGCCTGTGCTGGCCGCAGATCCGACCCTTGCGGCCGTCTTGCCAAACAGCGGCCTTGGCAAGATCGGCCCGACCGCCACGATCGACACCTCAACCATCGTCATCAGGTTCCTCAACGCTGCGCTCGGTCGGGTGCCTCGCCTGCCAACGGCCCGCGAACTTGCGGTCGACGTCCCGACTGCCATCGTCGATCCGTTCGCAATCGGCGGCTAGCGCAACGCCGCTTCCGAACAAGAACCGGTAGGAATCGGTTGCCGTCCAGCCTCGGCGGTGTATGCGATCGGCGAGTTCGCCGAGCATTCGGTCGGGGAGTGCGAGGGTGCGAACGCCGGCGGGGGTCTTCGGGGGCCCGACCTCGACGGGCCGCTGTTCTCTTGGGCTTGACGCTCAATCGAGATGGTTCGGCGAGCGAAGTCGGTGTCTCGGACCTGTAGTCCGAGCACTTCGCCGATCCGGAGTCCGGCAATGCCTCCGAGCCGTATGGATGGCGCATCCTTGGCGCTGACGGTGAGACTGCGTTGCGATCGACCGATCGACCGATCGATCGCCAGGCGGATGACCTTCTCGGGGGCCGAAGTTTTCTTGTGTTCGGTCGAGCGGTGTTCGCTGTTCGGTATTGACCGAACAGCGAACGGCATGCGTAGTGAGTCATGGATACCGAGGCGCTGGTCGTCGACGCGTTCGCCCAACGCGGTTTCGACGCAGTGCCCGTGATCGGCACGCTTGACGACGGGGGTGACCTGCTGGTGGACCCTAACGGTGTGCACTGCGAGCTTCGCGTGAAGTACCGATCGCTGATGACCGAGGCTATCTCGATCTACGCGGTCGCCTCGCGTTGCGGTCCGAGCGGGTGTTGATCGATGCTGAGGTCGATCCGGTCAAAGAGCGCGTCGCCCGAAGTGAGGCATTCAGCGGAAACGCGGGTCTCGAGGTCGCCACGGCGCTCCTGATGAACCCGAAGAGTCCTGTTGCGGTCCGTGAACTTGCGCGGTCTCTGCACCGCTCACCGAGCACCGTTTCTGAGATCCTCGCCGCCCTCCGACGAGACGATCTGATCGCCACAACGAACACGGTTGTTGGCGACGATCTGTTCTGGGCGGTCGCCAGCCGGTGGGCGCCGGTCGTTGTGGGTGGTCTCGCAGTGCTGTCGCGGCTGTCGACTCCGTATCGCCAACCACCGATTTGGACGTGGTGGATAGTGTGCTCCTCCCTTGGAGGTGCTCCGGGCGAAGTCGACGCATGAGTCCTTCACGGGTGGTACTGCTCGCAGATGCGGTCGATGGATCCGCCCGACAAGGACAGCCATGCAATGGCGGAGCCGCCGGCGAGTAATCCGATCGCGGAGTCGTCGGAACGACGCAGCGAGGCATCGCCGCCAGGATCTGATGCCGGAGGGCGAGGATTTCGGCGTCGCGCCGGTCACCGGTGGCGATAAACCATCGGAGCCGCCCGATGATCAGGTTGCGGATTTCGTGCGGGAGCGCCATTCTCGGGCGACCGTGCCGGCGGAACGGGCAAGTCGACACCACTGGGATCGTTGCGCAGTCGGCCTTCGGTAATTCGCTCGCTCGGCGGACACGATGCGATCGTGGGAGACGCTGCGGTACGAGTCGGTAGGTTCGTGCCTATGACGCAGCCGCTGCCTCTCCGCCGGGATCTTCCACCCGACGATGCGGCGGTGGTTCTGCGCGCTGGCGTGATGAGTACTGACAACGCGACTCGGGCCGCCGAGCGAACGTTCGCCCTGTACGCGGTATACGGGATCTCCGTCGAAGGGGTGATCGACGCGACGGTGCAGGAGGCATGCCGGGGCAATCGGATAGCGAGCTACCGCCGAGTCCGGCTCTCGACCTTCGGTCGGGTCCGAGCTGCGGGGTTCGCTCTGCTCGCTACGTTCGACCATCAGCACTTCACCGTGGTCCTCGCTGACCTGAGTGAACTGACTTTGGCCAGGCTCGATCGCTGCTTTGATGAGCCGATTCCCAACCCGAGCCGGCCCCCGGAGGGGTAGCCTTGAGGGCCCATGGAGGAAGGATCCGCTGTGAACGATGACTACGAGATTGCCATCGATTTCATGGACATGACCAACGGCGGGCACCTGTGGGCTCGGGCATCTGATGCACGTCTTAGTGTCGGGATGTTCGTCGGCCGCCATGTGGTGGTCGGCGACGAGGATGCCGACTCGAGAGTCGCCCGCATCGTTTCCATCGATGCCGACGGCAATTTCGAGTTGGTGGTTCTTTCGGGCAGCGTCGAGTCCCATTCGGATCTGCTGGCGCCGGCCTCATCCAACGTGTCGGCTTCGTCGGTGGTCATCGGGCCATCCGGTTGATACCGCGAAAAACCACGGCCGCTCTGATTCGCTGAGCCCGTGGGTGTTCGTTCGAATCCCGTTGGGGCACAGCGGCGAGAAGCCCGCGTTCGTCTCCGGTAGTGCTGGTGAACCACCACGTAGCGCCGCCGGTCGGGTTCCTGTCGCTCGGCCGTGTTTCGGTTTGCGATCTAGCCTGTCCCGATGGGCGCCGGCGAGATCAGCGAGGTCGAGGGTCACCTAGCCCAGATCGAGGAGCGGGGTTACACGATCGTGCCCGACGTGTTCGACGACGGCACCGCAGCGGACCTGATTGATGCGCTCGATCGCATCGAGTCCGAGCAGGGCATCCTCGCCTCGGACAACAGCTTCGAGGGGCGTTCGACGGTTCGGATCTACAACCTGCTGGCCCACGGACCAGGCTTCGAGGCGATCCCCGTGCAACCCGACATCCTGCGCATCGTCGAGGGAGTGCTCGATTCAGGGTGCCTGGTGTCCTCGCTCTCGTCGATCGCCATCGGTGCGGGTGAGACCGCACAACCGATCCACGCGGACGACCAAGTGCTGCCACTGCCGAAGCCGCACGTCCCAACGGTGTGCAACACGATGTGGGCGCTGAGCGACTTCACCGAGGCGAACGGTGCGACACGCGTGATCCCCGGGTCACACCTGCGGGACCACTCTCCCACCTACGGCGTGCATTACGACTCCGAGCCGGCCGAGATGCGCCGCGGAAGTGTGCTCGTCTGGCACGGTTCGCTCTGGCATGGGGGCGGCGCGAACCGCACCGCCGATCGTCGCTATGGGATCGCCATGAACTACTGCGCCGGGTGGATCCGCCAACAGGAGAACCAGCAGCTGGGCCTCCCGCTCGACACCGTCGCGCGATTCACGCCGCGTCTTCGCGAGCTGTGCGGATTCAGCACCTACCGCCAGCTCATCGGCCATATCGAGAAGCAGGCCCCGGCACAACGGTTCTTCGACACGGCGGGTCCGACATCGTTGTTCGACGTGACCTGAACGTCGCCATCCGGCGCTCGAGTCCGATTCGCGTGCGAGTATTCCCCGATGGACCTGACACCGATCGAGATCATGCCCATCGGCTTTGTGGTCGGCGGGCGAGGCGACCCGATCGACGACGACTGGGCCGGGGTCGAGGCTGAAATTGTCCTTGATGAGCGGTTTCCGGAGGATGCCACCGCAGGACTCGACGGGTTCAGCCACATCGACGTGATCTTTCACTTCGACCGGGTTGAGCCCGACCACGTCCATGTCGCCGCCCGCCATCCTCGAGGGCGCGCGGACTGGCCGGCTGTCGGCATCTTTGCGCAGCGGGCCAAGGCTCGACCGAACCGTCTTGGTCTCACCACCTGCGAGCTGCTCGCCGTCCACGGTCGGCGCCTGCTGGTTCGCGGACTCGATGCCATCGATGGATCACCGGTCATCGACATCAAGCCAACGATGGAGGAGTTCCTCCCCCGAGCCGAGGTGCGCCAGCCGGCTTGGAGTCGGGAACTCATGAGCGGATACTGGCAGCCCCGCTGAGCCACTCATCGGGCTCTACGGTGCCAACAGCGACCGTCCAGTCCTGGTCGGTCGCGACCGTTCGAAGCGCTCGGAGATCATCGGCATCGAGCGGGCGACGGCGATCGTCCCGAGCCAGAAGCTTCATTGCAATGAGGTGACCGACGCTCGCGACCGGCAGAGACAGATTGGGTACCACCGTGAGCACAGTGGCCGCGGCAACAATCTCGGGCTCGATGCCCGACGACGCGAACAGCAGGTCGATGACGACCCCGTCGCTATCGCCCTGTGCCAGACGAATCGTTGCCAATCGTCCGGTGGCCCCCTGCTCAACCGACGCGAGAACGCGGTACATGCGTGCGGTGAGTTCGTGTACGAGGTGTTCCGCTTCGGCGTCGCCAGTAACAGATATCGCTAGGCCGGCGTCACGGGTGAGGCGGGGCTCGGCTCGGGCAGATACCGCTAGGCCGCCGACCAGCGCGAACGGCTGACCGAGCAATCGGAGTTCGTCGCTGATGAGGCGAAGCTGTGCCTCGAGGTCGATCACGAGAACCGGGTGAGATCGCCAGGTCGGCCGTCTGCGTCGCCGAACGGCGCTCCAGGCCGCTCCCTCAGCCACGCTCGGATGGCAGCGTCGACCTCGGCATCTGTCGATTCGGGGTGCTCTCGACGGCGACGTTCACCCCGCATTCGCGCTCCAAACGCCGTGAGCTCGAGCGCCAATTCGAGGGGGTAACGGGCTGGTTCAGTCACGTTGCATTCTATCGGCCGCTCCCTGTCGTGGACCGTCGCTCACGATTGTCGGGCTCCGTGAGGTGGCGCACGACTGCGCCGGCGGCTTCTCGCTGGGGAATGAGCCAACGCCTGGGCCGGGTCGCAGCGCTCCTCGGTGATCCGCAGGTGCTGATTCTCGACGAACCGGTCAACGGACTCGACCCTGACGGCATCTCGCGGATCCGAACCCTCCTCGTCCACCTCGCCGGCCAAGGTCGCACGGTCCTGGTTTCGAGCCATCTCTCACCGCTCTCATCGTCGAGGCGGGTCGCCGTGCCGACCCGACGGCAGACAATGCGGTGATCGTGCGACTGATCGACGTCGCTCACATCGGAGCGATCGCGGCGAGGGCCGGCGTCGAACTCCACGAACTCACACCCCACAGGTCACGTCTCTGGAGGACGCTTTCATGCAGCAGACCCACGCCAGCAAGCGATTCGGCGGCCGACAGGCTGTCGACACCCTTCCCGCGGTGTTTGCCGGGATCGTGTTCGTCGTCAGCGGGATCGCGGCGTTCGTCTCGTTCTTCGTCGGCGCGCCGATCCTGCACTCAAGGGTCCCTGTCGGCATCGGTGATCCCGGGGTGCTGATCGCCATCTTGGGTGCCGGAATGCACGGCGCGGTCCTCGGCGTCTTCTCGATCGCCATCGGCGCAATCGTGCGGCGCACCGCCGGGGGGGGATCACCGGGATCATCGCCTTCGTGCTGGGGCTCGCGCCGCTCGCCCAGCTCATCCTCGGGACGGTCGGCGAACACATCCATGCCTATTTGCAAGGTCTCGGCGGGTTCTGCCTGTGGACCGTCGGCCTGATGGTTCTCGCCGGATACCTCTTGGGTCGGCGCGACGCGTGACCGAGAACCTCGCAAGCGCCGACCCCCGGTGGACCCAACTCGGTCACGTCGTGGATCCTCGCCCGCTCCGGAAGAACATGGGATATGCCGCCGTGCTGACGCCGGCGGAGATGCTTCCGACGATTGCGCCCGTCGCCCACGACCCCGTAACGAGCCTGGCAGCAACGACGAGGACGGTTGTCGCTGCGATGACAGCTGCTGCGAACAACAGCGGCCGGAGCCACCTCCGATGCTCCCGAACCGACTCGGCCGTCAACCTGCACCGACTTCGGGCAGCGGTCGCTCTTCGTTGATTCCCGACTCGGCTCGTTGTCGGATGCCGAGCAGCATGCGCCGCATCATGGCGAAGTCGCCGAACTCCATGAGGACGACGCCGAACGCAGCGGCCAACGGATGGCTCCAGTCGTAGATGGCATGGATCCGGGTCACCAAGCGGGTACCGCCGTCGTCGGTCCGGGTGAGTCTCCACGACCAGACACCGTCGGGCTTGGCCCACAACAACGATGTGGGGGCGCCGAACGGGCGCACGCGGAAGGCCGTCTGTGCTGCGGGTTGCGACGTCGGCGAGAGTGAGATCCACTGGCCGACCTTGACGTGCTGCAGCTCCGGCACGATCGTATTCGCGCTGGGTCGCCCGAGCTTGACGCGCTGCAGCTCGTCGCCCCCCATGGGGTCGGTGACCTCGGCGGGTGTCGATCCCCTCGACAGATGGCGCCGCCGGGAGAGGGGCGCGGTCAAGAACAGCGGTAGGTCGGCCACAACGCTGGCGACCTGTCCGGGTAGACATCGCCTCAGCGACGGCTCAGGGGATTCGTTGGACGGGGGTGTTCTTTGACTGATCACGGTGACGTGCCGAAGCACCGGTCGATGAATTCGTCGAACTTCTGGCCGTTGGCGGTGATGTCGAACTCGGTCCCCACGTGGCTGACGTCCAGCCCGGGGCAGAACGCATCGAAGCCGGACCCGAAGTAGTGCGGTGAGCCCGTGACCCCTCGCCGTCGGCCCGCTTCGAGATCGTCGAGGACGGCGCGTTGGTCGGAGGCATCGGGCACCGGCACGCCGTGATCGCTGGCGATGCCGTGGAGTATCCCGGCATCGGCGATGTCCTGGCCATCGACGAACAGCAGGTCGCGCAGGAGCGTTGCCACCGACTCACCGGTGGCGATGTCGACGCGGTACGCAGCATTCGTCACGGCGAGGGCGGGCAAGGTCGTCGCCGGGAACACGGAGGGAGCGAACCCGGCGAAGAGCGCGGGATACACCGTCGAGAGGGCAGCCACCTTGTCGGCGATGGCCTCGCCCGTCAGCGGTGCCCCGTTGACGACCTCGAGCGGCCACGCCCGCACGCGGAGCCCGACATCGGCCCGTCCGGCCCGGGCGCGGCGGTCGAACCAGCGATGCAGGCCCGCCTGGGTGAAGGGGCACGAGACGTCGGCGAAGACCTCGATCACGGTCATGGTGCTCTTTCCTCAGGTGCGGTCGAACTTCGGCCGCCACCGGATCGTACTGAGCGCCAGCGCGACGACAAAGGGCCGAAGGTCACGGCTGCGCCGGCCGATCGAGCGGATCGGCGAGGGAGAAGTAGCCCTCCTCCTCCTGGCTGTTGTGCAGCACGAGGATGGCGTGGAGGCCGTACAGGAGTCGGCACAGCTCGGCGCGATCGGACGGGCCGATCGCGAGGTCGTCGCCGAGTTCGTCGAGCGTGGCAGCGAGCCGGTCCGTGAGGCGTCGAAGCTCGACGTGCGTTCGAGCCATCAGCGCAGTCGGATCGTCCCCGCCGAGCACGTCGTCGAGGCGGGGGTAGAGGTCGCGTCCCTCTGCCAGCTCGTGGGGCAGGAGATCGTCGCGGAGCACGTGGAGCGCGTGGCGCGCCGGTTCGGCGTCCCCGCTGGCCACGGTCATTGCGTCGGCTAGGCGCAACAGCAGATCGAGGCGGGGCCGGAGGCGGTCGTGCTCGTTGTCGAATCGCCGCATGACATCGGCGTCGGAATCGAGGAGCGTCGCTTGGCGTCTCGGGTCGAAGGCCGCCCGGACGGCGTTGAGGATCACGGCCACGTCGATGAGCTCTTGGGCGGCAGCGCCCCAGATGGGAGGGAGGAAACCGAACGCCGCAGCGACCATGGCCACCACCGACAATGCGATGCCCACGACCGCGCTCTGGCCGGCGATCCGTCGGGAGCGCCGGGCGATCTCGATGCCGTCGGCGATGCGGTCTATGCGGTCGACAGCGATCACGACATCGGCCGATTCGGTGGCGACGCTCCCACCCCGAGCGCCCATGGCGATGCCGACGTCGGCGGCGGCGAGCGCAGGTGCGTCGTTGATGCCGTCACCCACCATCGCGACCACGGCACCGCCGGCTCGGGCCGCGACCACGGCCTCGGCTTTGCCCGCCGGGGTGGCGCCAGCCGTGACATGCTCGAGCCCAACGAGGGTCCCAACCGAGCCGGCCGGGCCGTCGCGGTCGCCCGTCAGCATCACGATGTGTTCGATGCCCGAACGACGCAGGCGGCGGATGGTTCGTGCCGCTTCGGGCCGGGGCCGGTCCGCGAGAACGATCGCTCCGGCTGGTTGGCCGTCCCGCTCGACCAGCACGACGCTGCCGTCGAGGCGCCCGGCGATCCGTCGGGCCCGCTCCCACGCCGGGTCGGCGTCGCCGTCGATCCAGCCTGGTTGTCCGACGCGAATCATCTGCGTTCCCACCCGCCCGGTCACACCAGAACCCGGGACCTCGTCGAGGTCGGTGGCATCGGGCAGCGACAGGCCCCGTGCGGTCGCTGCCGTGAGGAGAGCCGCGGCCACGACGTGGGACGACACCCGGTCGACGGCCGCGGCGAGGCCGAGCAGCTCGTCGTCGCTGATCCCCGGCGATGGCACAACTGCGGCGACCTGGGGGCGTCCCGACGTCAGCGTTCCCGTCTTGTCGAGGAAGATGCTGTCGACCCGACCGAGGAGTTCGAGGCTGCCCCCGCCCTTGATCACCACACCGCGGCGAGCGGCGCGCGAGAGCCCGGAGGTCACGGCGATGGGCACCGCGAGGATTAGCGGACAGGGCGTGGCGACGACGAGCACCGCGACGGCGCGGACGGGATCGCCGCTCAGTGCCCACGCTGCCGCCGCCATGAGGAGCCCGACAACGAGGAACCACAGCGCCAAGCGATCAGCGAGGCGGACCATCGGCGCCGACCCGGCACTGGCCTGGCGGGCGATCTCGACGATTCCGGCGTAGGTGCTGTCGTGGGCGGTGGATGTGGCGACGAGGTCGAACGGCGCGCCGGCGTTGACTGTTCCGCTGGAGATCGACTCGCGCCCGCCGACTCGTCGGGGCATGGGTTCGCCCGTGAGCGCGCTCTCATCGATGTCGGCGCCCTCGCTGCCGAGGCGCCCGTCGACCGGGACGATGTCTCCACTCCCGACGACGACGACGTCGCCGGGCTCGATCTGCTCGACCGCAACGGTCTCGATCCCGTCGGCGACGCGTCGATGGCTCGTTCGCGGCTGCCGGTCGATCAGCCGGCTGAGGTCGCGACCGGCGCGGCGGGAGGCGCGCGAGTCGAGAACCATCCCCGACACCAACATCAGCGTGATGACCGCGGCGGCGTACGGTTCGTCGATGATGAGCGCGCCGCCGAGCGCGAGGAGCGCCAGCAGATCGGCGCCCACACGGTGCGCCCGGGCGGTCCGCACCACCGACCACGCTGAGACGCCCAACCCGATCAGGCCGGCACCGACCGCGGCCGTGTGCCACACGGTCGTTGCGAGCATCACGTGCCGGGCCCGAAGGCCGATATCAGGCTACGACTCGAACGGCAGGCGCCTGATCTCATGTAACGATCACAGTCCAGTCGGACGCCCGCCGGTAGGGCCCAATGGCCCTTGGTCCGATTGGAAGCTATTTTGACCGGCGCTTCGCTGCCGTCTTCTTGGCAGCAGCCTTTTTGGCCGGAGCCTTGCCATTCGCCGAAGGCTTCGCATCGACCATCGCCTGAAGAGCGTTTTCGACCTGATCGAGTGCGCTGCGCATGTCCTTTTGGATCGTGCCCAGTGTTGCCTTGAGGTGCTTCACTTCCTTGCGAAGTGCCGCGACGATGTCGTGCTCGAGGTCGACGGCGGCGTCACCGATTGCCCTCGCCGACGCCGGCACCTTGGAGGCGCTCTTCTTCGGCGCGACCTTCTTCGGCGCGACCTTCTTCGGCGCGACCTTCTTCGG
>Ga0335397_10004955_pt1 | contig 17496 bp, 15 predicted proteins | sample MAT04_FD_205740 | JGI IMG/M metagenome (GOLD analysis project Ga0335397, IMG submission 205740) | Freshwater microbial communities from Lake Fryxell liftoff mats and glacier meltwater in Antarctica - MAT-04 (spades assembly) (version 2) ... | reverse complement strand
CGGACGCATCTGCTACTCCAACGCGCAGGTCAACCTGCAATTTGCCAACGGCGTCGTCGGCCACCTGACCGGCAGTTACGACACCGACCCGCGCCACAACCTGGAGCGCTGCGAGGTGCTGGGCACCAAGGGGCGCCTGGTGCTGGACAATCTCTATGAAGAACTGACTTTGTACCCGCGCGGCGGCCAGGAACTGACCGTAATCCGCAACAGCATCATGGGCGGGCTGAGTGGCTTCGACGCCACCTTTAGCAACCGCATCCATCGCTGGCTGGAACAAGTCAGCGCCGGCGTCCCGCGCGCCCAGATCGAAGCGTCGGGTCGTGAAGGGCTGGCGGTGCAGGAGATCATCGAGGCCGCCATCCGCTCGTTCGAGACAGGCCGCGCCGAAGAAACACCGCTGGGATGATGGTGAGCTTATGACAACCAAGATCGGCCTGGGTATCATCAGCTTTGCCCACGGCCATGCCAATACCTATTGCGAACGCCTGGCCACCTTCGACGATGTGCAGTTGGTGGCGTGTTGGGACGACGACTCCGCGCGCGGCGCGGCCGCTGCCGCGAAATACGGCATGCGCTACACGCCGCGCCTGGCCGATCTGCTGGCCGACCCGGCCATCCAGGGCGTGATTGTGACCTGTGAAACCAATCGCCACGCCGAGATGGTGTTGGCGGCGGCAGCGGCAGGCAAGCACATCCTGTGCCAGAAGCCGATGGCGCTCACCCTGGACGACTGTGATCGGATGGCCGCCGCCGTGGAGCAGGCTGGGGTCAAGTTCATGATGGCCTTCCAGATGCGCCACGATCCCTCCAACCAGAAGATCAAGGAACTGGTGGAGAGCGGCGCCATCGGCAAAGTCGGGCTGCTACGCCGGCGCCACTCGATCCCCGTGTTGTTCAATGCCGACTTCGTGAATGGGCCGAGCCGCTGGCATATCGATCCGGTCAAGAACATGGGCATGTTTATGGACGACGCCAGCCATGCGACTGACTTCATCCATTGGATCCTGGGGCGTCCCAGCAGCGTTATGGCCGAAATCGCCAACACGCTGACCGATGTGGCGCCGGACGACACCGGCGTGGCCATCTACCGCTTTGCCGGCGGCGCGATGTCCGTGCTGCTCAACTCTTCGGTCACGCTGGCGGGGGAAAACACCACTGAGGTCTACGGCGACCAGGGGGTGATCATCCAGAACCACGACGACTCGCCCTCCACCAACGTGCCGCTGCCACCGGCCCCCATCGCGCTCAAGCTCTATACGCGCGGCCAACCGCACTGGGAAGACCTGGGCATTCCCATCCCGGCCAGCCACGGCGAGCGTATCGCCGCCGTGCCGCGCGCCTTCGTGGACTGTCTGCTGCACGACCTCACCCCACCGGCCACAGCCGACGACGGTCGTGTCTCGGTCGAGATGGTGTTGGGCGCCTATCAGTCGGCACACGAAGGGCGCCGGGTCCACTTTCCGTTGTAGGCTTTTTGCAAAGGTCTTGGCTTATGTCTCTTGTCACTGTAATCGGCCGCGGACATTCGGGCACCCGTGCCATGTCGCACACGTTGTCCGCCAGCGGCGTCTTTATGGGCGAGCCGCTCAACGTCTCGGGTGATCTGCTGCCGCCCGAAGCCATGTATGATGCGTGCCGGGTGTTCGCCCGTCATGTGCGCTGGCTGGGCGGCCTGGAATGGGATTTCAGCGAGCTTCAGCGCATGGCGATCCCGGAAGAGTTCACGGCCTTGATTGGTTCCTACCTGCATAGCGTGATTGACAACTCCGGCGAGCACAAGGGCTGGAAGATCCCGGAAACGACCCTGGTCTTTCCCTGGATCCTGCGCATGTTTCCCGCCATCAAGTACATTTTCTGGGTGCGCAACCCGCGCGATTGTATCTTGAATCACCACATCACCGACGATTTGAGCGATTTCGGCATCGACTATCCGCGCACGGACGACATCCGCTTGCGCCGCGCAATTTCCTGGATCTACCAGTACAAGCTCGTCAAGGCCACGCCAAAGCCAGCCCACTGGCTGGAGGTGCGCCTGGAGGACTTTGTGCTCCGGCAGGAGGCGACGTTGGCCCGACTGGAAGCATTCCTCGGCTTCAGCCTGGCCAAGACTGCGGTGCGCCCCGAGGTCATCGACCGTTGGAAAACCGATGAGGGCGCCAGCTATTTTGATTTCCTGGCGCCGGCCATGCAGGAGTTTGGCTATGAAGTCCCGGCCGCCGCACCGGCAGCGCCGATCGCGGCCTCCGGATTGTCCACCACAACCCAAGCAGGAGAAAAGAACCCTATGACTGTCCGTCGTCGCTCACAAAAGAAACCCAATATCGTGTTCCTGGGCATCGACTCGCTGCGGCGCGACCACATGAGTTGCTACGGCTATCACCGGCTCACCACCCCCCATATCGACCGCTTCGCCGCCGAAAGCACGCTCTTCGAACAGACGTTTAGCGCCTACATCCCCACCACCAGCGCCTACGCCTCCATGCTCACCGGTATGGATGTCTTCACGACGCAAGTGGTGGCGCTGCGTCACAAGGGGCCGCTGCGCCCGGAGGTCAAGACCCTCGCCGAGCTGCTGAGCGAGGAGGGGTACAATACAACGTGCGTCGGCTTCAGCGGCAACCCCAGTTCACGCGGCTTCGACAAATACATCGACTACCCGGCATGGGGCAGTTGGAACCAAGGGCGCAGCCCCAAGGCGGAGGATCTCAACGCCGTGGCGATCCCTGAGTTGGAGCGGTTGTCGCGCAAACGCGAACCCTTCTTCCTCTTTCTGCGCCACATGGACCCGCATTCGCCCTATCTGCCGCCCGCACCCTACGAGCGCATGTTCTACCACGGCAACGAAACCGATAAAAAAAACAAGTCGATGGAGCCGGTGATGGCGTTCAAGCCCTTCTGCGACTTCTTTGCCAGTTGGATGCCGCCCGGCATCACCGACAAGGAGTACATCATCGCCCAGTACGACGGCGCCGTGGCCTACATGGATGCCGCCATCCAGAGCATCTTCATGGCGCTGGAAGCGCGCGGGCTGGCCGAAGAGACGATCGTGGTGCTCAACGGCGACCACGGCGAGACGCTCTACGACCACGACTGCTTCTTTGATCATCACGGCATGTACGAACCCACGCTGGTCGTGCCGCTGATCATCCGCTATCCGGGGCGCCTGCCCGCCGGCAAGCGCGTGGCCGGCTACAACCAGCACAAGGATCTGGTGCCGACGCTGCTCGAACTGGCCGGCATCACGCGCGAGGATATCCGCTTCGATGGGCGCAGCCTGCAGCCGATGATCCGCGGCGAGGTGCCCTCGCACGAGAGCGAGTTCTATATCACCGAATGCACCTGGATGCGCAAACACGGCTGGCGCACACCGCAATGGAAACTGATTGTGGCCCTGGAGCCGGACTTCCATTTTAAGCCGCCGGTGGAACTCTACAACCTGATCGAGGACCCCAACGAGCAAATGAATCTGGCCGGCGTCCACCCACATGTGGTGGCCGAGTTGACGCGGCGCATGGAGGCCTGGATCAGCGCGCGCGTGGCGGCGACCGGGCTGCCCAATCCGATCTTCAACCAGCCCGGTTGGCATGGCGAGGAAAGCATCGATTATTTCAGCAGTTCGCAGCAGGCCTACGACACCCTGCATATTGGCGACCCCACACAGGCGGCGCGTCTGCAATCTCGTTCCCGGGAGTAGCGATTTCCCGTTTGCGCTCACGGCGAGGTTGAATTGACCGGTATCTATAGAGAAAGAACCAACCCATGTTGAACCAGCAGCAGATCGATTTTTTCAAGGCCAACGGCTACGTGAACGGTGGCAAAGTGCTTGGCGACGACGAAGTCGAGATTTTGCGCAGCGAGATCATGCGCACCATCGAAGAACGCGACCGCACGGACATTCCTCAACCGGTGATGGTGCGCAACCTGTCGAAGACCGATGCGCCGGTCTGGCAGATCGTAGATATCTGGATGTCCAGCCCGCCCTTTCGCACCCTGATCGGCAACCCCCAGATCACGCGCGGGTTGGCGCAGCTTACCGACGCCACCGAGCTACGCATCTGGCACGATCAGATTCAGTACAAGCCGGCCCAGATCGGCGGCGTGAACATGTGGCACCAGGATGCCCCCTACTGGCCGATCATTGCGCCCATGACTGAAGTCACCGGCTGGGTCGCGCTGGACGATGCCGACGAAAGCAACGGCTGCATGAGCATGGTGCCGGGCTCGCACCTGTGGGGCAACTACATCGATTTCTTGCACACCTTCAAGAGTTACGAAGATATGCCGGCCGAATACGACGGACATGCGATCGAGGTCGTGCGCTGCCCGGTGAAAAAGGGGGAAGTCCACTATCACCACGCGTTGACCTGGCACGGCAGCCACGCCAACACCAGCGGGCGACCCCGGCGCGCGGTTGCCCTGCATTACATGACCCAGGATGCGCGCTTTGTGGCCGCCGGCAACCATGTGATGAAGTCCTATGTGGAAGTGGCCGACGGCGAGTTGATGAAAGGTAAAAACTTCCCGAAAGTCTATCCGACGGTGGAATGAGCACACAGCCGCCCAACATCTTGCTGATCCATGTCGACCAGCATCGGCACGATTGCCTGGGCGTCAATGGGCATCCGGCAGCCCATACGCCCCATCTCGATCGACTGGCGGCAGAAGGCGTGAATTTCACGCACGCCTTCTGCCCCATCCCGATCTGTATGCCGGCGCGCACGTCGCTGCTGACGGGGCAATATGCTACGCAGCACGGCTGCCTTGCCAATCGGGGAACCGAAGGCTACCGGCCCATGCATGCGGGGTTGCCGACCTTTAGCGCGGTGCTGAAAGAAGGCGGCTATTATCTGGGCTACGTCGGCAAGTGGGAGGTTGGGACAGCGGACTTGCCGGCCGACTTTGGCTTCGACGACTACGTCGCCGGTCAGGGGTATCTGGCGTGGCGACGCGAGCAAGGGTTGCCGCCGCTGCCCACCACCAACGGCTGGTTTGGCGAGGTCGACCCAGGCATCACGCCGGAGCAGTCGGCCCTCGGCTGGGGCGCAAGCCACACAATTCGTCTACTACAATCGGCCGCCGCGCGTCGCCAGCCCTTCTTGATCCGCTGGGATCCCAAGGAGCCACATCTCCCCAACGTGCTGCCCGAACCGTATGCCTCGTTGGTGGCGCCCCAAGCGATCCCTCCCTGGCCCAGCTTCCCGGATTCGTTGGCGGGCAAACCGTATATCCAGCGCCAGCAGGTGCGCACCTGGGGGCTGGAGGGCTGGCGCTGGCCGGATTGGGCGCCGATCGTGGCGCGCTACTTGGGTGAGGTCGCCTTGATCGACCACCAGGTGGGGCGCATCCTGCACACCCTGGATGAACTGGGCCTGCGCGAGAATACGCTGGTCGTGTATAGCAGCGACCACGGCGACCTGTGTGGTGCGCACGGCATGATCGACAAGCACTATGTCATGTACGATGATGTGGTGCGCGTCCCCCTGCTGCTGCGCTGGCCCGCACAATTGCCGGCTGGGCGGACGGTGGACACGCTGGTCACGGCGGGGCTGGATCTGGCCGTGACCTTCTGCGCCGCCGCCGGGTTGCCCGTACCCGCGTCCTTCCAGGGGCGCAGCCTGCTGCCGCCGGCGCTGGGCGCACTGGATCCCGGCCGCGAGGCTGTCTTTGCCACCTATCACGGCAATCAATTTGGCCTCTACAGCCAGCGCATGGTGCGCACGCGGCGATGGAAGTATGTCTGGAACCCCACCGCCGAAGACGAACTCTATGAGCTGCAGGCGGACACCGGCGAATTGGTGAACTTGGCCAGCGAAGCGGCGCACGCGGACGCGTTGCGCCAATTGCGCGCGCAGTTGGTGACGTGGATGCAAGAAACCAACGACCCGCTGCTGAATGGCTGGACGAAACGTCAACTACTCGAAGGGCGCAAAGGTTAGGAGTCAGAGATGTTACGAGCCTGTGTAATTGGGTTGGGTCCCATCGGCAACCGCCATGCCAGGATCTTGAGCGAGGATCCGCTGGCCCATCTGGTGGGGGTATGCGACATTCTGCACGAGCGAGCGGATGCGGCGGCCGCGGCCTACGCGGCGCCGGCGTTTTATACTGTGCCGGAGATGTTGCGCGCGCTGGCGCCCGACGTGTGTATCGTCGCCACCGGCGGCCATGAATATGGAAGCGAGCACTACACGCCGACCCTACAGGCACTGGAGGCCGGCTGTCACGTGTTGGGCGAGAAGCCGATCTCGAATACGATCAGCGAGGCGGAAGAGATGGTCGCCAGGGCCCGTGAAAAAGGCGTGTGCTATGGGATCAACCTGAACCATCGCTTTACTCCGGCGGCCCGCCTGGCCAAGCGCTGGCAAACCGAGGGGCGCCTGGGGCATTTGCTCTTTGTGAATATGAGCATGTGGATCATGAATCCACGCGAGAGTTCCCCCTACTTCCAACTCAAGGCGCTGCATCCACACACCGTTGACGTCATGCGCTATTTCTGCGGCGACGTGGAAGCGGTGCAATGCTTCGCCGTGAAGGCGCCAGGACGCAAAATCTGGTCGACAGCCACCTTCAACATGCGCTTCAAGAACGGCGTGGTCGGCACGCTGACCGGCAGCTACGACATCGAGCGCGGCCATCCGATGGAACGCTGCGAAGTGGCGGGCACGGGAGGGCGCTTTGTGATTGAGGATATGTACCGCGAGGTGACCCTTTTCCCGGCCGGCAACTTGGAGAAGACGGTCTATTCCAATCCGTTATTCGGCGGCATGCGCGATTTCGAGGACACCTTCCGCGATCGCCAGCATCGCTTTCTGGAGGAAGTCGACGCCGGCATTGCCCCCGACGCCATCGACGGTTCGGGCGCCGAGGGACTGGCCGCACAAAAGGTGCTGGCGGCGGCGATTGAGTCGCTTGAGAACGAGACCGTTGTCTACGTAAAGTAACCTATCGAAAGGAAACCACGATGAAACTGGGTGCCAATACCGTCTTATTTGGCGGGCATGATATGGAAATCGCCTTCAAGTCCTTGGCCATGGCGGGCTATGATGGCGTCGAGATCTCTGCCATCGACGGCATGGGTGTCCACTTGGCCGTGGAAACCTGGCGTGAGTCCGCCCCGGCGATCAAACGCCTGTCACAAGCCTACGGCCTCGAGTTGTTGGCGATGGAGCATCCCTCACGCGACCCGGCCCAGATGGAACAGGCCATGCAAGCGGCGGCCGCGCTCGGTATCCCCATCATCAACTGCGGGCCGGGTGGCAAAGCGGGCGACGCCGCCACGCTTCAGCAGGCCATCGATGAAATCGGCAGCCTCATCCGGCTGGCCGAGCAGTACGGTGTGACCTTGTGCGTCAAGGCGCACGTCGGCCAGAGCGTCTACAACACACCGACTTCCTTGGAACTGATGAAGGCCATCTCCTCGCCGGCATTTGGCATCGACATGGACCCGTCGCACATCTATCGCGCCGGCGAGAACCCCGTGGACGCGATTGCGGCCGTGATCACACGCGTCAAGCACGTGCACATCCGTGACTGCAAGGGACGCCAGCAAGGCCCCGGCAAGCCAGAAGACCAGGCCAACGGTCGCGGCGACATCGACCTGGTGGGCTATATCCGCGTGCTGCACGAACACGGCTACTCAGGACCATTGAACCTGGAGATCATCGGCGCCAAAGAATACAGCGTCGAACAATGCAGCATAATCGCCGCCGAGTCGCGCGGCCACATGCAGGCCTGCCTGCAGGCCTGTGGCGCGCGGTAGGGGGACGGCTCCTACAACAGCAGTGGGTCTCGTTCTACCATTCTTGGCTGTGCCAAGCCGCGAGCAGCGGAATTACGCCAGCGAAATAAGGGCAAACAGATAGTCTTGCTCCAGCCAGGCAAGTTCAAATTCGGCAAGGGGAATTGCGCGGGGACCCTCGTCAAACTGCGGATCACAAACATAGATGTCAGTGTCGTTCATGCCAACGACCAAGACCGCGTGGTTTGTCGCTTCACTCCAGAAGGGTTTGCTGGTTGTGATGGCCACGATGCAGGGCAATCCGGTGTCGAGATGGTTGCGGAGTTGAGCAAAATCGCCTTGTTGGATGTGGATGTGTAATCCATATTTTGTCAGACGGCGAAGATTGCCAAAGACCGTTCCAAATGGAGTGGCTTGTAGGTGCCGCTGCAGACGGTCGTAGGTAAATGGTACGTTTAGATAGTCCAACACCATGGCTGCGCAAGCCGCCAAACAGTCAGACTGTTGGCGTTGCCGCCGGTGCGAAATGTTGAGCAACATCATGGGCCCGTTGGCGCATCTGGGTAATCTGTTGGGGGGACAGCAAAATAACCTCGCGAGTCACTGCATCCACTTCAATGACACCCAGGGTGGCAACGGCGCCAATACCGGGAATCTGGAGGTGAACAGGCATCCGCCACACCAGACGTTCACCATAGATCAGCACCGGGTCGCCGGGGCAAAACTCCATCGCGACGTGTTCCGTCAAGAAGCTGTTGGCGCGACGACGGGCAGATTCGGGAGACACCAGAATTTCGGCATGAAGCGGGGGCGCATCGACAATCAATCTTTTTTCGCCCGCCCATTCTGCGGTGTGTTCGTAGAGAATTTGGATCATCGCACAGCTTTCAGCGCAAAGATTCACTAGTTCCAGGACCAAGTCAGATTTCATGCACGATTGTAGCATCGTAACAGGGTATTGACAAGGGTTGGTCAAACGGGTGCGTGTCATGATTTTGTATGAGTGACCGTTGGGGATTGGCAACAGATGGGTAGGGGCATGAACCCGCAGTCAACGTCCGTTCATATGCTACAGCCCGTAGATTTCCGAATACTTGTTTTTCAAATAGCCAACAAACGGCTTCACGTCGATCGGCCCCCCGACGACGCGGTGGAGCGAATCCACCGGTGTATATTTGCGGCCGTGCTGGTGCAGGTGTAGTCGCAGCCATTCGCGCAAGGGGCTGAACTCGCCACGCGTGAATTGCTCGTCCAGCGCCGGAATATCGGCGCGCACTTTTTCCCAGATCTGGGCGCCGATGATGTTGCCAAGCGCGTAGGTGGGGAAATAGCCGATCAACCCAGCCGACCAGTGAATGTCCTGCAGCACACCCAGGGCGTCATTGGGAACCATCAACCCAAAGTACTCATAGAAACGCGTGTTCCACACCGCGGGCAGATCCTTGAGCGCGATCTTGCCGGCGATCATCTCCTGTTCCAGCTCAAAGCGCAGGATGATGTGCAAGGCGTAGGTGGCCTCGTCGGCCTCGATGCGGATAAACGACGGCTGCACTTTGTTAATCGCTCGATAGAAGGTTTCCAATGGCACGCCGCCAAACTGCGCCGGATAGGCGGCTTGCAATTGCGGATACAGGAATTGCCAGAAGGGCCGGCTGCGCCCGACCAGATTCTCCCACATGCGGCTCTGCGATTCGTGCAGACCCAGCGAGGCGCCAGCACACAGGGGGGTGCGTTCCAATGCCGGGCTGACCTGGTGCTCGTACAACCCATGACCAAACTCGTGCAACGTGCCAAACAGCGCTGCGTTTAGAAAATCTTCCGGATAACGCGACGTGATGCGCACATCCTGCGTGGCGCTGCTGCTGGCGAAGGGATGCACCGTGGGGTCTAGCCGCCAACTCGCGTGGTTGGCACCCAGTTGCTCGATGACGCGCCAGCAGAACGCTTTCTGTTGCTCGGCCGGGAAATGGCCGTGCAGACAAGCGTCGCTCACGGCGCCGGCGTGTTCCCGGATCGCGGCGATGAGGGGGATGAGTTCCTGCTTTAGTTCGCTGAAGATCGTCGCGACTTCCGCCGTCTTCATCGCCGGCTCGTAGTCGTCGAGCAAGAAGTCATAGGCCTCACTCTGGCCGTCGTCCAGGCACTCGATATACTGGCGTTTGAGGTCGACACTCCGCTCCAGATGCGGGAGAAAGCGCGCAAAGTCATTCTCCTGTTTTGCCTGCGCCCATGCCTGTTGCGCCAGCGCAGCGGTTCGTTCCATCTCCGCGCGTAAAGCGGGCGGCACCTTGACGGCCTTTGCATAATCGCGGCGCGCCACCCGGATCAAGCTCGCCGCGTCGTCGTCAAAGGGCAAGGTCGCCTCGAAGGGGCGCAGGTCGTCCAACAAATGGCCGATGGCCGGGTCGGTGAACTTCTCAAAGGAGGTCTTGACCAGGGTGGCGATTTGCTCGGCGCGCACAGCTCCCCCACGCGGCGGCATCATCGTGCGCTGGTCCCAGGTCAGCATCCAGCCGATCATGGTGAGATCGTGGATTTCGGCCAGACGGTTTTTGAGTTCGGCAAATTGTGGATTCACGGATTGGTCGCTTTCTTTGAAATGGCGTGCGTCGCACGCCCATTTGCTTATTGCACACTCTCGATCGCACAATAGCGGTCGATGCGCCGGCCGATGATGGCCAGACTGGCGTCCCAAAACTCGCGCGTGCGGATGTCGATGCCAAAGCGCGCCGCCAGGTCGGCGGCTGTCGCTTCGCCGGCGTTGGCCAGCAAGGCACGGTAGGCCGGCACAAAGGCGTCGCCGCGTTCTTGGTAGATGGCATATAGCCCAGTCGCAAAGAGCAAGCCGAAGGCATAGGGGAAATTATAGAAAGAGAGCGCAGGGTCGTAGTAGTGCGATTTCCACGTCCACATGTAGGGATGCAAATGGCGTTCGTCCAAGCCATCGCCATACGTCGCCTGCTGGGAGCGCGCCATGATCGCACACAGTTCCTCGGCGGATAGTTCGGCCTTGGCGCGTCGTTCGAACACCTCGGTCTCAAATAGGAAGCGCGAGGAGATATCTACAATTACCTGTGCCGCGCCGATCAGCGACGTTTCCAGGATTGCCAATTCCTGCTGCGCGTCGCTGGCTTGTGCCTGCGCCGCTTCCATCACGATTGTCTCGCACAGAATGGAGGCGGTCTCGGCCAGCGTCATCGGCAGGATGGCTTGCAGTTTGGTTTTGCCGGCCGCAAAGACGCACTCGTTGTGGAAGGCGTGCCCCAGTTCATGCGCGATCGTGGACAACTGATCCAGCGAGCCGTCGAAGTTGCAGAGGATGCGGCTTTCCTTAACCCCGGGCACGTCCAGACAGAATGCGCCGCCGCGCTTGCCGGGACGCGGTTCGGCGTCGATCCAGTGCTCGTCGAAGGCGCGCGCGGCCAGATCGTGCAGTTCAGGCGCAAAGCCCCCGAAATTGGCCAAGATGAAATCGCGGGCCTCGGCATAGGTAAAGGTATGTTCGTTTTTGCTGGTGGGCGCCCACAGATCCCACCAGGCGAGTTGTGTCTTGCCCAGCCGTTGCGCCTTGGCGTTGAAATAGCGACGGAACATGGGAAAGGAAGCGGTCATCGCGGCGAGCATGGCTTCCAACGTGGGCCGGTCGATACGCGCCTGGTCAAGGGCGCTCTCCAAGGCGTCGGCGCGCCCGCGGTGACGGTTGATCGTCACCGCCTCGCCCTTCACCCCGTTGAGACAGGCGGCCAGCGCTTCACGCACGGAACCCCACGCCTGGATCTCGGCTTCGTAGGCGCGGCGGCGAACCGCTTCGTCCGCATGTGTCTGCAGGTTGATCAGGGCCGGCATCGGCAGCGTCTTGCCCTCGCCATCCAGCAAAAACTCCACGGTAACCTGCGAGGTGATCGTTCCCTGGAGCTTGCCCCAGGCGTTGCCGCCACTCAAGGTCAGTTCCGCCGCCAGCGCTTCTTCGTCTGCGCTCATCAAGTGCCGCGCCTGCGCCGCCGTTTCGCGCAGCACAAAGGCGTGCGCCTGGGCGGTGGCGTTCTGCGCAATCGCCGGTTCGAGGGCAGCGCCAAGCTGGCCGACCCAGGCTTTGGTGCGTGTATGGATCTGGTTGATCCGGACGGCGACTTGCTCGAACTCAGACAGTTTCCTGCTTGCCGCGGCGTCGTGCGAGTCGGTGGCGACAAATCCGATAATATAGGTGCGCATGGTTTCGGCTAATTCGAGCAGGGCATTAAGCCGATCGATGGCAGCGCCAAGCAAGCGCCCCAGCGCGGGCGCAGGAGTCGTCGCATTCGCCAGCGCCAGTTCAGTGCTGATCAACAACTCCATCGCATCGCAGTGCGATTGCAGCGCAGCAAACGCAGCGGCGAACTCCGGCGAATCCAATTTAGAATAGATCGTGGACAGATCCCAGCGAACATCGGTCATGGTAGGCTCCTGAAAGAGTGGGATGGTTGACAGGCACAATGCCACGTGCAGGCCGGTTGCGTCAATTGCGACGCACGCCTTGTTCCTGGGCACTTTTCCGAGTGAAGGGCGCTTTATGCCCGGCCAAACGCGCGCTTTACTTCGGGCAGCAAGAGGTAATAGAGCAGACCGGCGTTGACAAGCAAGATCATCATACCGCCCACCGCGAACCCGTTGACCAGCCAGCCGGATGCCACCTGCGCCACGCTCAGAATCTGTACGAGCACGCCGAGCATCCACGCCCAGCGCAGCACCAGCCAGGCGCCCAGGCCAAAGAGGAGGTTCAAGCAGCCGGTGGCCAGCGCTGCTGCCCCCAGCGCTGTGCTGATAGCGTCTGGCGGGCTAGCCGACGCCGTGCCGGCCACGGTGGCGAAGGCGCTGACGCCCAGCAACCCCAGCCCTGCCACAATGCCAAGTAGACCACCGATGATCGCAAGGACAGCCAGTGCGGTGACCGCCAACGGACGTTGCATAGACTTACGCCTTTGTTGAATACGCCAGGATGCCGGCCAGTTCGTCGATGGCGGCCTGCTCCTTGGCGTCGATTTCTGATTTGCCGCCGATGCCGAAGAAACCGCCCGTCTTGGTCAGCGCGGTGGCACGGGCAACATCCAGCAGCCAGCGCCGGTAGCCGTCTGCCCCAGGAAGTGCATCGATGGTGGCTGCGGCGTCTGCCACGACCTGACGCGCCTCGGCGCGCATCGCTGCCTCATCCTTGTTTTTGCCGCCATAGTGGATCCCCCCCTTCGCATCCTCTTTTTTGACGGAGTCCATATCCGCCAATACGGCGTCCACGAGTTCGCCGTAGCCGCTTGGTTCACCAGGTGCGGCCGCTGTGGCCATCAGCTTGCCCACGGTGGCCATCTCGGCCACAAAGTCCATCGCGTTGCCGCTGGACAGGCTGATAAAGGTGGCGACGGCAAAGGGACCGTTGTAGATGGCCTGCCATTGCTCGGCGCTCAGCTTATTTTTGAAACGCATATGCGATTCCTCTCTGCTGGTAGTTGTATTGCCATTCTGTGTATGCTATTGGGTTTGATCCAAAAAGTCCAATCGTATACGTTCAGTTCGCAGGTGACCTGTGTCCCAGCGCACTGCCGAACCCAAACAACACGGTATAATGGTCTTCAACGATGGCGCGCACTTGTGCATGGAAAGACGAGGGGACTATGGCTAGGCGTTTGGTAATCGGTTTCTTGCTATGTACGCTTTTGGCGGGCTGCCAGATCTCGTTCCAGCCCAAACCGACTCTGCGACCCGCAGCACTTGGCCAGCCATTTACGCTGGCTTGGGGCGAAACGGCCACGCTCGCCGACGCCGGTCTCGACGTCACCTTTGACACCATTCTGAACGATGGCCGCTGCCCGTCGCAGATGGAGTGTTATGCCACGATGCCCGTCGTGGTGGCCATCACCGTCAAGAAAAAGGATAGTGGCGTGTGGAGCACCTTGACTTTGCAGGCGCATACGACGCAAAGCGGCGACGTAGTTCCTTCCGCTCCGGACAGCGTCTTGTCCGATCGCTACGGTGCCTATACGATTTCGCTCGCCCGCGTTGCTCCCTATCCGGCCACCAGGGATCAACTCGCCTCTCGTGATTATCGAGTGACACTGCTGGTCTCGCCCACCGACGCGTCGACGCCGGTGGCGATTTCGACCGATGTGCCTACACCGGCTAGCACGTCGACCGCTGTCCCCACAGCGGAGGCCACATGGACAGCCGTGCCCACACCAGAACCACCCCTCGGCCCGATTATGCCGGTGGGAAAAATCGACGTGGCTTTGGGGCAGCCGTTTTCACTGAGCCTGGGACAGATGGCGCGTCTGCCGGATCATGCGCTTGCCCTGACCTTCGAACAGGTGACCGAGGACAGCCGTTGCCCAACCGATGTGATGTGCGCATGGTCGGGTGCCGTGAAAGTGCAGATGGTTGCCGAAATGCCCTCACAAGCGGCGCAGACCTTGATCCTCGGCGGCGGTACCGACGTGGAAGGCAATGTCTACCCAAAGGAGGCGGGGCCGGCGGGGCCGAGCTCCGTGTGGCTTCAGGGCTATTCCATCGAACTCACGCGTGTCACGCCCTATCCAATCAAGGCCAGCGAGACGGTGCCACTCAGCGATTATCGTTTGACACTGCTCGTCACCGCGGCAAAGGAACCAGGCCCCTCACAGACGCCGGTGCCGACGGCTGTCGTCTTTCCAACCGATCCCCAGGGCTTGCCGCTGCTTTGTGTCAGCGAGTGGGTCCTGACCCAGAAGATGGCTGGCGCGACGCAAGACGAACCGGTCCAGTTGACGCCGCCCATTGCCTCGCAAACCCTGGTGAGCCAAGACGCGGTCGATCAACTGTGCGTTGCCCTGTTTGGTGAAAACTGGTACATGGCTGAATTGGATAGCCTGGATGGCATGTGGGCGCCCTATCTCCCGTCCAATGCACAGTATTGGCTTTGGGATTGGCAGCGCGGCGCACCGGTGGCTGCGCCGTGACAGGCAGGCGAGAGGGCACATTATGCAGATGCGTTCTGTGCCCTTCTGAAAAAGAAACACAGCAAAACCGTGAACGCCAAGACTGTCCCGCCCATGCCCAGGTTGATCGTCAAGAACACCAGAACAGTCCAATCCAATCCGTAGCCAATCCCAGCAAGCAGACAAAAGATGCCGTTAACAATCAACAGGATGCGGATTGCCTTTGAGAGCTTGTCACCGGAAAACACCGGTGCAATCAGCAATGATGACAGCCCGAAAAAGAGTGTCCAGCCCAGCATATTGATGGCTGCTGACACCGAATCGGGTTTGCTCTGCAAGAACTGTAAGATGCCTTCAAGCTGGCCCCGCTCCACGCTCCAGCGCACCGCCGTGACCTGTACAAAGTAGTGCAGACTCGTCAGGGTAGCAAAAATAATCGCAAACGCTAGCGCAGCGCGTGCCAACGTCTTTTGTTCGGGCTTGGCGTATTCATAGATGCTGTTCACAATCAGCACATAGAGGGGACAAAACAGCAGCATGCACGTCTGGGCGACGTACTTCAAGGTTTGGTTATGCTGTTGTGTATACGCAAGGTAGGCAGGGAGGTCGCTCCATAAAAACAAGGGATTGACGATGGCGATGGCAACAAAGCACGCCGTGAACACAACGAACGCGAAGGCGCCGAAAAACGATGACCAAAACCCGAGCCGTGCTGCGGTACCGTTCACACGCTCACCCGTTCACTTGCGCGACAGCTCGCGCACGTTGTCGCGCATCATCATCATGACCAGCAGGAAGACGCCTGCTACCAACACCGCGCGCCAGTTGGTGATGAGCAGGATGAAACTGGTGACAATCGCCAGAAAAATGATCACGTTGAGCAAGTAGGTGTTTAACTTGCCGCGCAACCCCGACTCGACGCCAAGAAAGATGAGGACGGCAACCACCATCCATAGATACCAGCGGGCTGGCGGAAAGATGATCATCAGTACCAGCACCAGCAGCAGCGCCGCACCGCTCACGGCTCCCCATAGATCCAGGACGCGCGACTGGGCGGGCATCGGCGCTTCCGGCTTGTGCTGGTGCTGTAGGTGAGCGTGCGGATCGCCCCAGTCGCCCTGTTCGATGCGATCGAGGAACTCCACCGATGCCTTTTGGGTTTCTTCATTCGCCGTAGCCCGCGTGGTCAACACCTGCAACTCTGCTTGGGCCTTCAGCAGGTCGGCGGTGCGCGGCGTCGAGAGGTGCGCCAGGTATTTGGTCTGCTTCAATGCGTCTACCTCAAGCATTAAATCACGCACCTGTTGGCGCTTGGCCGTGATTGCCTGCTCGAGTTCGGCATACTCAGCGGCCAGCTTCCTTACCTGCTCGGCCAACAGCACGGGCGTCTCTTGTGGCGGCGGCACCTTGTCCAGCCCCGCCCATGCCAGCGGATCATACCAGGACATGCGCACTGAACCATCCCGGTTGTATTTTGGGCCGGCCGGCGCACGTTCGCCGCCAAAGGGGTCTTCGGTGTCTACGCCCCACAGGCCCCGATATTGTTCGATCCAGCTCTGGCCATCCATCAACACGGGAGTCCAGGCGCGACTTTGGCCTGGCCCGATTGCCACGCCGTCGCCACGCGCATAATCGACAAACGCCACCTGGAAGAATGCGCTCACCTCCTCGTGGATCTGTGAGCTGTCGCCTTGACTCAGCTTTTCCACCCAGAATTGGCGAGCACGGACGGCAATGTTTTTGAGCGGGCGCAGCGCTTTCGGCTCTACGCCGGCCAGATACTCACCCTTCATGAAGTAGGATGAATGCGAACCGGCGCCGGCGCAGATCACCGGATGGCAGCTATTGACCGCAACCAGATCAGGGTCATCCCAGCGGCGGCGCAGGTCATCGCCCACGTAGTCGTGGGATGCAAAGGCGACCCAGCGCGGTTCGAGCTGCCCCTCTGCCCCATTCACTAGGAAGACAAAGCACTGCTCCCAGTCCGCCTCATGGTCGTTGATGCCAAAGAAGCTGGAACGCCAGTCGTTCATGGCAAAGAAGAATAAATAGTGCAGGATCGTATAGCCCCCCTGCCGGATGACGCGCCCATAGTACACGTCACGCGGGTCGGCCGCACGCATCTCCTGATAGCGTATCTCGGCGGCGGCGACCGTGCCGCCGGGCACGGTGCCTCGCACCAGGAGTGAGATGTTGAAGAGGGAACTCAAAATGCGCGACACCAAGCCGACGCGCGTGAAGCGGCCGGGAGCATGGAAAAAAGGCGCATTGGGCCGGCTGCGCCAATGTTGATAGTCGAACGCACCCAGCGGCTTAGGCACGAAGCGCAAATACGATGTGTGTCCCGGCGCCGTACGCGCCAGCGCGGCCAGCGTGTCGGCGGTGACCAGACTTTCGTCGACCAGTTTCGTGCGCTGCCCTTTGGCGCCCAGTTGCCAAAGGCTCGCGCGGCGTAGGTATTCGTCGACCGCACAAGGGAAAAAGAGCTCGCCATCGGTGTATTGGACCACTGGTTCATATTGGCGTAACAAATCGGCGTCGTTCATCCGGTACGCACCTCCACCCGTTTGCGAATAAAGGCGTTCTGGACCTCGCGCTGGTTAAGATAGAAGACCATGACGACATTAAAGAACATCGTCCAATAGTCGGGGTCGCCATAATAGTAGCTGTAGAGGCCGATACTCATGGATAGGCCAAGATCGAGCATCGTGATGAACCAAGCCCACCGCTGCATGCGCCACAGCCCGTAGACACTCAGCAGGCTGAGTACAAGCTCCAGCACGAGCATAAGGTTGTCGGTGAGGGTTGGCGCAAATCCTT
>Ga0335397_10004954_pt1 | contig 17497 bp, 16 predicted proteins | sample MAT04_FD_205740 | JGI IMG/M metagenome (GOLD analysis project Ga0335397, IMG submission 205740) | Freshwater microbial communities from Lake Fryxell liftoff mats and glacier meltwater in Antarctica - MAT-04 (spades assembly) (version 2) ... | reverse complement strand
ATGGTGACTATGTAAAACAAGGTGAAAAATTTCTCAATTACTTTCAGGTACTTGCCGGTTTAAAACCTGAACATGCTGTGTTGGATATAGGCTGCGGAATCGGGAGGATGGCTGTGCCACTTTCTCGTTTCCTGAATGAAGAAGGTTCCTACGATGGGTTTGATATCGTAAAAAGCGGGATCGACTGGTGCAACAAATACATCTCAACTGAATATCCGAATTTCAGGTTTCAATATACAGGCCTTTATAACCAACTTTACAACACATCATATAAAGTTGATGCGAGTAGTTTTATTTTTCCATATTCCCACGGGAAATTTAATTTTGTATTTCTTACATCAGTTTTCACACATATGATGCCAAAGGAAGTGGAGCATTATCTGAATGAAATCAGCCGTGTTATGAAACCGGGCGCAACCTGCCTGATATCTTTTTTTATTGTCAATTGCGAATCGGAAGACTTGATGATCAATCATCCCACACATATGAATTTCCCCATTAATAAAGGCTTTTACAGGCTTCATTCTTCGCAGGTCGATACTGCAAATGTGGCTTATGATGAGGAATGGCTGCTCGAAAAACTGGAAAATGCAGGGTTAAAAATGCAGACCATAAAATACGGACAATGGTGCGGGCGCTCCAGTTATTTCGATTACCAGGACTTGCTTGTTTGCAGGAAAGTGAAATGAGTATTGACAGACAAGTTTAAAATTCCAAATCCAAAATTCCAAGTACAAAATTCCAAGTACAAAGTTCCAAAATCAAAAAAAGGAAGAGAATGGAAAAGAAAAATGATCTTTGCGATAGGTTGCTAAAATTTGCTATTGATGTGATTCTGTATTTGCGAACCGTCAAGAACACCGTCGAAACAATGGACATGAAGCGGCAGCTTGTTAAATCCTCAACATCCAGTGGTGCGAATTATGAAGAATCACAAGGCTCTCCTACCCGACCTGATGCCAAAACAAAAATCGGTATATCATTAAAAGAAATGCGTGAATCAAATTATTTTCTGAGAATATTCAATCAATTAAGGCTTGGAGATGTTATGCAAAGTGAATACCTAGTCAAAGAATCAGGAGAATTAAAATCCATTCTCGCTTCAATTTTAAATAAACTCTAAAAATCTTATTCTTTTGGTCTTGTTTCTTGGCTCCTGGAATTTGGAATTTGGAATTTAAAAAAACAAAGTAACCCAGCATCCTTTTTTAAGCATAACTTTGAGCAAAGTTTAAGATATTTGCATTCTTTATACCTCACCCGTACTTGAAACTCTCGGTAATCATAGTCAACTATAATGTGAAGCACTTCCTCGAGCAGTGCCTGCATTCGGTGCATGCTGCCGGTTCAGGCATTGACACTGAGATATTTGTAGTTGACAATGCTTCGGTTGACGGCTCACTAAAAATGGTAAAAGAGAAGTTTCCTGAAGTTAAATGCATTGCCAACCCGGAGAACCAGGGATTTGCAAAAGCAAATAACCAGGCAATAAGGCAATCGAGTGGAGACTATATACTCTTGCTAAATCCTGATACCATTGTTGAAACCGATACTTTTAATAAAATAATCACTTTTATGGACTGCCATGCTGATGCTGGTGGACTTGGAGTTAAAATGGTTGACGGAACCGGGCGGTTTCTGCCGGAATCAAAACGGGGCTTGCCTACACCGGAAACTGCTTTTTACAAGGTTTTTGGATTGGCGCGGCTGTTACCGAAATCCAAAATCTTTAACAAATATCACCTTGGTTATCTTGATAAAGATAAAACACATCAGGTTGATATTTTGGCAGGCGCTTTTATGCTGATGCGAAAATCGGTTCTGGATGAGGTTGGGCTTCTGGATGAAGATTTTTTTATGTACGGCGAAGATATTGATCTTTCGTACCGTATTATCAAGGCCGGGTATCACAATTATTACTATCCGGATGCCCGTATTATTCATTACAAAGGCGAAAGCACAAAAAAGGGGAGCCTGAATTATGTGTTCGTCTTTTACAACGCAATGATCATATTTGCACGTAAACATTACACGGCCAAAAATGCACAGCTTTTTTCAATGCTCATCAATATTGCAATATACTTCAGGGCATTTCTATCCATCATTAGCCGGGTGTTGAAAAATATACTTCTGCCTTTGGCGGATGCTGCATTGTTGTATGCCGGGCTTGCCATGATTGCTCGCATCTGGGAACAACACGTGATTTATCCCTGGGGCGGTCATTATCCAATTGAACTTTATCTTTTCGTGATTCCTTCGTTTATAGTTGCCTGGATGACAAGCATTTATTTTTCAGGTGGTTATGATAAACCGTTGAGCCTTTGGAAATCATATCGGGGTTTGGTTACCGGAACGGTGATCATACTGGTAATTTATGCTTTGCTTCCGGAAAACTTCAGGTATTCCCGTTCACTGATACTAGCCGGTTCAGCCTGGGGGATCATGGCACTTACGCTTACGCGGATACAGCTTCACATATTAAAAATCAGCGGTTACAGAATCAATGAAGGTAAAAATAAAAGATTTGCCGTGGTTGGCGAAGAGCCCGAAGTTCAACGCGTTGCCGACCTTTTACACAAAGCGTTGTCGAACCCGGGATTTATAGGATTAATTAACAGCGGAAGACGTAATAATGATAAAAATGGCTTTCTGGGAAGTATTTCTCAAATAAAAGATATTATCAATATATACCAGATTGATGAACTTATATTCTGCGCAAAAGATATGCCTGCCGAAAATATTATTGACCAAATGTCGGAATTGCAGTACACAAAGGTCGAGTATAAAATTGCGCCACCCGAAAGCATGTCGATCATAGGTAGCAACTCCATCGATACCGCCGGTGATCTTTATGTTATTGATATAAATTCAATTGGTAAGTTCCAGAACAGGCGTAATAAGCGTGTTTTTGATGTAGGAATAAGCCTTGCTTTGTTGGTTTCGTATCCTTTAACCGTATTTATTACCGGCAATCCCATGAACTATTTGTTGAATATTTTCAAAGTATTTTTCGGCCAAAGATCTATCTCAGGCTATAATCCTATACAGCAAAACGACCATAAACTGCCTGATATCCGCAAAGGAATTATCTACCCAACAGATGGCCTCGATAAACAAATTCCTGATCCTCTGGCCATAAGCCGGTTAAATATGTTATATGCCCGCGATTATAGAATTGGCAACGAATTCAGGCTGCTTTATAAGGGTTTCAGGCATCTGGGGCGAAAATGACATTCACATTGAACCAAACTGCGTATTTGTTTGTTCAGGTATAAAGGTTACGGATTTAAGTGCCTGGAGTAACTATAGTGCCTAAAGTACTCAGAGTTATTAAAATGAAATAACTGCAAAGAATGATTGAACTGTTGACTGAAATAAAAATGTTTGACTGGAATTAAAATCAGCGTATCTGTTTTTTACCTAACTTTAAGTACTCCAAACTTCAGGCATTTTAGGCTCTAAAAAACAAAATAGAATTAATATTTATTAAAATATCACACACCCGTACCATGGCAAATTTTGAACTGGTAATGCCAAAACTTGGCGAAAGTATTATTGAAGCAACCATTGTGCGCTGGCACAAAAAAGAAGGCGAACAGGTGATTGAAGATGAGTCTATTGCCGACCTGGCAACCGATAAAGTAGATTCCGAAATCCCTTCCCCTGTCGAGGGAATAGTGACCAAACTGTTTTATAAGGAAGGCGATGTGGTTCCGGTAGGAAAAGTAATTGCCATCATTAATACGGGTGGTGAAGAAGCTTCGGCTCCGGCTGAACCCCAGGCAAAATCCGAACCCGCAGCTACCGAAGCAAAAGCAGAAGTTCAGCCTGCCGCTTCAACAGTCCAAGTGGTAGAAGCTGCTGTTGATAGCGACAGATTTTATTCGCCTCTTGTCCGCAGCATAGCAAAAGAGGAGAACATCGCTTTAAGTGAACTTGAAAATGTTTCTGGTTCAGGAAAAGACAACCGCCTTACAAAACAAGATATACTCGATTATATTCAGAAGCGTGGATCAAAATCCACGCCTGTTGCAGCACCTGCATCTACAGCAGCAACAGCACCTGTAGCTGAAAAGCCACGGGTACAAGCTCCTGCAGTTACTTCATCAACCGGTGATGTTATTATCGAAATGGATCGCATGCGCAGGCTTATTGCCGATCATATGGTAATGTCGAAACAGGTTTCGCCGCATGTTACTTCATTTATCGAGGTAGATGTTACCAATATCGTTCGCTGGCGCGAAAAAATAAAGGACAGTTTTGCTAAGCGTGAAGGACAGAAAATTACTTACACACCGTTGTTTGTTGAAGCTGCTGCCAAAGCTTTAAGAGAGTTTCCCAATGTGAACGCTTCCATAGACGGTTATAAGATTATTCAACGCAAAGCAATCAATATCGGGATGGCCGCAGCTTTGCCCGACGGAAACCTTATTGTTCCTGTAATTAAAAATGCAGATCAGAAAAATCTGCTGGGAATCGTAAAAGATGTGAATGACCTTGCAGATCGCTCCCGTAAGAACAAGCTTAATCCCGATGATATTGCCGGCGGCACATTTACCATCACCAATTTCGGATCATTCGACAGCCTCACGGGAGTGCCTGTTATCAATCAGCCACAGGTTGCCATACTTGGTGTAGGAGCCATAAAAAAACGCCCTTGGGTACTCGAAACAGCCGATGGCGATGTGATTGCTATACGCAGCATCTGTATGCTTTCACTTTCTTACGATCACAGGCTTGTGGATGGTGGTTTGGCGGGGCAGTTTATCAAACGGATTCAGCAGATACTCGAGGGGTTTGATGTGAATTTGGTCGTTTAGATTCTTGTTTGGATAGCTGAAAGTTATGTTTCAGGTTTTTAGAGTTGAGTCCACTCCGAATAGTCGGAAAATGCTGATTTTCAACCCTTCTTTACCCCGACCCCTGAAGGGGAAGTGTTAAAAATCAGCATTTTGCTGAAGTCCCCTTTAGGGGATTTAGGGGTAAAATGACTTTTCGGAGTGGACTCAAAGTTTCAGGTTTCAGATTCCCGGAATTCAATCTAAACAATCATCCAGCAGGGACTTAAATCTATTTTAAGCAATCAGGTTTGTCAACTTAAAACCAGTAACAGGAAACAGGAAACGCCTGATCTTCACTATTCCTAATTATACTTCAGAAAGCCCGGCAGTTTATATTCGCCGGGTTTTTCTTTTTACACCGCGAAAAGCTATAACTTAGCCATTTAATGAATTACTTTTATTTCCAAAATAAAATCATGCAACTTAATCTTACCAAACCACTAATCATTTTTGATCTCGAAGCCACGGGTATTAACATTGGCGCAGACAGAATCGTTGAAATCGCCATGCTCAAAGTTTTTCCCGACGGGCATGAAGAATTCCGCCGTCATCTGGTAAATCCCACCATTCCAATGCCTGAAGTTGTTATTGCCATTCATGGCATTACCGATGAAATGGTTAAAAACGAACCTACATTTAAAGAACTAGCCGGCAACCTGAATACGTTTATTGGAAACAGTGATCTGTCGGGATTTAACTCAATAAAATACGACATTCCTTTGCTGGTTGAAGAATTTCTGCGGGCAGGAGTTGAATTCGACCTGAAAAACCGCCGGATTGTAGATGTACAGAATATTTTTCACAAAATGGAACCTCGTACCCTGAAGGCAGCCTATAAATTCTATTGCCAGACAGAACTCATCAATGCACACAGTGCCGAAGCCGATACCCGGGCAACCTACGAAGTGTTGAAAGCGCAACTACAACGCTATGAGGGAATTGAATACACCGACAAGGATGGAAATACGTCAACGCCTGTGATAAACGACATGAATGCTTTGGATAAGTTTTCGTATTATAACCGCAATGCCGACCTGGTTGGTCATATTATTTTCAACGCAAAAGGACAGGAAGTGATCAATTTCGGCAAGCATAAAGGAAAAGTGCTGGAAGAAGTTTTCAAATCTGAACCCTCCTATTACGACTGGATGATGAAAGGGGATTTCCCGCTCTCGACCAAGCGGACTATTACGGCTATTAAGTTGAGGGGATTTAATAAAGGATAATATATTCGGATTGCGGATGTAGGATTTTTAATCCACCCTTTGCACTGTACCAAGCACAAAGCACCATGCACATAGCACTAAAATCTAAATAAATAATAGGCATTCAATGAAAATCATCTGCATCGGCCGCAACTATTCCGAACATGCCAAAGAACTTAATAATGCTGTTCCCACCGAACCGGTATATTTTATGAAACCGGATTCATCGCTGCTTACACGTAACCGGCCATTCTTTTATCCTGATTTCACCAAAGACCTGCATTACGAATGCGAAATTGTATTGAGGATCAATAAGGTAGGTAAATGCATAAATGAAAAATTCGCACTGAGTTATATAGATGCCATTGGTATTGGCATTGATTTTACTGCCCGCGACCTTCAACAGAAAGCTAAGGAAAAGGGTCTGCCATGGGAAAAAGCCAAGGCTTTCGACTTCTCAGCTCCTGTGAGCAGTTTTATACCGGTTGCAGAATTTGAAGACATTGAACAGATTATTTTCAGCCTCAAAAAGAACGGAGAAGCGGTTCAATACGGGAATACGAAAGATATGATATTTTCATATCCTTCCATCATAGCCTATGTTTCGCAATTTATGACCCTAAAAACAGGTGATTTGATTTTTACCGGAACTCCGGCTGGTGTTGGCCCGGTGATTATCGGCGACAAGCTGGAAGCTTTTATCGGGGAAAAGAAAATGCTTACGGTGAATATCAGATAAGGTATTTATCCACTGATTTACACAAATTGATCACAAAATTACACAAATAAAAATTCCAAATTTCAAGACTTAAATTTCAAGCTCAAAGCAAAACCTAATAAATCAGTAACTCTGTAGCAATTAAACCCAGAAACTTTTCTGTCCCTAATCCCTAACTTTGACAAGCCAGAACCAAAAATATTTCCCACAAAGTCACTGAGAACACAAAGTAGCTTAGTGAACTTTGTGTCTTCGTGGGATAAACTTTTTTGCCAAAAAATATATTAATATTATTTCTAAGGCCCTAAAACCTAACCCCAAAAACCTATCCAAACTTAATATCATCAATTGCATCAATACCTGCAGCGGCATTCAGTTTTTTTACCAGTTTACTGCGCTGGTACGAAAGTTCTTCACGTAATGCGGCTGAATCTACTTTAACATACAAAACCCTGTCTTTGATCTGCATCTGGTTACTATGCCTGGCAATCAGTTTCCCGGTAACTTCTTCCCAAGCTCCGATTACCCTGGTTTCATTCAGTTTGGATTCCAGGTTGTTGTCCTTCAGAAAAGATGAAATGGCATCTTTAAGTAATACTTCGTTTGATTTTTTCACAGTTTCAGGAATTACACATTGTGATTGCTTAGTACTTAAAATCAACTGAACCTCCGCTTATTTCAAACACCCGGTGGCTAATGGCTACTTTTTCGAATGTCCGCCTTATCCGTTCCGGCTCGGTATCGGTAATAAAAACCTGACCAAAACTATCATTATCAACAAGTTGTATAATCTGTTGCACACGTTCCGGATCCAGTTTATCGAAAATATCATCGAAAAGCAGTATTGGCTTCAGCCCGATCAGATCGCGGGTAAAGTCGAACTGTGCCAGTTTAAGAGCTACAGCAAAGGATTTTTGTTGCCCCTGCGAACCGAATCTTTTCACCGGATAACCATTGAGATTAAAGACAAAATCGTCTTTATGAATTCCGGCGGATGAATACCTGAGCGACTGGTCTTTCGAAAAAGCATCATTTACAATATCAAGATATGAACCGGATGTAAGTTGTGAATCATATTCAATGCTTACATCTTCTTTTCCTCCGCTGATAAATTCGAAATAATGCCTGAAAATCGGTGCAAATCCATCAAGAAAGAATTTACGCTTATCGCTGATGTTGGTGGCAGGAGCCATCATCTGTTCATCGATCAGCAATAAAAGTTCCCTGTCGGTTTGACGGCGTTCGGCAAATTGTTTCAGCAAGCCGTTACGCTGCTCGAGTAAACGATTATAACGGATCAGGCTATCCAGGTAAGCTTTGTCAAACTGTGAAATTACAGCATCAATAAATTTCCTGCGGATATCACTGCCTTCGTTGATCAGGTCGCGGTCGTAAGGCGAAACCATCACACACGGGTATTGCCCGATATGGTCCGACATACGGTCGTAATCTTTCTGGTTGATCCGGAACTGCTTTTTAATTCCAGCCTTTTGAATACAGCTTACCTGGTTTGGAAGGCCGCCGATCCTGGCGAAAGTTCCGTGAATAGCAAAAAAATTTTCACCATGACGTATATTCTGCTGATCAACTGAATTAAAGTAACTTTTGGTAAACGAAAGGTAGTAGATTGCATCAAGCAGATTGGTTTTGCCGGCTCCGTTGTTGCCCACAAAACAATTAATCCTATCCGAGAAAGCCATTTCCTGCTCTTCGAAATTTTTGAAATTAATGATTTTCAGTGTGTTAAGATGCACGATAGCTGCCTGTTCCGTTAAAAATTCAGGAATTGTTCCTCTACAAATTTAGTGTTTTAAATTGGTTAGGAAATCAAATTGGCTGTATTATATTTTGATGTGCTGGGAAAAGTAAGCACAAGTTTATATTCTGTTTTTTTGTTTTTTTTCTTGTCCTTTTGTCTTGACACAAAAGGACGAAAAAATAAATATAATTCAATTTCCGAATTAATTCATCAATCTATTCTAATTATTTTAACAAATCATATATCTAATGAGGCATAAACTTTTCCAGCACATCAAAATATTATGTAGACGTTTTAAAATGGTTAGGAAATCAAATTGTTATTGGAATATGGCGGTAGTTTTATAGTTAAAAAATTATAACCAAGGAGACACGGAGAACATTGAGAAACACAGAGGGATCAGCTGATTTTCTTCAGATAGTCAGCCACCTGGTCAATCAGCCAGCCCGGGGTTGAAGTTGCGCCGCTTACTCCAACTGATTTTATATCTTTAAACCATTGACTATCAATATCTTTAATATCAGCAACAAAATAACTCTTTTCATTTTTTGATTTGCAAATCCCAAAAAGATATTCACCGTTTGCACTATTGTTCCCGGCAACAAATATAATTACATCATGATCGGAAGCAAACTTTCTCAACGCCGGTGCCCTGCCCGAAACCTGTCGGCACACACTTTTATGGATTACAAGGTCGGAATTGCCGACTTCTGTCGTCTTCTGCTGAATGGCCTCCGCTAATAACTGATATCCTTCAGCATCCATGGTAGTTTGAGAAAACAGCCTGATGGGTTTTGAAAAATCCAATTTTGAGAAATCATTTTCCCCATGAAGAATTATGGCAGCATTTCCGGCGTTGCCATTTAATCCTGCAACTTCGGCATGAGCCGCTTTACCATAAATAACAATCTGAATATCAGGTTTTTCACCTTTTGTAAAACTATAGTTAATCTGCTGCTGAAGCTTAGTTACTATCGGACATGTGGCGTCAATAACAGTAATTCCAAATTCCTTTGCCTGCTGAAAAGTTTCGGGTGGCTCACCATGAGCGCGAATCATCACCGTTTTACCTTTCAAATCCGTTAAATCAACATGAGTAATCACTTTCAGTCCTTTTGCTTTAAGCTGATCCATCTGAATCTGATTGTGAACCATTTCGCCCAGACAATAAACTGTATTGCCTTTTTTGAGCTCATTATCAGCAGTTTGTATGGCACGATTTACACCAAAACAAAATCCTGAATCCGGATCGGTGGTTACTTTCATAGAAGTTGGTTATAAAAGTGCAAAAGTATATAAAAACCAGTTTGAAATGTTTGAAGGGTTGGAAGAGTTACAGAGACCTGAGCGGTGGTTGGTGAGCGAAGCCGAACCAAGCCGAAGCGCAGAGTTACAGAGTTACAGCGTTTCAGTGTTTCAGCACTAAGGCATTGACATCTTGAAATGATGGTTTTGAAATTTGTCCCTTGGAATTTGATACTTGGAATTTGCGCCTTGGAATCTGGCACCATCATGAAACCTGAAACAAGAAACTTGAAACCCCAATAACGATAAGAAAGCTTGTTAAGAAGCTACTTCCGACCCCAGTCGCCCAAGTTGGTACTGATGGAAATAAAGTTTGGAGAACCTACCAGGGAATAAGCGGCTCGTGAATAGCTGAAACTGAATTTCGATACATTTAATCCTATTCCCCACGAAAATCCCACAGAACCGGGACGAGTAGCAATTTTCATTTCCTGACGGCGAAGGTAGTTATATCCAATCCTGAAACTCAGGAATTTGGCAGGAATAAATTCGCCTCCGAAAATAATATGTCGCATGGCGTTCTGCGCAAAAGCATCCAGACCCGATTGCTTTATAGCCTCACCTGTAAACGCGTCAACCGGTGCATTGGGATCGGTATAACTCAGATCCCATTTTTCAAGATGCTGCAAAAGTATTGAATACCTGAACGGAACGTGGGCAAGCTTTTTTGAAATTCCTGCCTGGATTTCGAATGGCAACGGCTGAAATCCCTGATCGGTATAAGCGGTAAGTTGACTGCCGATATTGCGAAAAATCAGAGAGGCACAAAAAGTTTCGTTCGGAATATAGCTTCCGGCAACATCCACCGCCAGTCCGAAAGAATTGTAGGTATCGAGTCCGGAATAAATTGTTTTGAAATTGGCGCCGATGGAGAATACCGAGTCGAGCATACGTCCCCAACCCAGGTTAAAATTATATTCGCCGGCACTGAATTTCCCGGTGGTTTCACCGTATTCATTTGTATTATCAGTTTTTCCAAAATTGTAATACTGCATGGTGCCGGCAAAATTCCCCAGCTTACTCAAATTGAAACCGTAGCTGGCAAAGCCATAATTTGTCCCTGCAAGGCCATCTACAAAATTGAGTGAAAGCATTCTGTTCATCTGCGGCGTAATCAACGAAGGATTAGCCAAGGCAAGGCTCAGATCGTTATCATGAATGGTAAGGAAGTTACCACCAAGGGCAGCAACGCGTGCAGAACTAGTAAGGTTAAGGAATTTATAGGTTGTTTTCCCACCTGTCTGCGCAAACGATTGTAAACTGAAAATTAAACCAATAGCAACAAAACAAACAGCTTCGTAAAGGCTTTTTTTCACAAATAATATAATTTGGGTGAGAATTGAGATCAAGATTTTGGTAGTGTAACGACAATAATAAGGTTTTATTTTTGCCCGTGAAAATAATATCCGGATTAGCAACAATAGAACAGGCTGAAAAAATTCAGCCTGTTCCATATACTATGTTTGAAATCAATCTGTTATTTTATTTTTTGCAATGAGCCGGAGCCTTTGATATCAGACGAAATATCGGGAGCGCCACTATAATAAACGCTTCCACTTCCCTTTATGCTGATGGACAGGGCTGTGGTTGCCATAACCTTACAATCGCCTGAACCTTTAATGTCGATAGCAACATTACCGGTAGGGAAATTTTCAGCTTCCAGATCGCCCGACCCGTTCACATCTATTTTATGACGTTGGGCTGCACCTTTCAGCATTATACTGCCTGAACCATTTATTTTACTCTTCACATTGGTTGCATTAACGTCGAGATCAATATCGCCGGAGCCGTTAATTCCAAGTTCAAGATCGGATGCCAGCATTTTACTTTCCGATTTGATACTTCCTGATCCGTTGATCTGAAGTTCAGAAACCAGTTTCATAGGAATAGTGATCGTAATTGGCTTATTTGACGAAATACAAGGCTCGGAAGTAATACGAAGCTGTTTACCTGTCTGTTCAAGAATTATTGCTTCGATAAGGTTGCTTTCGCCTTCAATCTTCACGGTTCCCGTTGAATCGTTAACCAGCTTTACATCAGCGTCCAGCGAAAGGTTGATCACAGTAATTTCGGTAAATTTAGCTGTACGGGTAGCCATTTTGCCGTTGCCTTCCATGCAATCATTGCAGGACGATAAAACCAGTGAAAGCATGATTGCCATAAAACCGGTTGAAATAAAGAATCTTTTTGACATATTTTGAGATTTAGAAGTTATTACTTAAGAATATTTTCTACAAAGTTAAAGTTATTATATATTAATAATCTGTAGTTATGTAAATATTTTGCCTGGCTTAAAATCTTCTACGAACTACTACTGAAATTATATAAGGTCAGTCATTCAAAATAAAGTTTTTCTATATCAGCCATGTATTCGGGGATATTATTTGAAAGTTTTTCTGATGCCAATGAATAGTTTGGATTGAGCAAAAAAAAGCAATCTTCCGGCTGCTTTTTTTGCTTTCAGCTTTACGCTAATGGTTTAGTATTTCATCACAGCCTTTGTAACTATATTACCATTAAGGCCAGAGAGCGTGATATAGTAAACTCCCGAAGGGTATGCTGAAAGATCGATCTGGCAGGAGCCGGATATAAAGGTGGGCTTAACCGGTAACTGACTCCCCAGTGCGGAGGTAACCTTTATTTTATTTACATCAGCAGGTAGCGGGAAATTAATGAGATCATGCGTAGGATTGGGATAAATTTTCCAGCTTGCATCGGAAGGATTTTCGATACCTGTGAAAAGGCAAGTAACTTCGGTTGCAGTGTAAGGGCTTCCGGGTGATGCATCGGCTTCCCAGCACATATCTTTCGATGCACTAAGGTCAACAGTCTGTGAAGAACCTGCGCCATTATTAAAGACAATGCCTATAGGCAGCGAAGTGAATCCAGTAACAGAATATGAATAATAACCATGTGCATCAAGTGTCATTGCCATACCTGGCCACAGCCCGGTTAACGAAGTACTTGAGGCTCCATACCAACTGTGTATTTTGCAGGCAGTCCAGCCGGCAGGCGCATTAAAGCGAACCCTTATCGAAGTCGGGACAGAAGATATGGTGTAAGTGTTTGAAGATTCAGCGGAGTATAACTGGCTTAAAGGATCGTAAGCAATGGCGCGAACCGTTTGCGAACCCGAAATTACAAACGGAAGACTGTATAAAGTAGATGTTTTGGTTGGGGCAGTATTGTTTGTAGTGTAATAAACCGATGCTCCGCTGGTACTTGCTACCATAGCAACTGTTTGCTGCGAATAATAGGTTCCTCCTGCAGGACTCATCAATAAGGATGGAGCTACGGCTGTAGTTGTTTTAGTCCAGATGGCATAGTCGGTTCCGGAGGTAGCTAAAGTATAACCAACAGGTGGAGTGTAATTTCCACTGCCGATTTTAACAATCAAAGTGCCATTAAGACCTGTAGCTGTAGCTACATAAATATTAGCGGCTGACTGATTCACGGTAACTACACTTTCGCTGTTGAGTTTTACGGCCTTGCGGGCAGCTATCATAGTGAAAATAGCAGCTTTATTGTCATTCCAATGTTTCAGAAACACACAGGGAACACCCGGCGAACCCATCAGGAAGGCATAGGCTGCCAGCACATTACCGTTGAATTTGTTGTTATCACGATACGTATCGTGATTATCCACAAAAGTAACAGCATAACGTTTATTATCAGGGTGATGGATTAAACCAGCAGGTTGGTTTACACCATTATACTGCCAGACTAATTTTGTTAAGTCCATTCCACTTTTCCAGGCTTCGTTTAGTTGAAATTTAGCGGCAAAATCAAAAGTCGTAGAAGTTCTGTCGCATCCATCCAGCCAGGCGTTACATCGGTCATAACCATCAAAACATTCCCCAACTGAAAAATAATTATCTGCAGAAGCATTGTATTCTTTTACATACGAAGCACTGAATCCTTTGGTCATATCGTAACGCCAACCTGAATACCCCATTTCGTTTTTCAGGAATTGCAAATATCCTTTGATGGCATCACGCACGGTTGTACCGGTATGATCAAGATCACGGGAACCATTGAAATCGTCACCTGTATCGGCTGCACCGGTAGGCTTGGCTTCAAGAGGCTGATTTTTTACTTCATCGGTATTGCATATCTGGGCGGGACCCATCGGATAAGTTACCCCGTTATAGATCTCTGTCGGGAAATTGGTCCAGTTGGATACGCCGCTACGGTGATTTACCACAACATCTGCTATGGCTTTGGAGCCATTTGCTTTAAGCGATGAAATCAAAGTTTTTAACTCGGATTGGGTACCAAAAGCGCTGTTTTGGTTGAACCAGTATATAGGAGCATAACCCATGCTGGTTGAATTTTTGCAGTTACCGCTTGGCGGAAGCCATACCAGGCTGAAATTGGATGCTATTTCACTGGCTTTCGAATTCAGGTTTGTCCATTTGCTGTCGGTATAAGAATCCCAATAAAAGGCCTGAAGCATTATATCCTGGCATTGCGCCGGAGCCTGGGCTTTAACTGTTAATTTCCCAACGGAAATAAAAACCAGAAGCAGAAGAAAGAGAGTAATTTTATTCATATTAATGATTTTAATTATTAAATTTCAGGACAAAGCTAAGTATAAAATTATTGACATTCAAGAGTTTACAGGCAAAAGCCAAATAATATTTACGCAAACGATTGCAATTAAAAAAAATATTACAAAGATTCATGGAATGCTAAATTTTAAGTGCTGAATTCATTGAATCTCATTACTAAAAATGAAATAGCCATTCAGCTCTATGCCAAATGGCCATTTCAATCTAAACTACTAATCCATTTAAAAGGTAGTTAAAACGCTGCGCCACCTTTAAAATTGGCATTATCGGTACGCCCACGCTGCTTGTTCTGGAAATTGTTGAAGGTGTAAGAAGCCGTGAATCTGACCACCATTCCTTCGCTGGCTATCACGCATTTAGCATCATAATTGCTGCTGCTTGTGGAATAGTCGAATTTGATGGAATTGAAAATGTTTTCAGCAGAGATTCCTACATTGACTTTACCTTTCATCAATGGCTGGTTAATCCCGAGATTTACTGTGTAAAATCCATCGTTTTTACCCTGGGCATCGATTTGGGGGCCGCGCATATATCCGACAGCCTGTAATTTTGCACCCCAATTAAGTGTCAAATTATTGACTATCCGGGCATCCCACGAATTGTTGCTGCGGCTGACTTCACCATTCGATATGGATATTTCATTTAACATCTCTTCTCAAACATTCAGCTACAAATTTCCGTCATTCAACAGATTTAGTTTTTTAAAATTTAAATAGAGCAAGTACCTTTACTCCCGATTAGATCAGGATAAGTTTAAATGATAAATCAATGATGGATGATAATTTGACCGAAAAGCAGATGCTTTCCAATCCGGGTGATTGCAACCTATACCAGCGCATAGTTGAAGATTCGCGCGCCGGTATAGTAATAGTGCAGAACGACACTTTCAATTATGCCAACAAATCTTTTTGTGTAATGCTGGGCTATACTAAAGAGGAACTGCTTTGTTTTGATATTCCTGATTTGCTGGCACCCTTGGAAAGGGAACGAATAACTGACATTCATAACAGGCGTGTGGAAGGAACTGAAGGTTTGTCGGTTTATACAGCAACCATGATCCGGAAAGATGGTTCCGGCATCGACGTTGAATTGACTGCCAACACCATAGATTTAGAAGGGAAGGGTGCATATTTAATTTCGGTCCGCGACATAACGGAACGAAACCGTATGCTTGAAGCCGTTGAGCAAAGTGCCAGGAGATTCCGCGACCTGGCCGAAATGCTCCCTCAAACTGTTTATGAAATGGATTTGGAAGGCAGCCAGACCTATGTTAACAAGGCCGGGATTGAAACGTTCAGATATAAGTCATCACCGATCGGTCGCTCAGCGTTTGATTTTATAGCTCCCGAAGATCATACGCGGATGAAGGAAAATATGAAAAGAAGCGTCACAGATAATGATTTTACAGCAGGCAATGAATATACCGGTGTTCGTGACGATGGTTCAAGGTTCCCCTTATTAGTTTATGGGTCACCAATATATGACAAGGGAGAAGTAGTTGGCACCAGAGGTATAATCATCGATATTTCCGAGCGCAAAGAGATGGAAAATGCATTGCTCGAAAGCGAAAAAAAATACCGCACTGTTATTGACAATGCTACTGATGGAATAGTGATCACACAACAAGGGAAACTCAGGTTCCTAAATACAGCAATGTGCGATATGCTTTTGTATAAGGAAGCAGAAATTTTAGAAAAACCCTTTCTGGACTATGTTATTAAAGAAGATCACCAGGTTATGATCGACTTTCACAAACGACGAATGGATGGCGAACCCTTTACATCATTGTATCGCAGTCACTTTATCCGAAAGGATGGCGAGGTAATCACAGTTGAGTTGAATGCCCGGACATCCGAATACAATGGCAAACCTGCTGCATTTATTATTATTCGCAATATTTCCGACCGTATAAAAATTGAAAATGAATTACAACTGGCAAAAAATAACCTTGAACTCCTGAACCGCGACCTCGAACAACGCGTTATCGAAAGCTCCGAAAACCTTACCGAGGCGCGCACTCAGCTTATTAAACTGCAAAAGGAAAATCTTCAGTCGCAGTTCGATGTGCTCAAACAACAGGTAAATCCACACTTCCTGTTCAACAGCCTTAATGTTTTGACTTCACTCATTAAACTTGAACCCGACCTGGCGGAGAAATTTTCGGAACAATTGTCAAAAGTATATCGGTATGTACTTGAAAATAAGGATAATGAACTTGTAGATTTAAATACCGAGCTGATCTTCCTGGATGCTTATATTTTCCTTCTTAATATCAGGTTTGTCAATAAACTGATTGTGAACATAAATATTCCGGAGGCGAAGCGAAGCGAACAAATAATACCATTGGCCATGCAGTTGCTGATAGAAAATGCCATTAAACACAATATCATGTCGAAATCCAATCCGCTGCATATTGATATTTTTATCGATAAGGACGATTTCCTGAATATCGTGAATAATTTACAGGAACGCCCGTCACAGATTATTTCTACGGGAGTAGGGCTTAAAAACATTCAAAACCGATACCTGCTTTTAAACAATACACAACCGTCATTCGAAAAAACAGAAACTCAGTTTATAGCCAAAGTGCCCTTGGTAAAAATTGATTAATAAAAAACATTAAAATGAAAATTGTAATAATTGAAGACGAAATGTTTGCCGCCCGCAGGTTGGAAAACATGATAAAAGAGTATGATTCCGATATCGAAATTGTAGCCAAACTTGAATCGGCTAAAGAATCCATCGCCTGGTTTAAAAGTAATCCTCAACCGGATTTGATTTTCCTTGACATTCATCTGGACGACGATCTTAGTTTCGTCATATTTAAAAAAGTTCCGATTTCCTGTGCCATTGTGTTCACCACCGCTACCGACGAACTGGCTGTGAGCGCCTTTCATCTGAAAGGAATCGATTACCTGCTTAAACCTATCATACAGACTGATTTGCAGGTTATGATTAAAAAATATTTCAACCGTCCAAAATCCAAGACCCCTGTAAATCCTGATATTTTTAATGACATAATCAATCCGGTAAAACTATGAAGACAATTATAATTGAAGACGAAGACTTTGCTGCGCGCCGCCTCGAAAATATGATCC